>Ga0208879_1002560_pt1 | contig 15787 bp, 15 predicted proteins | sample Knorr_S15_td_Bot_FD_185605 | JGI IMG/M metagenome (GOLD analysis project Ga0208879, IMG submission 185605) | Marine microbial communities from Southern Atlantic Ocean transect - Knorr_S15_td_Bottom_ad_5009_LV_A (SPAdes) (version 2) | ecosystem: Environmental > Aquatic > Marine > Oceanic | place... | reverse complement strand
TGGTTAAGAATTAAAAATGTTAAAAATATAAAAACTTATAAAGTAATATGGTTTAATTCATCCGAATATAAATATAAATCCAAAAATTTTTCTTATAAAAATAAAAATCAAGAGGAAATTTTAAAAGAAGCAACAAATTTTAGTAAAACAATTAATAAAAATAATGAATATTTAACCATATCAGTCAAAGAATATTTAAAATTACCAAAATATGTTCGTCACGATTTAAAAGGATACAAAGTTGGTGTTGAATTTCCAGAAAAAGAAGTTGATTTAGAACCATATGCTTTAGGATATTGGTTAGGTGATGGAACTAGTGCAGAAGCTCAAATTACAACACAAGAAGAAGTAGTTGTTGAATATTTTCAAAAATATATCAAACAATTAGGTGGTTATGTACATCAAGGTAAAGATTCTGCTAAATGTAGAGCGAGCTTACATTACACATTTCGAAAATGCGAATTTAAGAATTATTTGAGAAAACATAATTTACTAAAAAATAAACACATTCCTTATATTTATAAATGTAATTCAAGAAAAAATAGATTGAAATTATTAGCAGGATTAATTGATAGTGATGGCTATTATGGTAAAAGATGTAAATGTTATGAAATTATTCAAAAGAATAGTAAATTAAGTGAAGATATAGTATATTTATGTAGAAGTTTAGGATTTGCTTGTTATTCAAAAAAATGTAAAAAAAGTTGTATGTATAAAGGAGAAAAGAGAGAAGGGGAATATAATAGAATGTTTATATCTGGAAATGGATTAGAAGAAATCCCAGTACTCTGTTTAAGAAAAGAGGCAGAATTAAGGAAACAAAAAAAGGATGCTTTGTGTAGTCAAATATCCGTTAAATCAATTGGAAAAGATAAATATTATGGATTTGAATTAGGTGATAATCATCAATATTTATTAGGAAATTTTATTGTTACACATAATACGACAATTTTCCGAGAAGGATTAGCAAAAGCGTTAGATAGACCATTTGCTTCATTTTCATTATCGGGAATGTCAGATGAATCATATTTATCAGGTTTTGCTCATACTTATGAAGGATCTGATTATGGAAGAATTTGTCGAATGTTGACAGAAACTGGTTGTATGAATCCAATTATATTTATGGACGAATTAGATAAAATCGATACCACACGACATGGTTCGAGTGTAGTTAATAAAATAATGGAAATAATTGATTTTGCTCAAAATCATGAATATGAAGATATGTATTTTGGGAATATAAAAATAGATTTATCTCGAGTTTTATTTGTTTTTTCATTAAATCATATAGATTTAATTGATCCAATTTTAAAAGATAGATTAGAAGTAATAACAATAAAAGGATTTAAACCAAAAGAAAGAGTAACAATTTTAAAGGATTATATAATTCCGAAAGAATTAGAAGAAATTGGATTGAATGAAAATGATATTATTTTTCCAGAAAATATAATTTCATTTATTGTAAAAAAAATATGTCAAGAGGAGGGTGTAAGAGGAGGGAAAAGGGCAATTCAAACTATATTAAGAAAAATAAATTTATTACAATATGTAAATAATATAGACAAAGAGAAAAAATTTTCATATTTTTCTAAAAATATTAAATTACCAATAATAATAACAGAGGATTTAGTAAATAAATTATTAGTAGAAGAAGAACGACCAATATTTTTAAATTTATATATGTAAATAAAATGTACGCATTATTTGAAATTCATTATTTGTAATTTTATTAATTTGTTTTAAATAATTAATACTATCATTTAATTGTGTTAAATTATCAGTAGTATGTAAATGATTTTGATATGGTAAAGTTTTTCTATCAATTCCTGTTTTTTCAAATCGAATAGCATCTATTTCTCTTCTAGTTTTTTTTTTTAAATAATCATTAACATACTCAGTTGATAGAGATTTAAATAAAAAAATAATTAAATTTCCATCATCAATATTTTCATTAGAACGTATTCTAATAATTCTATCTTCATGACGACTATCTAATTTAAATAACTCCCTAAATTCTTGTAATGTTATTTTTATTTTTTTTTTAAATAAAATTTCAAAGTGTTTTTCAACAATATAATCATATTGTTTATCAATTGGAAATAATAATAATAACCCATAATGCGACATAATATCGTATATACTATATATTTTTATTTATTTATATTAAAGAACTCTAATAATTTTATTTTTCAGTGTAAAAAATATTGAAAAATAAAAGAATTTTACATAGGGAAATCGGATAAATTCCATGAAGAAATTGGTACATTAGTAAATGGATATTCTAAATGTTTATTATTTAAAAAAAATTTTCTAATATTTTCATAATCACAAAATCCATATTTTAATTTTTTTTCTCTACGAACTTTTGAACTTCTATTTCTTAATATTCTATTATAGAATTTAAAATGACTAAAACGAAATCCATCAATAACAAAAGAATAATTTTTAATTAAATCATCATCATTTAAACAACCAAATTGTCTATAATTTTCATTATTTATTTTAATATTTAATCCTTTAATTTTTAAAATTTTTTCTTTATAAATGGGTATTAAACTTGATTCTAAAATGAAATCAAGATCTCCATTTAATCTTAATCCCATAATAGGAAATATTGCACTTTGTATTAAAGTGAATTTATCTTTTGGTATTCCAAGATTTAATAATTTATCTAAATGTCTAATTTTCAATTCCATTTTGTGTATATATATTACCTTTATATAAAGGTGGCGAATAAATATGTAAGGATATTGTTTTAGTATCACTATTAATAATTTTATGTAATCCAATAAAATTATCAATATATGAAACATTATTTTTTTTATTTGTAATTTGTTTTAAAAATTTTACATCAGGTGTAAATAATTGTTGAAAAATTTCACCTTGTAAAATTTTCATAATGCAACCATTCTTTGCGTGATCGTGTATAGGACTTTTTTGTTTATTATTCCAACATATGACATAAATATCAAATAAATCATTTATATATACTCTATTACGTTTATAAGTAATGTTACTAAATTTACAATATTTTTGCCAATCATTGCAATTATATTTTTCAACAATAGATAATGCAGTATTTAATTTTAATCCTGATTTTAAATGATTATTAATATTTTTTATAACATTTTTTAAACAATATTCCATCATATAATTAAATGAGTTAAATAATGTTAAGAACGAAATATCTAAAAAATAATTTTAATTTTTTTATAACATTTTTTAAACAATATTCCATCATATAATTAAATGAGTTAAATAATGTTAAGAACGAAATATCTAAAAAATAATTTTAATTTTTTTTATAACATTTTTTAAACAATATTCCATCATATAATTAAATGAGTTAAATAATGTTAAGAACGAAATATCTAAAAAATAATTTTAATTTTTAGAAGTCTTTTCTTTAATAGATGAATGATGAAATTCATGTAATTGTTTTTGAATTTTTTCTAATCTTTCAAACATGCCACTGAAAAAAGCAGGTAATATTTCAGAATATTTTAGATTTTCAGTATGAAAAAGACTAGTAATATTTTCACACCATTCTTCATTTTTTTTATCATCAATTGGAGCTTGTAACATTTTAAGATAACTAATAAATGTCAAACAAATATCGTATACAGTTTTAACAGACATTGCTTTGTATGTAATCATTTGTTCTACAAGTTCGAAATCAATTTTTCCCTCAAATTCATTTCTTAAATCTTGACGATTAGGAATGATATTAAAAATCATATCACGAACATCCTTTAATAATGATGTAATCATAGAGAAATCATTATTTTCAATATCTTCTTTTAACTTATCCCAATAAGCTTTTTTCATAGTTTTTTCAATTTGTTCATAAACTTTTTCATCAATTACAAGTTTTGGTGGTTTATAATTTTTAACAAATGTAACAGCATCGTTTCCATCAATATGTTTAACATGATTTAAAATTTTAGCTTTTTGTTTTTCAATTTCACTTTTCCAAATTTTAATATCATCAGTAATTGTTTCTGTTTGATTTTTTGTAACATTTGCTAATGTATCATTCAATTCATAATATGAATTGGCAAATGGTAGAAGAACTTTGATTAAATCTTTTTTTGTCCAATTATCAAAAAAGATTACAAATTTCTTCAATTCAATTTTAAATTCCTGCATTTTACTATCATTTGAATCTAATTCGTTACTATCATCGGAACAATTTAAAATATTATTAAATAAATTTGATACTTTATTTGATAAAATTTGTAACTGTAAATCATCAACATCTTTAAATTCATTACTAAAAACGACATCCGGAAAACATACGATAACATAAGATGTTAAAAACTTACGAACTAATTTATTAGAATCTTTTACATCTTCTAAATCAAATACTGTGGAAAAAAAATTTCTAAAATTGTCTAAAATACATTTATTTCTAATAAATTTAGAAAAATTCTCAAATCCAAGTTTTTTGATTTTTTCAATATTAAAAAGATTGGTATATTTATTTAGATATTTCAATCTATTTGTAAATGTTGTATTCATTTTTGTTTGATTCATTTAAATTTTAAATTTTAAATTTTAAAGTTTTAACTTATATAAATATATTTTTCTATTTTATTTTTTATTATATTTTTTTTATTTTTTATATTTTTCCACTTTTTAAACCTATCCTAATATTTTCATATTTATATAAAATTCTAATAAAATATGTTTATATATATTTTATTATTCAATTAAGAATAAAATTTTAATTTATTTTAAATTAAATAATGCAATCAACTTACGTAAATAAAAGATTAAATATAAAAAACAATAGTTTAAGAAATGAAAATAGAATAATAAATGATGCATATCAAAGTGGTATTTTTAAGATGCAACATGATAAAAATAATATTTTTTTGGAAAAAAAAATAAAAGATATTGAGTTCAAATATGATACATTAAAAGAACATACAATGAAAATAGAAAAAAAAAAAGATGAATTTGAATCACAAATTTTAGAATTTGAGAATTTGCGAATGCAAACAACTTGTGTTGATATTTTAAATAAAGTATTAATATTATTCTTACTAATAAGTATTTTTACAACAACAGCACATAGTTTTGATAAAATAGTTTCACAAGGTTTTTCATATTTTGATTGGATTTGTTTTTATATAATAACAATGTCTTTTACTACAAAGTTTCCAAATTTTGTATGTTGGTTTGATGAAAAACATAAATCCTATATTAAAGGAAAAAAAAAACCATATTAATTTAATTATTCTTTGAAACCATGAATATGTAAAATTGTTAGTAAAGTATTAAATCTTTTTTCCATAATTGTGATATTTCCGTTTAATATTAAAATTTTTTTATTGTAATTAAAACTTTTAATATAAGACATATAACTTAAATTATATAATATTACTTCATCTTTAAGATTTTGTAACTCATTTTCAATAATTTTAACAATTTTGTGTAAATGTTTTAAGGCAATTCCGATTGTTGAACTTAATATTGGACTTATCGTAGTTGCATGTGTATCTATATCTTTCATTAAAGCCTCTATAACATCTAATCTAACATATATATCAGTATTATTTATAAATTTCATGAAAAGAGCATTACCATTATTAGACATTTCTTCAATTAAAGAAATAATTCGTCGAGATGTTTTAATTATAGCATCAAATAATAAAGTATGAATAATTGCAGCGGACATTTATAATATTATACGTATATAATTTTTATAGCAAAGCATGTATCAAAGACATCACTTTACTCTATGACTACAGTCTATGACTACAGTCTATGACTACAGTCTATGGTTATCATTTCTATTTGGATATAGAAAATTAGTAGAATGTATACTTTCTCCTTGTATTGTATATGAGTAATTTTGGCGAGGTGATTGAGTAACAACTGGTTGTAAAATATGTTGATAATTTTCTAATGAAAATGTATCATCATATTTTTCTTCATGTTCATATTTTTCTTCAGATTCGGTCATTAGATTTATTTCTGCCCGTGCTTCTTCAAAATCTAATTCGCGAGATAATTCCGCCCGTGCTTCTTCCAAATCTAATTCACGAGCTAATTCTGCTGCTCTAAGTGCTTCTTCGCAAAATTTTTGTTCTTGTTCTTGTTCTTGTTCTTGTTCTTGTTCTTGTTCTTGTTCTTGTTCTTGTTCTTGTTCTTGTTCTTGTTCTTGTTCTTGTTCTTGTTGTAATATTTCAGAATTATTAGAAATATTAGAAATATTAGAAATATTTACTTGTTCTATTCTGTCTTCTACGGAAGATTCTCCTACGATTTCTTCTCTATTTACTTGTATCATCTCATCGCCATTATGAATTCTTACAAGTTCTGTATCAAGTCTTGCTTGTTCAAGTTCATGTCTTGCTACTGGTCTTTCCGTCCTTCTTCTTAATTCCCAAGAATTCGGAGAATGTGGATTATTATGTGAATATGGAGAAATTGTTTCATTATTAATTTGAATGGAAATAGTTTGATGAGATATAGTACGTAAAGATTGTTGTATTAATTCTTCTTGTTCTTGTCGATTAGTATTTCTATTAATTTCTTGATGAATTATGGAAACAAGGGATATTGTATTTAATTTAATTATACTTCTACATATAGCACATTTATTAGTAAATTGCATGGATTGAGATAAGCAATTTTTACAAAACATATGACCACATTTAGTAATTGCTATACAATTAGGAGTAATATTATCTAAACAAATAGAACATGTAGGTAAAGTTGCATTAACTAATGTATCAACAATTGCTTCATTAAACGAACATATTTGATTAATTTTATTTTGACATTTTTTTTTCAAATTGAATTGTTTATTTTTTAATTTATTTAAATTAGAAATTTTAGTTTCAATTTCTTTAATTTTTTTTTGCATTAAAGAAACGTGAATATAACTTTGTTGAGCTTTTTTATCAATATATGAATTAACATCATATATAGGTTTATCTTTAAATAAATTTTGTAAAGGAAATACGGGTGACATTATATATATAATTTATTTATATTATATATAAATTATATTACGATAAATATATAAAAATAATTTATTATGATAAATTATTTAGAATATGAATAAAGATATAATAGAAGAAATTAAAAAACTTAATTTTGAGGATAGTAGTGATGAAGATACAAATGAAAAAGAATTACCAATGAATGTTGTAGAAAATAAAGAAAAAGAATTAACATCAAAACAAAGGATGGGGATTACAATGGAAAGATTAAGAAATAAAAGAATAGGTAATAAAAAAAGACAAAAAAAATTAAAATTTAATGTTATTAATGAAACTAAATTAATGATGAAATATTTAGAAACGAAGGAAGCGAAAATATTAAATTCTGAATTAACAAGTAGTGATTTTAAAGTACATATAATAAATAAATTTACAAAATTACATACAGAATATAGTGGAATTTTTGATATGATATTTGAAAAAAAAATGAATATAGATATGTTAAAATTTTTGTGTCACCAACAAGATTCTTTAAGAAATGGTAAAGATCAATATTCAACTGATGTGGATGTTGGTAAAGCATTATACGATAGATATGTTAAAAAATAATCTATAGATATAAGAAATATGAATATAGGTATAATTTTGATAGCGACAGGGAAATATATAAATTTTTTTGATCAGGTTTATAAAAGTTATGAAAAATATTTTTTACCAAATTATTCAAAAAAATATTTTTTATTAACGGATTGTACAAATAGAGAATTTAATAATAATGTTCAAACATATAAAATAGATAGATTAGGATGGCCTGGCGACACACTCTATCGTTATCATCGTTTTACAAAAATAAAAAATGATATACTAAAAAATTCAATAAATGTTTTATATTATACAGATGTTGATATGAAAGTAGTATCAGAAATCGGTGATGAAATTTTACCAGAAATTGGTAAACCCTTAATAGCAGTAGCACATCCTGGTTTTTTTTATAAAAATAAAATGGGAACTCCTGAAAATCGGAAAGAATCTACTGCATATATAGATTCAAGCGAAGAAAGGCCGTATTACATATGTGGTGGTATTCAGGGTGGATTAGTAAATGAATATTTAAATGCTAGTGAAACAATAAAGCACCAAATAGATGATGATAAAAAAAAAAATATAATTGCTATATGGAATGACGAAAGTCATTGGAATAGATATATGGTCTCAAATTTAAATTTATTTAAATTTTTACCAGCAAATTATTGTCATCCGGAGAAAACTAGACGTTTTGGTTTAGGTAAATTGACTCCAAAAATTTTAGCATTAGATAAAAATCATGACTATTATAGAAACTAAATGCGTAGCAAGTATATTACTATTTTATACAGTAATAATAATTAGTGTATAAAATGAATAAAGTTATAGAATATGAAAAGCACAATTTTGATGATTTAGCAGAAATATTTGATGATTTACTTGGAAATTTAGAAAAAATAAAAGGTAAAAAAAATAAAAATAATATTGTGACACGATTGGTTGATATTAATGAAAATATTACAGAATTAATTAATAAAATAAAATATTTATTAATAGAAATAAATACATGTTCTGATATTGTCCCATCAGAAAAAGAAGAACAAAGAAAGAAAGATGATAAAAAATTTAAAAAATTATGGACAAATTTAGGTCCATTAGTTGCCTATGCTAGTGTTTTATCATCAATGCAATGTGATGACGAAAATCTTGTCCAAAGCCATGATAATACAAATGAATTATTATAATCATTTTTATTTTAATTTTTAATAAATATACGATTTCGATATTTTTAATAAATATCGAAGATTTTTCATAGATACATCCATGGTGGTGCATCGTTCTTCTCTTCATTTTGTTTAACATAACTATTTTCGAGAAATAAATCGTAACCTTTTTGCATATCTTTATAATTAATTTCTTTTTTCATATATCTTGGTTTTCCAAAAACTCTCCGACTATGTGAAATTTTCACCTTAGCGAATAAAGTTTCTGTATCACCTCCAAAATTAGGGAAATATTTTTTTCTTTCTCTAAAGAAATCTGGTAATTTTTCTTTCATTTTTTCTGAAATGTACCAAGTTTCATCCTTAACTTGTTTTTCAAAAATTTGACTCAATTCTTTCGGAGTATATTCTTCAATAGTATATACCCAAGGAAATCTTCTTCTCAATCCAGCATTCGCTGAAAAAAAACATTGTTCTAAATCTTTTTTATATCCAGCAATAATACATACAAATCGTCTTTTTTCAGCTAAATTAGCTACAATTGTATCAATACATTCTTTTGAATAAGAATCTCTTCCTTCTTTATTGCCGAGTGCATAAGCTTCATCAATAAATAATACACCACCTTGACACTTGTCAATAACTTTTTGAGTTTTAGTTGCGGTTTGACCAAGATATTCTCCAATTAAATCACTTCTTTTAGCAACTTTAAATGTATCATTATCTAAAAAGGATAATTTTAAATATATTTTACCAATAATTTCTGCAATTACCGTTTTACCAGTTCCAGGACTTCCTTCAATAACAGTATGTAACATATCATTAGAACCTAAATCCTGTAAATAATATAATATTTGAAATGTAATTGATTTTTTAAGATTTTCCATACCAATCATATTATTTAATTTTTCTAATTCAGGCAAAAGGTCTTTTAATCTGGAGAAATCTGCATTTCTCCTTCTTTTAGAACTTTTTGCGATATTAATTAAATCTTGAATAGAATTAATTTGGTAAGAAGTATCTTTGATTTCATTATCACTATCATTATCACTATTATCATAAGTTTTAACACAAGTATTCATACCAATTTTTCTTTTTTTAATAGGATTTTCAGGATTCATATATATATATAATTAGTAAAGTTTATTTATTAATTTAATTTATAAAACAATTTTAATATTCATTTTTATTTAAATCTAAATATTAAATTGTATTTAACGTATAAAAAGCAAATTTATAAAGATAAATGGCATCCAATAACTATTTTATTTTATAAATTTTTTTGAAACAATTTTTCAATAATATATAAATTAAAAGATGGTTCTAATTTTTTATAAAATCGTAATAATTGTATAATATAGATAGCTTTAAATTCATCATAACTTATATTCTCATCATTATTTTTATCTCCAATTTGAAATATATTTTCAATTAATTCATCTATATTAGTAAAAACATCACTAAAATTAATATCACAATTTTCTAACATTATTTTTTCTATATCCGATGGTAAAAATAATGCCTTTATTTCAGAGTTAGAAATATATTGATTTCCATTATAATCAATTCGATTAAACTTTTCGCGAGATGTTTCACCAGCAGACATAATAAGACCAATTGATGCTATTTTATTAACATCTTTTGATGATACATTCAAAATATTTAACAAATGACTAAGTTCATTCAAAATAATATTTTTATTGTTATCAATAATAATATATTTACTTAAACATGAATATAATAAATATGCTTCTGAATTAGCATTTGGAAAATCATTATATGTTATAATTTTATTTTTTTTTGAAAAAGTTTTATGTTTAGTTTCGTGTCCAGTTTCGTGTTTAGTTTCATATTTAGTTTTTTTGGTAATTGTTTTTTTAATTATATAATGAGCACTAAATATAGAAATAAAAATTATTATAATAGTAAAAATTAAATTTTTAAATAATTTATAAAACATCTTAATATATATTTAAACCTAGAAAATTATTCATCATCATTTATTTTTATAACTGTCCAAAAATCAGAGCATAAATTAGAAGTTATATAATTATATGGAAAATAACAATATCCATTATCACCCCATTTTTCAGACCAAGAATTACGTACTTTAAATGTTTTCTTTGTTTCATCATATCCAACAAGAGTAACGGCATGACCTCCTAAAATTTGTTCATCTCGTTTTGGCATTTTAACTATACCAGTTTTAGCAGTTTCTTCTGATTCGAAAGATTCATATACAGTGAATCCAAATACTATAGGATATCCATTTGATAATCCAGATTTTAATTGTTCAAGTGTTGGTAATACTCGTTTATATTGAACACTTCTATGATGTTTAGCTAATTCATAACATTCATATTTAGGTTTGATTGTAAATTGTGAAATATCATATGGCCATAAAATTTCTGGACATACACCAATTTTATTTATAGTTTTAATACCATCTCTAATTTCAGCACCAGAATCAGTATTAATATTTCCTTCAATTTCTCGTTCATTATAATAAATAAATAACCGTGATGGTGTAAATTTATTATCTTCATTTTGTTTATATTCATCATATTCATATGCATAGGCAATAGCATTTGCTGTACAAGATCCTAAATGACCTTGATCATAAATTTTTTGTGGTCCATTTGGTGATAAATCGATTTGACTATGAAATTTTGTATCAAAAGTATGAATATGATCTCTACAATCATGTAAATCTCTTTTCCATCCATATTTACGATTTTCCGTATATGTAAAGTATGATAATAAATTGCCCATATATTATGTATATAGTTAATTTATATTTTTATTTATTTAAGTGAATTATCTATAAAAAGAATTATTATTATAAACTACAAAATAATTATTTTGTTATCATAAAATATATATTTAAACAATGGCAAATTTTTTATCAAAAATTTTAAAACAAAAATCATCTATTTTATCTATTATTATAATTATAATAATATGTGCCTGTGCATTTTTATTATATAAACAACAAAATCATGAATCTTTTGTTGTAAATGATAATAAAAATATTGAACATTTTGATGGTACTGGTAAAGTATTCTCTTGGCACTCAAATCCACATCCAGGACCTTGTAATTCAAGTTGTAATTGTTATCCTGGAAGTTATGTTAGACCCGGTTCAGCTCCGTGTAAAGGATGTTAGATTAATCCATAACACAAACTAAATAAACATCTTTTATAACCATTTTCATTTTTTAATTTTCTATAATTAAATAAAAATAAACTATAATATTTTTCGCGATATTCATCAAAAATTATTTTTAATTCATGAATTAAATACAATTTTTGATTTATTTTTCTTTTATATTTAAAAATTTAAGCAGAAGTAGAAGCTTCAGTAGGAGTAGCGTCAGAAGTAGCGTCAGGAGTAGCGTCAACAGCAGTAGGAACAGCTAATTTACTATTAAGAACAGCACGGGTAGTGACATCATCAGTGACTGGGCTGATAGTAATATCACAAAGTCCCGCCCAGTTTACCACCCAAGAAGTTAAAGCAGCAGCACTATCAGTTTCAGCAATACATATACCGGAACCAGAGCCAACAGTGTGCCATCGACCTACAATAGATACACCTTTACCAGTATCAGCTACATCATCTTCTGGTGACATTGCCATAAAAGCACGATAGCAATCTAATTTAGTATTATCAAACATTCTCCAAGTAACTGAAAACAACATTTTATTATTTTATAAATTATATAATATAAATATACTTATTTATATTATATATATATTATAGATATATAATAGATATATTCTAATAAAATTTTAGTTAGATTTTAGTAATATTTATATATCAAATTAGAATAGAAGAACAGTTCTAGCCAGAACAACTTTCACAATTTGGTCCATTTTTAATGGAACACATCAGTTGTTGGACAGCTTCTAATTCTTCGTTATCTTTTCCAAGAGATTTTGTTGTTATTATTGGTTTATTTTTTTCTTTAAGGGAAACCTTTTTAAGAAAAGTATTTTCTTGTTCTTTTTTTTCTTTAATTTCTTCTACGAATGTTTCTTTATTAGTAACAACAGGTTCAATTGAAAACTGTTGTGCAAAAGCTGGTGATTTTTGTCGTAAATAATATACAAGTGTTTTTAATCCTTTACGATAAGCATAAAAGTACATACTGGATAATTTACGCACGGTTGGATTTTCAATAAATAAATTCATACTTTGAGTTTGGTCAATAAATTTGGCTCTATCTGTTGCCATATCAATAATAACTTTCATTTTCAAATCCCAACTGGTTTTATAAAGATTTCTTAATTCTTGTGGAATTTCAAGGATTGTTTGAATACTTCCTCTATTTCGAATGATTTTTGTTTTCATTTCTGGTGACCATAGATTTTCTTTAATTAAATCTTCAATTAAAAATTTATTAACAATAATAAATGTTCCGGAATTAGTTCCTCTAGTATAAATATTACTTGTAATAGGTTCAATACATTCAGTATTACCTAGGATTTGTCCTGTAGAAGCAGTAGGCATTATAGCAAGTAATAAACTGTTTCTAACACCATGTTCCATAATTTCTTTTCTTAATCCTTCCCAGTCGTATTTATCAGATAATTTAGTTAATTCAAATGTTCTTTTGTATGAAATATTTTTAAGTTCTTCATCCCAAAGATCAAATTGAAATTTTCCTTCAGACAAAGGTGAGCCTTTAAATGTAGAGTAAGGACCATCTTTTTTTGCCATATCTTTAGATTTTTTTAAAGCAGTGTAATAGATACATTCAAAAATATCATTATTTAATTGTTTAGCTTCTGGAGAATCAAATGGATATCTAAGTTGAATAAATGTATCTGCTAATCCTTGTACTCCTAATCCTAATGGTCTATGCCTTTTATTTGATAATTTTGTTTCAGGTACAGGATAAAAATTTTTATCAATAATAATATTTAAATTTTCAATAATAACTTCAACAACTTCGATTAATTTATCATAATTAAATTTTCCATCTTCAATAAATTTTGGAAGACCGATAGAAGAAAGTGTGCAGCACGCGAATTCTTTTTCGTCGGAATACTCGATAATTTCGGCACAGTTCGATCCAATAACACCGTTAAAAATACCAGCATGTCTTTTACTTTCTGTAAAGCAATATGTATCTGCTTTCCGTTCTAATTTTTTTGTATTAGTAATTTTTACAAATTTAGTCGCACTTCGTTGAATATTAGATACTTGAATTTGTAATCTCTTAGGATTAAACCCTAAATCAATGATTTTTTGTAATTCATTTGATGCCATTAAAAAACGCCAATTTTTTTTTGAATTATAATATTTATGTCCATCTTTTCCATCAGGAAGATATGATTTTCTTTCTGGGCGACCTTCTGAAATCTTAGTATTAATTCCACAAGTTTGTAACATAAGTTTTATATTTAATAGAAAATCTTTTTCAATTGAAACTATTTGAAGAGAATAATTTCCTTGATTATTACAAATACAACCATCTGCATCAGCATATCCAGAAAACCATTCCATTTTACTCTTAATTGTATAACCTGTGATTGGAACAAAAAATTTATCTTTTAAAGAAACTTTTAATGTTACATTCAATTTATTATTATTAATTTCACCATAAGTATCATAATCAAGATGTTCTAATAATTTCATTTTTTTTCCATATAAAGTTATTCTTGGTTTTTTAGAATAACAGATTTCTTTACAGTATTCACTTACTTCATTATTTTTTTGATATTTTATATGCCTCTTACAAAAAGATTTTCCATCTAATGATTTATAAGAGCATTTTACTTCAGAATGTTTGATTATATTACTATAAGTACTATTACCTGAGAAAAATCCTTGTGTATATGCGTAATCTAACTCTTCTTTTCCATCAATAACTGGAAATTCACATTTAATAAGTTTCATATCAGATTTTAAATGTTGTGCTTCAATCGTTTTAACATTTTTGTGATGAATTATATCTTTTTTATTTTTATTTCTAATATATTTTTTTTGAATATAAAATTTATGATATGGAGTACAAGTTAAAGAACATCCATCACTAAACGTTACTTCCATTAATTCTTGATTAATTCCTGTTTTAAATACTTTTGTATTACTAAATTCTAGACCATTCCAGACATTTACATTTTGTCCTTCTAATTCTTGTATTTCCATATGACCTTTATCCGTAAGGATGAATGTTTCTCCTGAAACACATAAATTTGAGGACTTTATTGTTCCTAAATTTTTTTGGTTTGTCTTTCTATTTGCAGCATCTTTACAAAGTAAATATGGAGTTCCAGTTTCAATTTGTGCAATTAAGATAGCATTCCATAATTTTCGTGCTTTTACTTGTCGTCTTGCAATTCCATCTTTTTCATATTTAATATATAAATTTTCAAATTCATCTCCATATACATCGGCTAATCCTGGTGCTTCATCTGGTGAAAATAGAGACCACATTTCATCATTTTCAACCCTTTCCATAAATAAATCACAAATCCACATAGCATAAAATAAATCAAGAGCTCTTTTTTCCATATCTCCGTGTGTTTTCTTTAAATCTAAAAATTCAAAAACATCAGCATGCCAAGTTTCGAGATATATAGCGAAACTACCGGCTCTTTTACCCGATTGATTTACAAATAGAGCCGTGGAATTAAAAACTTTAAGCATTGGTATAATACCATTACTTCGTCCATTTGTACTACGAATGAAACTATTACTAGCTCGTATATTTGATATATGTATACCAATTCCTCCTGCCCATTTTGATATTTGTGCACAATCAGTAATTGTTTTATAAATACCTTGAATACTATCTTGTGTTCCGATTAAAAAACAAGATAATAATTGAGATTTAGGAGAACCAGCATGAAATAAAGTAGGAGTAGCATGAATGAAATATTTGTTAGATAATAAATCATAACATCGTAGTACTTTATCTATTCCGGTATTACCGTGAAGGAAAAGAGATACACGCATAAGCATATCTTGTGGTCTTTCAATAATTTTAGTTTTAATTTTAAGTAGATAAGCTCTTTCTAAAGTTTTAAAAGCAAAATAATCATATGAAAAATCTTTGTTATAATCAATATGTT
>Ga0208879_1002557_pt1 | contig 15798 bp, 10 predicted proteins | sample Knorr_S15_td_Bot_FD_185605 | JGI IMG/M metagenome (GOLD analysis project Ga0208879, IMG submission 185605) | Marine microbial communities from Southern Atlantic Ocean transect - Knorr_S15_td_Bottom_ad_5009_LV_A (SPAdes) (version 2) | ecosystem: Environmental > Aquatic > Marine > Oceanic | place... | reverse complement strand
GTGGGTGCCAACTGCAGATTTCAAAGGAAAAGCGAAAGCAGGTTACTACGGCGATTTTGTGAACCAATGTGATCATGTGATCGGTGAAATAGTGTCCGCGTTAAAGTCGGGGGGGCATCTGGAGAACACGTTGCTGATCGTGACGAGTGACAATGGCTCACATTGGGTACCTAGTGACATTCCGAAATATAGCCACCGCGCCAATCTGCACTACCGTGGACAGAAAGCGGATATATGGGAAGGTGGTCACCGCGTGCCCTTCTTGGTGCATTGGCCTGCACAAGTTGCAGCGAGCACAGTCAGCGACCAGACGATATGCTTGACGGATCTAATGGCCACAGCGTTAGACGTTCTGGGGGAATCGTTACCCACGGGTGCCGGTCAGGATAGTTACAGTTTCCTTGCTGCACTAACTCAAACCAAACGGCCAGCGGAGCGGATGGTTACGATTCATCACTCAGTCAACGGTACTTTCGCAATTCGTAAGGGCGACTGGAAATTGATACCAGGCAATCTTGGTTCGGGCGGCTTTAGTTCACCGAGGGTGGTGAAGCCAAAAGAAGGTGGTCCTGGCGGGCAGTTGTACAACTTACGTACGGACCCCAGCGAGACAAAAAACGTGTGGCAAGACAATCCAAAAATTGTTGAAGAGCTACAAACTGAATTACAAAGCATGCGGCAGGGGAGCTAAATGATGACCATTAAATATTCGAAGGTATTTCAACTATTGGTGTTGGTAGTTTTGGGGAGCTTGCTGCCGAGTGTTGTGTGTTCAGCCGAAACACGGATGCAGTCGTCCAAGCCAAACGTTTTGTTTTTAATTTGTGATGACTTGAATTGTGATATGAGCACTTATGGTCATGCCACAGTGCAGACCCCGAACATTGATCGTTTGGCAGCCCGTGGTGTTCGATTTGAAAATGCTCACTGCCAGTTTCCGTTGTGTGGGCCTTCGCGTATTTCGTTTATGACGGGGATGTATCCAGACCAAACATTGGTTCACAGGAATTCAATTTACGTTCGAGAACACACGCCGAATGTACTAACTATTCCGCAAGTGTTTCGTTCGGCGGGTTACTTTGCGACTCGTATCGGCAAGATCTATCACTACAACGTACCGCGGCATGTTGGTACCAGTGGTCATGATGATCCCTATTCGTGGAATCAAGTGTTCAATCCACGGGGCCGCGACAAGGACGAAGAACATTTGATTTTTTCGTTGCGCAAAAATACCTTTGGCGGCACGTTGAGTTGGCTGGCAGCGGACGGTACGGATGCCGAGCAAACGGATGGGATAGCAGCATCGATAGCTGTTGCGAGGTTAAAGAAACATGCTGCGGAGAAGACTCCGTTCTTTATGGCCGTCGGACTGTACCGCCCTCACACGCCCTATGTGGCTCCAAAAAAGTATTTTGAAATGTACCCCGCTACGAAGATCAAGGTTCCTCAAATACCAGAGGGTTATTACGAAACACTTCCCAAACCGGCAGTAGCTTCGATTACTCGGAAGAAGGATCAAATCAATTTGTCCAATGACCTCGCACAACAAGCCATTCAAGCTTACTACGCGTCGATTACCTTTGCGGATGCACAGCTCGGAATTATTCTGCAGGCTTTGCAGGAGACTGGTTTGGCCGAAAATACGATTGTTGTATTTACCTCCGACCATGGATATCACATGGGCGAGCATCGTCATTATCAGAAAACGACGCTCTTCGAAAATGCGACTCGAATCCCGTTGGTAATCGCTGGACCAGGAATCTCGGAGTCTGGAAAAGTGGCAGCGGGACCTGTCGAAATGGTTGATATCTATCCAACCCTAACAGCTTTAGCGGGACTCGATACGCCGGCTGCTGTGTCTGGCAAAAGCCTTGCTCCGATGCTCACAGATGTGTCTCGCCGTGTACGCCAGGCCGCGTTTACTCAATTTGGAACGGGGTATAGCATTCGAACCGAACGGTATCGTTATACGCATTGGGGACCGGATGGAAGTTTAGGAGCGGAGTTGTACGACCATCAAACCGACAGTGCGGAAATGGTCAACTTAGCGAATCGTCCTGCATCTGCGGCGGTCGTCAAAGAACTTTCAGCGTTGTTGAAATCTCGTATTGCTCAAGCGAATGTACCGCCAAAGGGTGTGCGTCAAATTCGTTTCGAAAATAGGCGCGCTGTTCCGCAGCCCAACCCGTAACCACCCTGAATGAACAAAAGGAGTCAATTCTAATGGCACATATAGATCAATCACGACGGCGTTTACTGAAACAGACTGCATCAATCGGGTTGTTTACGATTCTGCCTTCCGGACTACTGTCGGCGGCGCCTAACAGTCGTCTGCAGACGGCACATGTCGGTGTTGGTGGTATGGGGGCGGCAGACTTGCGGAGTGTGTCATCACATGCAAGTGTTGCTGTGTTGGGATTGTGTGATGTTGATCAAGCGAGATTGAAAATCGCTAATGAATTGCATTCCGCGGCGAAAACGTATGCGGATTATCGCGAAATGATTGCTGAATTGGGAGATCAGATTGATGCGGTGGTGGTGTCGACGCCTGATCATACACATGCGCCTGCTGCGATGACCGCTTTGAATGCTGGCAAGCCAGTTTATTGCCAAAAGCCGTTGACGCACACTGTTTTTGAAGCTCGGCAATTACGCAAAATGGCGAAGAAGGCGGGCGTGCCTACGCAGATGGGAGTTCAAGGTCATTCTGGGGCAATCTATCGTAAAGCTGTGAAAATTGTTCAATCGGGCGTACTGGGACCAGTCTCGGAAGTGCACGCTTGGTCGTTCAAGAATTGGGGTGATGACCGCACCGAATTGCCGAGTGCAGAACAGGCTCCCGCAAATTTGGATTGGAACCGCTGGTTGGGGACGGCTGTTGAGCGTGATTTCGCCCCGAGCATTTATCATCCAAGGGAATGGCGCAAGCAGGTCGATTTCGGCACGGGTACGCTCGGTGATATGGGAATACACATCTTTGACACGCCTTATACCGCTTTACAACTTGGTAGCCCGCTAACGGTAAAAACAACGTGTCGTAACCCTACGGGGATCGGACACCCTGAGAAAAATCGAGTGGAATATATTTTCCCAGGAACAAAATATACGACGACCACCTTGCGTTGGACTTGGTCCGATGGTGCTTTCGCGCCACCAACGCCAAAACGATTAGGTTTGCCGGAAGATTTCGAGTTGCCAAATCAAGGTTCATACTTTGTGGGAGAGCGCGGCAGTATGCTATTACCGCACATTGCTGAGCCCCGTTTGTTCCCCGCAGACGCATTTGTTGATTACAAGATGCCAAGTGTAGAAGACGGAAATCACTATCACCAATGGGTTGATGCCTGTTTGGGCAAAGGCCAGACAAGTGCGGACTTTAGTTATGCCGGCGCGCTCACGGAGGCGTTATTATTGGGTGTCGTTGCAAACCGCTTTCCAGGCGTTGAGCTTCAATGGAATGCTCGCTCTGGCAAGGTCACCAACGTGCCCGCCGCGAACGAATTGTTAAGAGACAATTATCGTGGCGGCTTTGCGGTAGATAATCTTTGATTTTTAACCGCTGACACGAATCGCTTGAGAGTCACTGAATGGTTGCCATTTGTTCACAAGATTGTTCATTGGCGAAAATTTGTGGTTGGATTTATTAGCCCGTCATCTATATACTGATAATACGATGTTAGATCTGACCTTAAAAAACACGACCAACTCACGACGGGATTTCCTGCGTATTGGTGCGTTGGGCCTCGGCGGGCTGACGTTGCCGGGTTTAATGCGTGCCGAAGCGGCTAAGGGTGTTGGTAAAAGTCACAAGTCGGTCATTATGATTTACTTGACGGGTGGACCACCTCATCAAGATATGATTGATTTGAAGCCCAATGCGCCTGTTGAAATCCGCGGTGAGTTTGCTCCCATTTCCACGAATGTTCCGGGAATCCAACTATCCGAGTTGATGCCAAAAACGGCGGCCATGATGGATCGCTTTACGGCGATTCGCACGCTCGTTGGTTCCGACGGTAGGCACTCTTCATTCCAATGCGTTACAGGGCATCGTTTTGCAAATCAACCTCAAGGTGGTTGGCCAGAAATCGGAGCGATTTTATCGAAGGTGCATGGCCCAGTGGTTCCTGAAATTCCAGCAACGTTGGACTTGTCGATGCATATGGAACATTTGCCTTACAACCTTCCGGGAGCAGGGTTTCTAGGCCAAGCACATGCACCTTTTCAGCCGTCGGGTGGTGGTAACACGGATATGGTTTTACCGGAGTTGTTAGTTAACCGGTTTGATGATCGTCGCGAGTTATTAAGTGGGCTCGATGCCATTAAACGGAAATTAGATCGCAGTGGTTTTCCAGATCAGGCCGATTCCTTTACTCAACAAGCTCTAGACGTACTGACGAGCAGCAAGCTAGCAGATGCTTTAGACCTTGAACAGGAAGATCCTGCAATTCGCGCTCGATACGGTGAAGATGATCCAGAAATATTGTCCTATAGTGCGAAGGGATATCAAGCGATCAATTCGAAGTTCTTATTAGCACGTCGTTTGGTGGAAGCTGGCGCACGTTGCGTAACTGTTTCATGGGCGGATTTCGATTGGCATGGGGAAAACTTTTCCCGCGGGAAGAAAGTGATTCCTAAACTGGACGAAGGCATAACCGCTTTGGTTTCCGACTTACATGAGCGAGGAATGCAGGATGATGTCACCGTTGTGATTTGGGGTGAATTTGGACGGACACCGAAGATCAACGAAAAGGCAGGCCGTGATCATTGGACCAGCACAGCGATGGCCTTGTTGGCATGCGGAGGCATGAACAACGGCCAGGTCATTGGCGCTACGAATAAGTATGCGGAACACCCAATCGACCGCCCAGTGGATTACAATGAAGTGTTTTCCACGATCTACCACAATCTTGGTATCTTGCCAGATCAGGTTACCTTGAAGGATCTGACGGGGCGGCCGCGATATCTACAACCGGATTATCAACCCATCGCGGAATTGAAGTCTTAAAGACACTAGGTCAAGATGTCGTGGACGACGTTTCCATGTACATCGGTGAGCCGATAATCGCGCCCTTGAAAGCGGTAGGTTAAACGTTCGTGATCGATGCCCAAGCAATGTAAAATGGTGGCATGGAAGTCGTGAACATGTACAGGGTTTTCTTCGATGTTGTAACAAAAATCATCGGTCTTGCCATATTCGATGCCCGGCTTGACCCCGCCACCTGCCATCCAAATCGAAAAGCACCGTGGATGGTGATCACGACCAAAAGTTGCTGGATTTCCTTGGGCATAGACAGTACGGCCAAACTCGCCACCCCAAATTACGAGTGTGTCTTTGAGCATATCACGCTGCTTCAGATCCGCTATTAATGCAGCTGAACCTTGATCCGTTTCCTTGGCGATCCCAGGCAGATGTTTCTGAACGTTGCTGTGATGATCCCAACCACGATGAAAGACTTGAATAAACCGCACGCCTCTTTCAGCCAAGCGGCGTGCCATTAAACAATTGGCAGCATGCGTACCAGGTGTTTTCGCATCTTCGCCATAGAGTTTGAAAGTACTTTCGGGTTCATCAGAGACGTCGGCCAATTCCGGTACAGATGTTTGCATGCGATACGCCATTTCATACTGGGCGATGCGAGCGCTGATTTCTGGGTCTCCAACTTCTTGCTGACGAATGCGATTTAGCTTGGCGATCTGGTCGAGTAACGGTCGAATTTGACTTGGCTTCAGTCCGGCCGGATCTTTCAGGTATAAAACCGGGTCGCCTTGGCTACGAAATTTGACTCCCTGAAATTTAGAAGGTAGGAATCCACCACCCCACAATCGATCATACAATGGTTGCGCCTGCGAAAATGTGTTTTGGCTCAACATCACAACAAACGACGGCAAGTTTTCTGTTTCGCTACCCAATCCGTAACTGAGCCATGACCCGAGGCTAGGGCGACCCGGTTGCTGGTGTCCCGATTGGAAGAAGGTGATGGCGGGGTCGTGATTGATCGCCTCGGTATGCATGGAATGGACGAAGCACATTTCATCAACAACGCCACTTAAATGCGGAAGGAGTTCGCTTAAATATCGCCCTGATTCTCCGTGTTGAGTAAATTTGTACGGCGATTTTACAACGGGAAAATTCTTTTGTCCCGCGGTCATGCCGGTTAACCGTTGTCCATCACGGATACTGTCGGGCAAATTCTGCAAATGAAGCTTTTCGAGCGAGGGTTTATGGGCGAGCAGATCGACTTGCGATGGAGCGCCTGATTGCAGCAAATAGATGACACGTTTTGCACGAGGGGCGAAGTGTGGGATGTCCGGTAGACCACCGATGCGGTCTGTTGATGTGGCCGCCGTCGCTGTGGCTTGCCCGTTGAGCAGACTTGCCAGTGCAGCGGTACCGATACCAGTTGCGGTTTTACCAAAGAACTGGCGTCGGTTCGAAATGAGTTGTGCTGCTTGTAATGGATGGGTCATGATATTGTGATTTGGTTGTGTGTCTTTAGGTTTGGGTTCGTTATTTGTTGATGGCTTCGTCAAGGTTCAGTAGCATCCGGCAGACCATTGTCCAAGCAGCTAACGTTGGCCTGTCCAATGTATCGTCGACGTCCGAATCACCGACTGCTAAGAGTTCATCGACGGCGCTGCTGTCACTCGTAAAAGCCGTAAGTTGCGAACGGTACACGGATTGTATAACTGAGACTTCGCGTTTGGACGGAGTGCGTCCAGTGACGAGACGGAATATATAACGAATCTGTTGATTCGGTTCGGTTATATTGTGCGCCATGACTCGGCCGGCCAGGTGCCGTGCGGCTTCCACAAATTGGGGAGCATTCAGTAATAGTAGTGATTGCAGTGGGGTATTGGTGCGCGAACGTTGGATAGTGCAGAATTCGCGTTCGGGAGCATCTAGCGTTTTGAGCATCGGCGACGGCACAGTACGTTTCCAGAAAGTATAGAGGCTTCGACGATACAAATCTTCACCCGCGGCTTGAGGGTATTTGCGCGAATAGCCGGGACGATTGTTCAATTCCATCCAAATGCCTAGCGGCTGATATGGATAGACGCTTTTGCCGCCAATTTTCTTTACGAGCAAATCGCTGATTGCCAAGGCACTGTCGCGAATTTCTTCGGCGGACAGCCGCATGCGTGGTCCTCGAGCAAGTTGACGGTTATCAGGGTCCTGTTGATAGGCTGCTGCAGGTGCTTGCGCTGACTGACGATAGGTTGCCGATAAGAGGATCGTCTTGAGTGTTCGTTTGATGTCCCAACCGTTAGCTTGGAAATCAAGTGCGAGCCAGTCGAGTAATTGTGGATGGCTGGGCAATTCCCCCTGTGTGCCAAAATCCTCAAGAGTTTTTACTAGCCCTACGCCAAACAATCGTTGCCAGTATCGATTGACAGCCACACGTGCGGTTAACGGGTGATCCGGCTGCATTAACCACTGAGCGAATCCAAGGCGATTCGGCGCGGAATCTGTGGGTAGCGCTGGGAAAACGCCGGGCACACCGACGCTCACTTCTGTAGTGGGCTCGTTATATTGTCCGCGGTTGAGCACGAAGGTTTTACGAGTTGGCGACATGTCACGCATTACCATTGTTGGTGGGAACGTGTTGTTCTTAGCGGCGACAAGCTTAACCAATTTGTCCTGCAGTGATTTTTGAGGATCGTGATTGGCGAGGAAATATTCGCTGATAGTTTTTGTTTGAGCTGCGTTGCGCTGAGCCGCGTCGATTTTGGCAATCGTAATAATCTCAGCAGGAATTGACTCAAATTGTATTCTCGTCGGGTCGGCCGTGGTAACGGACAATCGTAGCCTGCCTATTCCGTGTTGCCCGAAAGACGTTTCGTGCCGTAGGCGAAATTGCAGTTGGCTTTTAGGTTTTTCGCTAAATGCTTGCTGCGCGACGAAGATGGAGGAAACCGGTTCTTTGCGGGTGGGGCCGTCAACAGCCCAACCGTTGTTACCAGCAGTTGTACCATCGATTGCATTGTTGACGTGATAGTTTGTTTGATTGTACTCGGCGGTTGCACTCGCGAACTTGATCGCTTGCCACGGCGTTTCTTCTTTGTCTGTGCCACTCGATTTAATGCGCAACTCAAATTCGCTTAAAACGAAATTTGAATTAGGGTATCGACCCGGGCCACCTCCCGGTAGTGATTCGTGCGTCAGGCACTCAAGACGAATCGCCGTTATGTTTTGCAGCATCGTGGTTGCTGTGATTTCGTATGTGTCCTGAGCGGGGTTCGTTTCGGCGGCAAGGACGGAACGATCATCGAGGAGTGTGAGTGTTGTTCCACCGGAGGACTTGATGGAATCTGGTGTTAGGACATGCCATTGGATGTTTTTATCGAGCAGCGTACGGGCCCATTTTTCAAGATCGCCGGTGATATCGCGCGGTTTTGCTAGTTCAACGCGTATTGTCTCGATTTCCGCTTCGAGGGATTGATTTTGTTTTGCTGCTAGAGGAGAAGCAATGGTTGCTCGCGGGTCAAAACCACTGTTACCTTTTTCCGGCACTTGGTTGAAGTAAGCCAATATCTGGTAAAACTCGGTTTGACTCAGTGGATCGTATTTGTGGTCGTGACAGCGTGCGCAGCCGACAGTCATGCCGAGCCAGACGGCACCCGTGGTAACAACTCGATCCATCACATACTCCACGCGGTATTCCTCACTAATGATTCCGCCCTCGATGGTGATGGCATGATTGCGATTAAATCCCGTGGCCAGTTGTTGCTGGGGCGTACCGTCGGGAATGAGGTCGCCAGCGAGTTGTTCGATAGTGAACTGATCAAAGGGCATGTTGGAGTTATAGGCATGGATGACCCAATCGCGCCACACCCATTGAGTTCGTTCGGTGTCGTATTGGTAGCCGTTGGTGTCGGCATAGCGAGCAAGATCGAGCCAGTATCTGGCCATCTGTTCGCCGTAGGCTGAGGATTCGAGGAAATGGTCTACCATGGTTTCATAGGCGGTGGCTTGCGTGTCCCCGAGAAACGTGTCGATTTCCTCGAGTGTTGGTGGAAGGCCGGTGAGGTCGAATGAGACACGGCGAATCAATGCTTCACGATCCGCTTGATCGTTCGGTACCAGTTTGGATTTCTCTAACCGCGCCAAAACAAATTTGTCGATCGAATTGCGAGTCCACGATTGATTTTTGACGGTTGGGATTTCGACTTTGGTGGGAGTGATAAATGCCCAGTGTTGTTGATATTTGGCGCCCTGATTGATCCAGCGGGTGAGTGTTTCAATTTGCTCAGCGGTCAATGCGGCGTGTCCTTCCGGCGGCATTCGCTGGGAAAGGTCCGCGGTAGAGATACGTTGTATCAACTCGCTCACAGTCGCCTTGCCTGGCACGATTGGCAATGCCCCGCTTTCAGTTTCACTTAATGCATCCGCACGGACGTCGAGTCGCAGTTCGGCTTGACGAGCATCAGCGTCTGGGCCATGACAGATAAAACAGGCATGCGACAGAATAGGGCGGATGTCTCGATTGTATTGAAGCTTTTCCGGTGGCTCAGTTGCCTGAATGCTAGCGCAAATGCCGAGCAGTAAAATCGCAATTGAAAAAGCCCAGAAGCGAGTTAAGTTGTTCAAAGCGTTACCTGTTGTGTGGCAAGGGAACCTGCTGGAGGCCCAGTGTGTCGGCGGTGGTGCAAAACCGTGTACCATCATTGTAATTGTATTGCCGGGCTAGTTGAATGACTGATGGTTATTATGGTAGTTTCAATAGGATACTGACCGAGCCCCTTTTTTATAATCGAAAATGTTTTTTACAATGGATAGTATATTGGAACGTTCTCAATATCACTCACAACTATCGCTGTCGCTAATGTTTTTGGCAGTGCTGTTTTTACCGAGTAATGTCGTGATTGGACAATCAGAGGTGATTGCCCTGCGGCAAGAGTCGCCGCCTACGCTTGAGCTGGGTGCAGCGGGGGAAATAGTTGAATATTTACAACGGACATTAAACGCGCGGCTTAAGCCCTCACCTCGTTTGAATATTGATGGTGATTTTGGACCCAATACACGGCGGGCTGTTGAGCTTTTCCAAATTTCTCGGGACTTGGGGGCAACGGGCCGCGTCGATCCGGGAACTTGGTTGGCACTCGGTAAACTCATTACCAAAGATGAACCCATTGATGACGAGCAACGTTTTAATCGTCAACGCTTACCACGAGAACCAAATGATGCACTTGTTGGTTTGCCATTTCTGACATGCAAAGCTTGGGTTATCACGGATGCTTCCACTGGCGAGGTGCTGTGGGGCGAGAACTATAACAAAGCCATTGACGTCGCTAGTACGACGAAAATCATGACGGCCTATTTAGTATTGAAGTACGCGGATACAGATCCACAAGTGTTGCAAGAAGTGATTACATTTTCCCAGCGAGCAGATGCGACGCCAGGCAGTACCGCAGGGGTGCGTGTTGATGAGAAAATCAGTGTTGGTGAGTTACTGTATGGCTTGATGTTGCCGTCGGGCAATGACGCATCGGTCGCTTTTGCTGAATTCTTCGGTGGACGCTTAAGTGGCAAAGAGGACTGTTCCGCTGATGAGAGCTATGACTTGTTTATTGGTTTGATGAATGCGATGGCTAAACAGCTTGGCATGAACGATAGCCATTATGTAAATCCGCATGGCTTAACGGCTAAGGGGCATTTGTTGTCGGCCTCTGACTTGGCAAAGCTTGCTGACGCCGCATTCGACATCCCTTTGTTTCGTCAGTACGTAAATACGCGGCAGCACGCGACTCGAGTGACATCTGCCGCTGCGCCACCGCGTCTTCTCACGTGGAAGAACACGAATCGACTATTGGGAATTGCTGGGTATGACGGAGTAAAGACAGGCACGACAACCGCAGCCGGTGCGTGTTTGGTATCGCATGGCGTCCGTGACGGCAACGAGTTGTTTATCGTCGTGTTAGGAGCGTCGGGGTCGAGTGCTCGATATGCTGACTCACGAAATTTGTATCGCTGGGCTTGGAACCAATTGGCTCCAGCTAAGAAAAACCGACGTGGCCGTTGGTTGTTGAAATAAGAGACTTATTACTAGTTTGAGAGTTCTATTATGAATCAAGAAAACCAAGAAGTTGCGTCAATATTTAGCGGTTGTATTCCAGCTATTATGACGCCCTGCGTTAGCAGTGAGGATCGCACTCCCGATTACGAAGCGTTAGTGCGCAAGGCTCAGGAATTGATGGATTGTGGGATGAACGGTGTTGTTTACTGTGGATCGATGGGTGACTGGCCACTGCTGACGGACGACCAGCGGCAGCAGGGCGTGGCGAGTTTGTGCCAAGCCGGTATTCCGGTGGTCGTGGGCACAGGGGCACAGAACCCTCGCTTGGCTGCTGAACATGCCGCACATGCCGAGAGTGTCGGCGCACAGGGTTTGATGGTAATTCCACGAGTTCTATCACGCGGGACATCGGCTATCGCTCAGAGACATCACTTTGCAGGAATATTGGCGGCGGCACCTAATACGCCCGCTGTGATTTATAACAGTCCGTACTATGGATTTGAGACGAAGGCTGATTTGTTTTTTGATTTGCGGGCGGAGTTTTCCAATCTTGTTGGATTTAAAGAATTCGGTGGTGCTGATTCATTGAGTTATGCCGCCGAACATATTACCAGTGGCGATGCCTCCTTGGCGTTAATGGTTGGCGTCGATACACAAGTTGTGCACGGGTATGTTAACTGTGGTGCGGTCGGAGCGATTACTGGGATCGGTAATGCATTGCCGCGAGAGGTGTTACGATTGATAGAACTTGCAAGTGCGGCGGCCGCGGGTGATGTGCCAGCGCGGCGGCTAGCCCAAGAATTGGAAGACGCTTTGATGGTTCTTTCGACGTTTGACGAAGGGCCAGATTTGGTGTTGTTTTACAAGTATCTGTTGGAACTTAACGGTGATGCTCAGTACGCCGTGCATTTCAACGAAAGCGATTGCTTGACGGCGAGTCAACGCGGGTTTGTGGAGCAGCAATACCAACTGTTTAAAGATTGGTGGGCTGCTTGGAACGGGGTCACTGACTGAAGCTGGGCGCTCAACAGGCGACGGTTGTTATTCGGTCAACTTGATGACAACGGGAAGTTCTTGAGGGTTGGCGACGAAGACCATTGAAATGCTGTTTACGCAGTGGCGAGTGTCTTTGGCTGTGTACCCCTCGTTCAAAAAGACGTGTCCGAGGTGTCCTTGACAATTGCTGCAGATAATTTCGGTTCGGCTTCCGTCCACATCAGGTACTCGAGTAACTGCGTCTTTGATCTCATCATCAAAACTTGGCCATCCGCAATTGCTCTCAAACTTGTCGGATGATTCATAGAGGGCAGCATTGCAGCGACGGCAAATGTAGGTTCCGTCAGTTTTGTTGTCGGTGTATTCGCCAGTTCCCCGTCGTTCGGTTCCCTTGTGAATCAAAACGTATTCTTCTTCAGCGTTTAGGTCGTTGTAGGATTTGGGTTGTTCGTCGGACACGGTGTTTTCCTTCGTGGCTTGGACATCGGGGGCCTTAGTGGTTTTACTCTGTGCGAGGCAACCAGCGAGCGTCACAATAAAAATGCTGGTCATAAGATGGACGAGATTTGATTTCATGTTGTAATGATAGTCAGTAAAATGATGTTTCGTGTTCTATATAATTATGGATTTTACGACATTCGTTGTATTAGTGCTACAATGAAAGCTACGCATAAATAATGTTCAGCTGGGAGAATTTGTATGCTGAGGCGTCTGTTTCTGAAAGATGGTAGTTTGCTGTTAGTGGGTTCTGCCGTTGCGCTGCAAAATCTAACTGGTATTGCAGGTGCTGCTGATGCTATTGTTCGCTTTAGCATGATCACTGACTTGCATTATGCCGATAAACCACCCGCTGGATCTCGTCATTACCGCGAGACGATTGCCAAGCTGGAACAAGCGACTGCTCAATTTGAGAAAGATAACCCCGATTTTCTTGTTTGCTTGGGCGATTTAATTGACGCTGCTGCTGATGTGAAAACGGAGCTTGGCTATCTGACTCGCATCACCAAAGAGATGGCGAACATCAAACTTGCAAAGCACTATGTGTTGGGAAACCATTGTGTGGACACGCTGACCAAAAAGGAATTTCTCGACGGAGTAGGGCAAGCGAAGTCTTATTACTCGTTTGATAAAGGCAACGTCCATTTTGTGGTTTTAGACGCTTGTTTTCGAAGTGATGGCGTGCCGTATCAGCGTAAGAATTTTGTTTGGACGGATCCCAATGTTCCTGCTGCTGAACTTCAATGGTTGCAACAGGATTTGTCCAATGCTGACAAGCCGACCATTGTTTTCGCTCACCAACGCCTTGATAACGCGGGCTCTCACGGTATAAAAAATGCAGATGAAGTACGTAAGGTTCTCGAGGAATCGGGTCAGGTACTAGCTGTGTTTCAGGGGCATAGTCATCAAAACGAACATAAGGTGATTGGCGAGATACATTACTGTACGCTAGTCGCTATGGTTGAGGGTTCCTTGGAAGCTAGCAATGGCTGTAGCACAGCGTCAGTTTTTGCTGACGGGACAATACGCTTGACGGGCTTTCGTAAGCAAGCATCCTATGCCTGGAAATAAAATCACTCGAAAGTGAATTTAGAATATTAACCAACTTGGAAATTAGCATCTATGAAAAGTAAATTATCGATAACGTTGTGTTGTTTGAGTTTGATTGGCTTATGTGGTTTTGTTGTATTAACAACGGTTGCACATGAGGATGAGGATGGAGTGAAGAAGCCGGTTGCGGTAACACATCAGCAACGCTATACGGCGACGGCGATGCCAGATCGGATTTTATTGAGTTGGCAACAGGATCCGGCAACATCGTTTTCGGTGACGTGGCGTACTGATATGACGGTTGATGTTGGATTAGGTGAAATTGCAGTTGCTACGGATGGACCTAAGTTCACGTCCAAGAAGACGGCAGTCGAAGCGACGCGTGTGACTTACAAACCTGAGTTTGGTGAAGTGCATCATTACACGGCGGCGTTTGAGGGGCTCAAGCCAGAGACGCAATATGTATACCGAGTGGGCGATGGAGTGAATTGGAGTGAGTGGATACAAGTGACGACCGCTGCGGACCAAGCCAAACCGTTTCGGTTTGTATACTTTGGTGATTCCCAGAACAGTGTGTGGTCGATGTGGAGCCGCGTGGTTCGGCAATCGTACAAAAACGCCCCTAAATCAGCATTCTTTTTGCACGCAGGGGATTTAGTCAACAAGACCAACTCTGATGGCGAATGGGGCGAGTGGTTCCAAGCGGGCGGATTTATCCATCGCAGTACGGCAGTGGTTGCTAGTCCCGGAAATCACGAATACTCTTCAAAGTTATCAACTCATTGGCGTCCGACGTTTGCCTTTCCGGAGAACGGTCCGGAGGATTTGTTAGAAACGGTTTATTACATTGATTATCAAGGGATGCGACTCGTTGTACTTAATAGCAATGAGCAAATAGGTGAGCAGGCTGAGTGGTTGGAATCCGTGCTAAAGGACAACCCGCAGCAATGGACTGTGGTCTGTCATCACCATCCGATTTATTCGTCTAAGGCTGGACGAGACAACCCGTCGTTGCGAAATACGTGGCAGCCCATTTTTGACAAGTACAAAGTTGATTTAGTATTGCAAGGGCATGATCACACCTATGCTAGATCGGGGTTAATGACGTGGCAGAATGTGCCTAAAGGGGTAACCACGAGAACGGATATCGGTACAGTTTATGTCGTGAGCGTTAGTGGTCCGAAAATGTATGATCTTGGAAAGCGGCCTTTCATGAAACGCGGCGCGGAGGACACGCAGTTGTTCCAAGTAATCGATGTAGACGGAAACGAGATTCGCTATGAAGCGCGGACGGCTCGTGGTGTGTTGTACGACGCATTTACGTTGAAGAAGCAAGCGGCGGGCAAAGCCAACTTGTTGATTGAGCAGATTCCGGACACACCAGAGCGGTTACGAGCATCTAAGTAAACGAATACGGAAAAACCGGACCACGAATTTACATGCTGCAGCCGAGCTCGACGTAACTATGCGCGCGCGACCCAAATCTGGAAGTCGTGATACCGCAGCGACTGAGAAGAGTCCCAGTCCTTTGAGGTGTCTCGGTAGTGGCAAGATGCACTACAACCCCCAATTATTATTAAGGAACTCCAATAGCAATCGAGGTCGAGTTACCAATACTTACACGTAGTATTTGACAGATAACTCCAAATGACATGTTCACAATCTTGATATTACATCGGCTATGGTTTTGTTGGCCCCAGCATTCCTCTGGGTATTTCATTGTAGATATTTTGAGTGCTTGGAGACGTGATATCTCCTTCGTAAGTAATTAGTCCGCTTAGAAATGGCTCAGCCTCCACAATACCCCCTGGCAGGTTACGAACGGCACCTACTTCTTTTCCATACCTGTCCACCTCTTTTACATCAAATTGTACTGTTTTGCCGGTGTCATAATAATGATAAATCGTCAATTCAATATGACTAGCTTTTCCATTGCGATCTCCCCATTTTTTATCAGCTTCGAGTATCGCTGCTTTAGCCGCTGCACCAAACCCATTCACAACAGAAATTGCCTTGCGATCCTGAAGATTTAAATCACTATACAACCGATCCGTACGAAAAAACGCGAGCGCCCATCTAGCGAATCGGCGCATCTCCTTTGGCATTCGATAAATCGGAATCGCCATCACCTCTCCGCCTTCTGCTTTGACTACGAGCATTATCTTGTCGTCGATATATTGTACGTTGACAATTTTTCCATGGATATCATATTCGATGTCGCCTTCTTTCCATGTCCATA
>Ga0208879_1002550_pt1 | contig 15840 bp, 17 predicted proteins | sample Knorr_S15_td_Bot_FD_185605 | JGI IMG/M metagenome (GOLD analysis project Ga0208879, IMG submission 185605) | Marine microbial communities from Southern Atlantic Ocean transect - Knorr_S15_td_Bottom_ad_5009_LV_A (SPAdes) (version 2) | ecosystem: Environmental > Aquatic > Marine > Oceanic | place... | reverse complement strand
CTACTCGAAGCCTGTCTTGAGCTCATGGCGACCGACGCCATCGTCGCCATCCAGGACATGGGGGCCGCCGGGCTGACCAGCTCGTCGTTCGAAATGGCGGCCAAGGGCGGCGTCGGCATCGAGATTGATCTCGACGCGGTGCCGCGGCGGGAGCCCGGCATGAGCCCCTACGAGGTCATGCTGTCGGAAAGCCAGGAGCGTATGTTGATGGTGATCCGGCAGGGCCGCGAAGATGTGGCGCGCGCGGTGTTCGATAAGTGGGGCCTCGATTCCGCGGTCATCGGCAGCCTGACCGACAGCGGCCGCCTGGTGCTCAGGGAAGCCGGCCTTGTGGTCGCCGACATCCCCGTCGACCCGCTGGTCGACGCGGCGCCGCGCTATGACCGCCCCTGGACCGAGAGCCCGCCGCCGCCGGCCCTCGATGACGCCGCTCTATCGCCGCTGGACAGCCTCGGCGAGTGCCTGGTTCGCCTCATGGCCTGCCCCGATCTTTGCGCCAAGTGCTGGGTGTGGGAGCAATACGATCATATGGTGATGGCCGATACGGTGCAGCGCCCCGGCGGCGACGCCGCCGTGGTGCGTCTCCATGGCACCGACAAGGGCCTCGCCATGACCACCGACTGCACGCCGCGCTACTGCGCCGCCGATCCGCGCCGGGGCGGCGCCCAGGCCGTGGCCGAGGCCTGGCGCAACCTGACGGCGACCGGCGCCAAACCGCTCGCGGTCACCGATTGCCTGAACTTCGGCAGCCCCGAGAACCGCCATGTCATGGGCCAGTTCGTCGGCTGCATCGAAGGCATCGGCGAGGCCTGCCGGGCGCTCGACTTCCCGGTGGTCTCGGGCAATGTCTCGTTTTACAACGAAACCAACGGCCGGCCGATCCAGCCGACCCCGGCGATCGGCGGCGTCGGGCTGATCGCCGACCTCGACCGCATGGCCAGGCCGTCCCTGGAGGCCGCCGGCCACAGCCTGATCCTGATCGGCGAGACTGCCGGCCATCTCGGCGCGTCGCTCTACGCCCGCGAGATCGCCGGCCTCGAGGCCGGGGCGCCGCCGCCGGTCGATCTCGCGGCCGAGCGCCGCAACGGCGATTTCATCCGCGGGCTGATCGAGGCGGGCCGGGTGCGGATCTGCCACGACGTCTCCGATGGCGGCCTGGCCGTGACGGTGGCGGAGATGGCCCTGGCCGGGGACATGGGCGCGGTCCTGGCGCCGCCGCCGGCGGACCGGAGCCCCCATGGCTGGCTGTTCGGCGAGGATCAGGGGCGCTATGTGATCGCCGTGCCCGCCGCCGAGGCGGCCGGTATTCTGAAAGAAGCGGCGGCGGCGGAAATTGCCGCTATAATCATCGGCGAAACCGGCGGCGACGCGTTGACACTCGCAGGCTCGGCCCCTATATCGCTAGCGGCGCTGCGGATTGCGCATGAGGGCTGGTTGCCACACTATATGGCCGCCGAATAATTCGTTGGAGGACTGCCGATGGCCATGGACGCCGCCGAAATCGAACGCTTGATCCGCGAGGCGCTGCCCGATGCGCGGGTCACCATCGACGATCTACGCGGCGACGGCGACCATTACGCCGCCCGTGTGGTGTCGGCGTCCTTCGTCGGTAAATCGCGGGTCCAGCAGCACCAGATGATCTATCAGGCTCTGGGTGGCCGCATGGGCGGCGCCCTCCATGCCCTGGCCTTGCAGACCTCGGCCCCGGAAGACGCCTGATCCCCTATTTCTTCGTTGAAAGGTATTGATATGTCAGCAGAAAACCCCGTCACGGAACGCATCAAGCAGGATCTTTCGAGTTCCGACGTGGTGCTCTATATGAAGGGCTCTCCGGTCTTTCCGCAATGCGGTTTCTCGGCCGCCGTGGTGCAGATCCTGACCATGCTCGAGATCAAGTTCAAGGGCATCGATGTGCTCACCGACCCGTCCCTGCGCGACGGCATCAAGCAATTCAGCGATTGGCCGACCATCCCGCAGCTCTACGTCAAGGGTGAGTTCGTGGGGGGGTGCGATATCGTGCGCGAGATGTACGAGGCGGGCGAACTTGCCGATCTGCTGCGCGCCAAGGGTATCCTGCAAGCCGCGTGATGGCGATGCCCGAACCGGCGGTCATTACCGGCTATCACGCCCATATCTACTTCAAGGAGTCGAGCGCGGATCACGCCGCCGAGATCCGCGAGACCATCGCCGCGCGTTTCGATGTGGAAATGGGCCGTTGGCATGACAGGCCGGTCGGCCCCCATACCCGGTCCATGTATCAGGTGAGCTTCTCCACCGGGGTGTTCGCCGAAATCGTTCCCTGGCTGATCGTCAACCACGGCGATTTGGCGGTCCTGATCCACCCGCGCACGGGCGACGACCTGCCGGACCATACGGACTACGCCCTGTGGCTCGGCGAGAAGCTCGACCTCGACCTCAGCGTCTTGTGATCCGCCGGAGCTGTTCCTTCGGCTAGAGCGTTTCGGGTTTGAATGGAATCACTCAAGCCTGAAACGCTCTGATTGCGGCGAACGCCGTAATCCGCCGCGAAGCGAGCGTTAGCCTGCGTGGCGCTTGAACGTCGTTTGATCGTGTGTGCTCGATTAAACGTGAAACGCTCTGTTGATCGATATTTTCGGCGGGTGGGGCCGAGATGTTCCGCCTTCTCGGCGACGGCACCCGGCTCGCCATCGTCATTGCCTGCCTCGACGGACCCCGCGCCGTGGCCGCCATCGCGCAGCAGACCGGCGCCACGCCTTCCCTGGTGAGTCATCATCTGCGCCTGCTGCGCGCCGCCCGCATCCTGCGCGCCGAGCGCCGCGGCAAACAGGTGTTCTATTCCGCCGCCGACGAGCATATCCGCGGCGTTCTGTCCGATATGATCGAGCATGCGGCGGAGTCCCATGGGGATGCGCCGTGAGCGTCTGCTGCGAAGCGCCGCTGATCGACGCCCGGGCGGGCGACGACCTGCGTTCGCGCCAGCGCCGCGTGCTGTGGATGGTGTTGGCCATCAACGCCACCATGTTGGTGATCGAGATGATCACCAGTTGGTATGCGGGCTCGACCCCGCACTTCCCGACGCCGCCGTCATGGGGGGGATCGGCGTCCTCGCCCTGGCCGCGAACACGGGCTCGGCCGTGCTGCTTTATTGGCACCGCGGCGACGATCTCAATATGCGTTCGGTGTGGCTGTGCAGCCGCAACGACGCCATCACCAACATCGCGGTCATCCTCGCCGCCGGGGCGGTCGCCGTGAGCGCGTCCGCCTGGCCCGACCTCGCCGCCGGCGCGTTGATCGCCGGCCTCGAGTTGAGTGCGGCCGCTTCCATCACCCGCCAGGCGTTGGCGGAATTGCGGGAGGTTAAAACCCGCCTTCCCGCCTGAGCATGGCGATGGAGTCGCGGAGCGCGGCGACGGTCTGCCGCAATTCCCGCTCACCGTGGGTGGCGGAGAGTACGCCGCCGCAACGCGGATTCAGATCGACGCCGTTGACCAGCATGGCGAGGCGAAGCTTGTGCAGGGCTTCACCGTCCGATGCCGTGAGTTGCGCGGCGGATAGAGCGGAAGGATCAAATTTGGTCGGCTGAACCGCCATTTTCTCCGGGTTGGTAAACAGATGGAGTGCGGAAAATTCGCCGTAATAAGCCCAGGGCACGCCTTCGTCCTCGAATGCCTGGTTGAGTCCGGCGCGCAAATCCGCCGCCGCCCGGTTTGCCGCGTCGCAGGCGTCGGTGGCGGCGATGACACCGAGTGCGGCGATGCCCGCCGCCGCCGATACCGGGTTGGCGTTGAAGGTGCCCTGGTGCTGGATTTTTTCGCGGTAACTCTCTCTCATTGCGTCGAAGTCGAGATAATCGAGAATATCACGGCGGCCGGCCACCGCGCCGCCGGGCAGGCCGCCCGCCAGGATCTTGGCCAGGGTCGAGAGATCGGGGGTCACGCCGTAATGGGTTTGCGCGCCGCCGGTTGACACCCGGAATCCGGTGACCACCTCGTCGAAGATCAGCACCACGCCGTGACGGCCGCACAGCTCGCGCGCCGCGTGGAGATATTCGGGCGCCAGGGGCAGCAGCCCGAAGAAGGACCCGGTGGGCTCGAAGATGAGCGCCGCGATATCGTCGTCACCGGCCAGCGCAGCGCCCAGGGCGTCGAGGTCTCCCGGCGGCAGGAGAACCACGTTGTCGGCGACGCCGGGCAGCACTCCGGCTGTCGGCGCGCCGTCGAAATGGGAGGTCACGCCGCCGGCCATGTGATCGTGCCAGCCGTGGAAATGGCCCTTGAGGCGAACCAGCTTGCGGCGTCCCGTATGGGCGCGCGCCAGACGCAGGGCGAGATGGGTGGCCTCGGTGCCGGAAGCGGTGAAGCGCAGGCGCTCGGCGCCGGGCATGAGATTTTGAACCGCCTCGGCCCAGGCAACTTCACGGGGATGGTTGGCGCCGAAATGGCTGCCCTGGTCCAGGGCCTGATGGATCGCCGCGCTGACCCGGGGATGGTTATGGCCCAGCAGCAAGGCCCCATGGCCGCCGAAATAATCGATGTATTCGTTGCCGTCAACGTCCCATTTACGCGGCCCCTCGGCGCGCTCCACATAGATGCCGTAGGGGTCGAGTTGGCGGGCGTCGTGGGTGACGCCGCTGGGAAACATCACGGCCGCGCGGGCGGCGAGGCTTGCCGAGGACGGGGTCTTGCCGCGGTAGGCGGCGACAATCGCGGAGTTGGACAGGCTGAGCATGGTTCGAATTTCGCACTCTGTTCATGGGATGGAAGGTGTAGGGTTGAAGCCGTTCCGGCGTCTCAGCCTAGCCCGCTTCGGCGGCGATCGTCTCGACCGCCGGCCTCATTCCGGCGCCGCGACCACCCGCCCTTCCCGGTGCCAGCTGATCGCGTCATCCAACCTGTCGTCACCCCAGAACAGCTCGCCCTGGACGATGAAACTGGGCGATCCGAAGACGCCTGCTTGTTTCGCCTCGTCCGTCGCCGCCTGGTAGGCGCGCTCGACTTCGGGCGAATTGGCCCTCTCGACGACGCTCCGGGGGTCTTGGCCGATCTCGCGCAGGCTATCGGGCAGGTTCGGATCGCCGCCGCTCGGTTGGCCGTCCCGGAACCAGCGCCGGTAGGTCGCCTGGGTGTAATCGGCGCACCAGCCTTCCGCTTCGCCGACAATGGCGACACGGTTGGCGAGGTCGAATTCCGCCAACGGGTAGGGCACGGGAAAATTTGCCGCAAGCCCGTGCATGGAAGCGCGCCGCTCCAGGTCCCGCCACATATAGGCGGCCTTGACCGGCTTCTTGGCGAACGGGATATTATCCATGTCAATCATGATCGACCGCACGCTGAACGGCTGCCAGCGGAACGGTATTCCGGTCGCGCGCTCGACTTCCGCCAGCCGCGCAATCGTCAGGTAGCTATAGGTGCTGCCGATGGAGAACCAGAAATCGATGGGTTTCATTGCATCAATCCTTCCGACTAATCCTCGGCCCCGCCGTCGCCGAGGCGGGCGGCGAGGGCGACGGCCATGAAGATATCGAGATCGCCGTCGAGCACGGCGCCGGTGTTCGAGGTCTCGACCCCGGTGCGCAGGTCCTTGACCATCTGATAGGGGTGCAGCACGTAGGAGCGAATCTGGTGGCCCCAGCCGATATCGGTCTTGGCGTCGGCCTCGGCCTGGGCGGCCTCCTCGCGGGTGCGCAATTCGAGCTCGTAGAGCCGGGCGCGCAGCACCTTGTGGGCCTCGGCCCGGTTGCGGTGCTGGGAGCGGCTGTTCTGGCATTGCACGACGATGCCGCTGGGCATATGGGTGATGCGCACGGCGCTGTCGGTCTTATTCACATGCTGGCCGCCGGCCCCCGAGGCGCGGTAGGTGTCGATGCGCAGGTCCTTGTCGTCGACCTCGATGACGATGGAATCATCAACCACCGGGTAGACCCAAACCGATGCGAAGCTGGTGTGGCGCCGGGCGCTCGAATCGAACGGCGAGATGCGCACCAGGCGGTGGACCCCGCTCTCGGTCTTGGCCCAGCCGTAGGCGTTGGCGCCGGAAAAACGCAGTGTGGCCGATTTTATTCCGGCCTCCTCGCCGGCGCTTTCCTCCAGCCACTCGACCGCGTAGCCCTGGCGTTCGGCCCAGCGCAGATACATGCGCAGCAGCATCTCGGCCCAGTCCTGGCTTTCCGTGCCGCCCGCCCCGGCGTGGACCTCAAGGAAACAGTCATTGCCGTCGGCCTCGCCCGAGAGCAGGGATTCGAGACGCAGTCTGCGGGTCTGGTCGGCGAGCCGGCTAAGCGCCGCGATGGCGTCAACGATCACTTCCTCGTCGCCCTCGGCCTCGCCCATCTCGGCGAGTTCGATCTGGTCCGCGAGTTCCTGCTCATGGGCCCGGCATTCGCCGATCGCGGTGTCCAGGCGGGTGCGCTCGCGCATCACCGATTGCGCCGCCTCGGCGTCGTCCCACAGGGCCGGGTCTTCGGCGCGGGCGTTCAGCTCATCGAGGCGCACCAGGGCATTATCCCAGTCAAAGATGCCTCCTCAGCAGTTCCAACGACTGCTCGATTTCTTCCGCGTGGGCGGCAACTTCGGCGCGCATGGGGGACCTCTGGATGGTTGCGTATTGGGAACATATGTATAGCGTCCCGAACGCGTTTACGAAAGGACATCATCTTTGGTTGGAATGCCATTTACTGGGGAACCAAAAGCGTGAAAAATCACTTAACATCTACAACTATTAATCTTGGTTTTCCGGAAAAATCATAAATGGGCCGCATGGGGGCGGAATTTCTGCTTCCAAGGCAGCTTGTGTTGTCTGCTTGTATCTCTTTGGGAAGAAATGGTCTGCGAGAAGTTGATCTCTGTTTCTAATTACCTCCTCCTCCATTAACATGAGGAAGTGTCCCACTCGACCACCTGCATTCATAACGTCCAAGAAATCTGGGGGCGACTTTGAGTGTAACTCAAACATCAACTCATTGAGATCCCGTTGGGCGGCGAATAAAAGTTGATGAATATGGGATAGCAGTGGGAAGTAGAGACGGATGTTCATGATAATTCTCTTGGCTGTCCGATGCCCATGGAGATCGAGATCGTCCATGGCGTCGATTTCCTCCCGTGCTTGGGCATCTCCTTCAAGGCTAAGGTAAGTTAGCTTAACGAATGTGACGTTGTTTTCAGATACCTCATTAAGGAGAAGATAGAGTTCCTCAAGTTTCGGCGTCAGAAATTGTGTCCGCTCCTTTTTCTGAGTGAGATACTGGGTCAGAACGAACACAATGACAGCGACGGATGCCGCTATAATGGCTGACATCAGCGATACAAAGGCTAATGGATTTTTAACAAACAATTCGAGAGTGTCAGTCATTCTCCCAGATACTCAATAATTTTGCGCTCAGGCAGGGCTGCCTACAGGGACCATTGAAACGTCCGAACCGCGACATGTAATCTTGATAGCGTACACGAAGTGAATTTCAGTTTTCTTGCTCGTCACATCCAGCAAATATTCCTTTCGGATTCCTAGGGCAGAAATCCTTTCCGATTCCATCAGGATTTCTATTGGTCAAATATTCACTAACCCAGCCTTTTTTTCCTTTGTATTCAACCTCGTACCAAGGAACGTCATACATTGTCCCTTTATATATGTAGACCTGAAGAACACTCAATCTTGTGTCCATAGGGATACGGCTAGTGAGTACTCCTTGCCCACAGTCCATCAAAGGACACAACCGGCCATCGGGGTTTGTTGCGGTCATGATTATGACTTCGCCAGGCTGGGCAATAGGCAATCGCTCGGTCGCAATAGAGGAGCGCGGGGCTACAATCAAAATCGCCATTAACAGAACCCGGTGCCGTCGGACCGCCCGATGGTGACTGACGTTTTCCCCTCATAGCGGACCAGGTTGTAAATTACTTTTGGACCACTTGGAGGGAAGTTATGAGCACGCGCAGGATTTACACGGATGAATTTAAGGCGGCTGCGGTATCGCGGCTTTTGGATGGAGGAGAAAAGCCGAGCCATGTTTCGCGGGAACTTGGCGTGACGATGACACAATTGAAGACCTGGAAACTTGAGCAGCAGGCGGCGGGATCGGCAGCGGCCCTTGCCCGCCAGAAGGCGGATACGACGGAACTCCAGCGTCTTCGTCGAGAAAACAAACGCCTGGCAGAGGAGAATGACATTTTGCAAAAGGCCTCGATTTTTTCGCCAAGCGGGCGGAGACGGTGTGATGGCCAAGCTGAATTTCATCTCCGCCCATGAGAAAGCCCACAAGGTTCGCCACATGTGTTTGGCCCTCTGCGTTTCGCGCAGTTGGTTCTATCGGTGGCGCGACAACGCTGGCGCCCGCCTTGCCAAACGGGCCAAAGAAGCGCAGCTGGTGGATAGAATTCGTCGTGTTTTCAAGGCCAGCCGCCAGACCTATGGCAGTCCCCGCATTCATCGCGCCTTGTGCGCCGAAGGGTGGGACGTCTCTAAACATCGCGTTTCTACCTTGATGAAAGAAAACGGCATTCATCGCAAAAAGCGCAAAAAACAGGTGCCCGTCACGACCGACAGCCGTCATGAATTCGGGATTGCGCCAAACCTTTTGAACCGCCGTTTCAGCGCATCTGCGCCGGATCGCATTTGGCTGGCGGATATCACCTATGTGCCGACGGACGAGGGTTGGCTGTATCTGGCCGCCATCAAGGATATGGCGACCCGGGAAATCGTCGGCTGGAGCATGGATGACCACCTGAAAAGCACGCTTTGTGAAAGCGCCTTGCGCATGGCGATCCTGCATCGCAATCCGCCACCGGGCCCCATCCACCATTCGGATCGGGGCGTTCAGTATGCCTGCAACGATTATCGGAACATGTTGAAGGCCCGTCGCATCAATCCCTCCATGAGCAGGAAGGGCGATTGTTACGATAACGCCCCCATGGAGAGCTTCTTCGGATCCTTGAAAACGGAGTGCGTTCACCGGACCCGGTTTGCAACACGCAAGGAGGCCAAGGCCGCCTTGTTCGATTACATTGAGGTGTTCTACAATCGCCAACGTTTGCATTCAGGCGTTGGATACAAAACACCCGTTCAGGCCTACGCCGAGATGAAGGCTATGGCAGCGTAAAGAAAGATCGTACTGGTCCTCTATAGGCGGGAAAGGTCACCCTGTTTCTTGAAGTCGCCGAGGACAATCCGGCGGGCCGGGCGCTGTATGCCGCGGCCGGTTTCACGGCGGTCGGACGGCGGACGGATCATTACCGGCGCAAGGGCGCGGAGCCGGTCGCGGCGCTGGTTTTACGAAGAGAGATCAGGCCTTCCGAAGACGCATGATATGGACTCCGCCGTCGCCCGGCTCGGGGGCCAGGGAAAGCAGCACATGGCCGTGTTCCTCCACGGAGCGCGGCACGTTTTCGAGGGGCTCGCCGGCCGGCAGGCGGATTTCGGCGACCTCGCCGATCGACATGCGCTCGATGAGCAACTTTGTTTTAACAAACGTCATCGGACAGACATCGGCCGTGATATCGAGAAAGTAATCGATATGATCTGGTTTTTCCGACATGATTTAGCGCTCACGTTACCTGATTTATTAGAACTTGTTGTTGACCTTTACGACGACATTGTTAGTTATATGGAGGATATACTATTGAAGAGGAAATAATTTTATGTCGGAACAGCCCGATTCAATCGACCTACCCGATTCAATCGACCTACATGCCATGACGACAACAATAGTTGCCGCCCATGTGGCCAACAATGTGGTCCCTGTCGGCGATCTATCCAAGCTCATTCAACAGGTTTTTGAGGCTCTGGCCAAGGTCTCGTCGGGCAGCGCGGCGCCTGAGAAACCGCAACCCGCGGTTTCGATCAAGAGATCGGTCACGCCGGATTACATCGTCTGCCTCGAGGACGGCAAGAAACTCAAGATGCTCAAGCGCCATCTCAAGACGAGCTATGGCCTTACCCCCGACGAATATCGCGAACGTTGGGGCCTGCCCGCGGATTATCCTATGGTGGCGCCGAACTATGCCGCCCAACGGAGCGCCCTGGCTAAAAAAATTGGCCTCGGCACCAAGCCGCGCAAGCGCGGGCGTAAGCGTAAAGCCTGATCTCTACTCATCAGGGGACGGCGTTGACGACGGCGCCAGAAGAAGGTCGGTATATCCAGCGTGAAGGCTTCTAAAATAGAACAGGCCTGTATCGATAAGGGCCTGAAGATGACGGGGCAGCGGCGGCTGATCGCCCGAGTTTTGTCGGATGCCCATGATCATCCCGATGTCGAGGAAGTGTATCGCCGCGCGGTGATGCTCGAACCTCGCATCAGCCTTGCCACGGTCTATCGGACTGTGCGTCTGCTGGAGGAAGCCAACATCCTCGAGCGTCACGAATTTCGCGACGGCCGCGCCCGCTATGAAGCGGCGGGCGGCGAGCATCACGATCATCTGATCGACATCGACTCCGGCGAAGTGGTTGAATTCCATAATGAAGAGATCGAGAAAATTCAGACAGAGATCGCCGAAGAACTCGGCTATCGTCTGGTCGACCATCGCCTGGCGCTCTATGGGGTGCGCTTGAAGAGCGGTAAGCGGCGCAACGACTAGCCATCCCGCCGCCAGCCGGCCTGTCGCGGCGGATTCACGGCCGCTTGACTCAGCGTAGGGCGGTGCTACCATTGGAATCTGTCGAAGTTTCGAGGGTTTGCGACTAAGTGACCACCCATTTTGAGCGTCGCTTCAGGTAGACGCGCCACCTTGAAGAAGAAACTCTTCATCAAATCCTACGGTTGTCAGATGAACGTCTACGACTCCGCTCGTATGGCGGAGGTATTGGCGCCCCTGGGATATCGCGCCGTGTCGTCGCCCGAGGAGGCCGACATGGTGATCCTCAACACCTGCCATATACGCGAGAAGGCCGCCGAGAAGGTCTATTCCGAGCTCGGCCGCCTGGCCGTCATGAAGGCGGCCCACGCCGCCGAGGGCCGGCCCATGCTGATCGCCGTCGCCGGCTGCGTCGCCCAGGCCGAGGGCGAGGAGATGCTGCGCCGGGCCAAGGTCGTCGATGTGGTCGTCGGGCCGCAATCTTATCACCGGCTGCCCGAGCTGGTGGCCCGGGCAGCGCGCGGCGGCGGCGCGGTGCTGGATACGGAATTTCCCGCCGAGTCCAAATTCGACCATCTGCCCGAGGCCCGTGGCGGCCAGGAGGTGTCGGCGTTTCTCTCGGTGCAGGAAGGCTGCGACAGGTTCTGCAGCTTCTGCGTCGTTCCCTATACCCGGGGGGCGGAATATTCGCGCCCCCTGGCGGCGCTGCTCGACGAGGCCCGGCAATTGATCGAGGCGGGCGCCCGCGAGATCACCCTGCTCGGCCAGAACGTCAATGCCTACCACGGCTGCGCGGGCGGCCTGGGCGGCCTGATCCGCTGGCTCGCGGAACTCGACGGCCTCGATCGCATCCGCTACACGACCTCCCATCCGCGTGACATGGACGAAGACCTGATCCGCGCCCATGGCGAGGTGGCCGCGTTGATGCCCAGCCTCCATCTGCCCGTGCAATCGGGTTCGGACCGGGTGCTGGCGGCGATGAACCGCCGCCATACCGCCGACCATTACCGCGGCGTGGTGGCGCGCCTGCGCGAGACCCGCCCCGACCTGGCGCTGAGCGGTGATTTCATCGTCGGCTTTCCCGGCGAGACCGACGATGATTTCGCGGCCACCCTGGCCCTGGTTGGTGAGATCGGCTACGCCCAGGCCTATTCCTTCAAATACAGCCCGCGGCCCGGCACCCCGGCGGCGACCCTGCCCGATCAAGTGCCCGAGGCGGTCAAGGCGGCGCGGCTGGAGGCCCTGCAATCGCTTCTTCGCGCCCAGCAGGCGGCCTTCAACCGGCGTTTCGTCGGCCGCGTCTTGCCGGTGCTGTTCGAGCGCGCCGGCCGCCATCCCGGACAGCTGGTCGGGCGCAGCCCCTATATGCAGTCCGTTCACGCCACGGCGCCCGGCGCCGCCATCGGCGAGATCGTGGATTTGCGAATCATCGAGGCCGGGACCAACAGCCTGGCCGCCGCGCCGGCCGATGGTCTTGCCCGGCCGACCGTGTCGAGTTCCGTCGCATGACCCCGCCGAGCCGCATCAGCGGCGCCGAGCGCACCGTCGAGCCGCTGTATATGACCTTCGACGACAACGCCATGCTGCCCGCCCTGTTCGGCCGTCACGACGAGCATCTCGCCCGTATTGAGCAGGCCTTGGGCGTGACCCTGGTGTCGCGCGGCAATCAGCTCGCGATTTCCGGCCCGCCCTGGTCGATGCAAGCCGCCAAGCTGGTGTTGAGCAGCCTGCTGCGCCGTCTCGAGACGGGTCTCGAGGTCGACGCCGCCGAGGTCACCGCCGCCGTACGCATGGTCAACCGGGGCGAAGGCGCCGACGGCGCGGCGGGTGAGAAAGACGGCGAAGACCTGTTCATCGCCACCCAGAAGATGCGCGTCGGCCCGCGTTCGCCCATGCAGGCGGAATATCTGCGGGCCTTGCGCGATTACGATCTGGTCTTCGCCCTGGGTCCGGCGGGCACCGGCAAGACCTATCTCGCGGTGGCCCAGGCGGTCGCCATGCTGATCGAGGGCCGGGTCGAGCGCATCGTGCTGTCGCGCCCCGCCGTGGAGGCCGGCGAAAACCTCGGCTTCCTGCCCGGCGACCTGCGCGAGAAGATCGACCCCTATCTCAGGCCGCTCTATGACGCCCTGCACGACATGATGCCCGGCGAAAAGATGCGCCGTTATCTCGAGGCCGGCGACATCGAGGTCGCGCCGCTGGCCTTCATGCGCGGGCGCACCCTGTCGAATGCCTATGTCATCCTCGACGAGGCGCAGAACACCTCGGTGGTGCAGATGAAAATGTGCCTGACCCGCCTGGGTGAGAATTCGCGCATGGCGGTGACCGGCGATCTGTCGCAGATCGACCTGCCGAAAGGCGTCACCTCGGGGCTCGACGACGCGGTGCGGCGTCTGGCCGGCGTCGAGGGTGTCACCATGGTGACCTTCAGCGATGTCGATGTGGTGCGCCACGGCCTGGTGACGCGCATCATCCGCGCCTACGATAAAACCACCGGTGCGGGCCCGTGAACGCATTTTCCCCCGACGCCGCCCCCCTGATCGTCGTCGATGCGCCCTGCCCGGCTTGGCGCGGCTCGCTTGCCGATTGCGACGCCCTGTGCCGGGACGCCGCCCTTGCCGCCCTCGCGGCGGCCCCGGTGAAGGCCGTGGTCGATGGTTCCGGGGCGGTCATCGAGATCGGTATCCGGCTCACCGACGACGCCGAGGCGCGGGGTCTCAACCAACGCTATCGGGGCATCGATGCGCCGACCAACGTATTGTCCTTTCCGATCACCGATTGCGCGCCGGGAGTGGCCCCGCCGGCGCCGCCCCGCGGCCTGCCGCTGGCCCTCGGCGATGTGGTGCTGGCCTTCCAGACCATCCGGGACGAGGCCGAGGACCAGGGCAAGACCCTGGCCGACCATACCGGCCATCTGGTGGTCCATGGGGTGCTGCATCTGGTCGGCTACGACCATGGGCGCGATGCCCAGGCGATGGCCATGGAACTTATCGAGACGGCTGTCCTGGCCGGGCTGGGGATTGCCGATCCCTATGGTGCGGCGAAATGAACGACCGCCCTTCAGCGCCGCCGGAAGAAGAAAGTGTTAGCACGCTTCTCGGGCTTTTGCGCGGCTGGCTCAGGCAGCTCGGCGCCCGGCGCAACGGCGGCGATACCTTGCGCGAGTCCCTCGAAGTGCTGATCCAGAACCACGGCGACGAGGATGTGCCGATCGATCCGGAAGAACGGATCATGTTCGCCAACCTGCTCAAATTCGGCGATTTGCGCATCGACGACGTCATGGTGCCCAGGGCGGATATCATCGCCATCGACGAATCGGCGCCGATTTCCCAGGTCATTGCCATCATGGGCGACGCCGGCCATTCCCGGCTGCCGGTGTTCCGCAATTCTCTCGACGACGTCTCCGGCATGGTCCATGTCCGTGATCTGCTGAAGTTCTGGGGCCAGGACCATCCGGGCCTGCTCGGCGAAGTCGTCCGCCCGCTGCTCTTCGTCCCGCCGTCCATGCCGGTGCGTGATCTGCTGTTGCAGATGCGCGCCACCCACATCCATATGGCCATGGTGATCGATGAATACGGCGGTACCGACGGGCTGGCCACCATCGAGGATCTGGTCGAGGAGATCGTCGGCGAAATTCAGGACGAGCACGATACCGACGAATCCCCGGCCCTGATCGACAAGCCCGGCGGGGTGGTCGAGGCCGACGCCCGGGTGACCGTCGAGGACCTCGAGAAGCGGGTCGGTTTCGATCTGCTGCCCGAGGATGACGACGAGGATATCGAAACCCTGGGGGGTTTGGTGTTTTCCCTGGCCGGCCGGGTGCCGGCGCGCGGCGAACTCATCGTCCATCCCTGCGGCCTGCAATTCGAAATCATCGACGCCGACCCGCGCCGCATCAAGCGGCTGCGCATCCAGCAGGTCATGCCCGCCGGATCGACACACTCGACCGAATGAGCCGCCTTAAAGAGAGGGTCACGGCGCTCACCGGATGGCGGCGCTGGTTGATCGCCATGGCCTTCGGGATCGTCGCGACGGGCGCCCTGCCGCCGCTTCATCTGTTGCCGCTGCTGATCGTCGCCTTCAGCGGGCTGATCTGGCTGATCGACGGCAGCGCCACCCGGCGCGCCGCCTTCGCCGCCGGCTGGTGGTTCGGCCTCGGCCATTTCGTCAGCGGGCTCTACTGGATCGGCATCGCCCTGATGACCGATCCGGAGCGCTACGCCTGGCTGGTGGCGCCCGCGGTTCTCGCTATCTCGGCGGGGCTGGCGCTGTTTCCGGCGCTGGTCGCCCTGGCCGCCAGGCTGTGCCCGCCGGGGATCTCGCGGGCGCTCGGACTGGCCCTCGCCTGGGTCGTCGCCGAATGGCTGCGCGGCTGGCTGTTCACCGGATTCCCCTGGAACCTGATGGGTACGGTCTGGGCCTCGTCCGAGCCGATGATGCAATTCGCCGCCTATGGCGGCGTGTTCGGCCTCGGCCTGATCACCGTGGCCGCCGCGGCGGCGCCGTCGACCCTGGCCGGGGGCGGCCGCGGCCCGACGCTGATCGCCGGGCTTGTGCTGCTCGCCCTGTGGGGCGGTGGCATGGCGCGGCTGGCCGCCTACCCCGCCGGCGATGTCGTCGAGGAGGTGCGCCTGCGCTTGGTCCAGGCCAACGTCGCCCAGCATCACAAATGGCGGCCCGAGAAGCGCGAGGCGCTGTTCCGCCGCCACCTCGCGCTGACCAGGAGCGCGGGTTTCGAGACCATTACCCATGTCATCTGGCCGGAGACCGCGATCCCCTATTTCATCGCCGATGACCCGGCCCGCCGCCGCATGATCGCCGCCGCCACGCCGCGCGGCGGCGCCCTGATCAGCGGCGCCCTGCGCGGTCTGCGCAAGACCGAGACGACGCTGCAAAAGCTGTGGAACAGCCTGTTCGCCTTCGACGACGAGGGGCGCGTCGTCGCCACCTACGACAAGACCCATCTGGTGCCGTTCGGTGAATACATGCCGTTCCGCAATATCCTCTCGCTGGCCAAGCTGACCTACGGGACCACGGATTTCTCGGCCGGGCCGGGGCCGCGCAGCCTGACGGTCGCCGGTCTGCCGTCGTTCAGCGCGCTGATCTGCTATGAAGCGATCTTTCCCGCCGCCGTTGTCGAGCCCGGTAAGCGGCCGGGATTCCTCCTCAACATCACCAACGACGCCTGGTTCGGCATCAGCAGCGGGCCTTACCAGCATTTTGCCGGCGCCCGGATGCGCGCCGTCGAACAGGGCCTGCCCCTGGTGCGCAGCGCAAACACCGGAATCTCGGCGGT
>Ga0208879_1002549_pt1 | contig 15844 bp, 15 predicted proteins | sample Knorr_S15_td_Bot_FD_185605 | JGI IMG/M metagenome (GOLD analysis project Ga0208879, IMG submission 185605) | Marine microbial communities from Southern Atlantic Ocean transect - Knorr_S15_td_Bottom_ad_5009_LV_A (SPAdes) (version 2) | ecosystem: Environmental > Aquatic > Marine > Oceanic | place... | reverse complement strand
GATTCGCTGGCCGAAGGGCATCAACGGCAGCGACCGGGTGGTGACCGACTACGTGAGTTTCGCCGACATCGCGCCGACGTTTCTCGAGGCGGCCGGCGTGGCCAAGCTGGCGCCGATCATGCAGCCGTTGAGTGGGCGGAGTCTGTTCGACATCTTTCGCTCGCCCAAGTCCGGGCAGGTGATCGCCGGCCGCGACCACGTGCTGATCGGCAAGGAGCGCCACGACATCGGCCGGCCGAACAATTGGGGCTACCCGATCCGCGGCATCGTGAAAGACGACCAGTTGTACCTGCACAACTTCAAGACAGACCGCTGGCCCGGCGGCAACCCGGAGACCGGCTACCTGAACTGCGACGGCAGCCCGACCAAGTCGCTGATCCTCACCCAACGCCGCGAAGGCACGTACCGTTTTTGGAACCTGAACTTCGGCAAACGGCCGCAGGAGGAATTGTTCGAACTGAAGGGCGACGCCGACTGCGTGAAGAACCTGGCCAAGTTGAAGCCGCATGCCGAGCTGAAGGCGGCGCTCAAGGAGCAGCTCTTCGCCGAGCTTCGCGAACAGGGAGACCCGAGGATGTTCGGTAAGGGTGATGTGTTCGACAACTACCCGTACTCCGGCGAGTCGACCGACAATTTTTACCGGCGCTACATGGGCGGGGAGAAGGTGCGGGCCGGCTGGGTTCGCCCCACCGACTTTGAAAAAGAGAAGCTCGACTAAGCGCTTGGCCAAGCGGATGCGGTGGGTTGATTTTGCGCTGGCCACTTGGCCGGGAGGGTGGCAGCGTTCGCCTGTTCCTGAATCTGAAAATTTGTTCATCATGAAAAAAACAAACGCAACAATGTTGGCCTTGGCCGCCGGGATGGCGCTGACCGGGGTACAGGCTGCCGAGTGGGGTAACTGGCGCGGGCCAAACCACAACGGCTCAACCGACGAGAAGGATTTGCCGGTCAAGTTCAGCAAGACGCAGGGCGTGCTCTGGAGCGCACCGATGCCCGGGCCAAGCGCGGCGACGCCGGTTGTCTTTGGGGATCATGTTTTTGTGTCGTCCTCGAACCCCGGGGAACGGCAGTTGATGGCGAGCTGCCACGACCGGAAAACCGGCGCGCTCAAGTGGAAGCATGTCGTGGCGTACGGCCATGACAAGGACAGGCGCAGCAACTACGCCGCGCCGTCGCCGGTGACGGACGGGCAACTCGTGAGTTTTTACTACGGCAACGGCGCGCTGGCGACGTACACCACGGACGGCAAAAAAATGTGGGCCAGGAACATCGAGAAGGAGCACGGCGAGTTTGCGTATCAATGGACTCCTGCGAGCAGCCCGCTGCTCCACAACGGCACGCTGTATCTGCAGGTGTTGCAGCGGAATTCCAGGGTTCACGGCCGCGGCCGGGACAACGGCAAGTCGTACATCCTGGGGCTAGACCCGAAAACCGGCGGGCAACTGTGGAAAGTTTACCGCCCGGCCAAGGGCAAGGCCGAGTCGCTCGAGGCGTACAGCACGCCGGTGCCGTTTACGCACGGCGGGCGGGAGGAAATTCTCATCACCGGCGGCGACTGCATCACGGGGCACGACCCCGGGAGCGGCGCGGAACTCTGGCGCTGGGGCACGTGGAACCCGACGCGCATCGGCCACTGGCGGCTGGTGCCCTCGCCGGTGGCTGGTGCCGGAGTGGTGTTGGCGTGTGCGCCCAAGCGCGCGCCGGTGTACGCGCTCAAAGCTGGCGCGAAGGGCGACGTCAGCAGCAGCGGCATGCTGTGGCACAGCGAGGGCAGCCGCGACGGCGTGAGCAGCGATGTCTGCACGCCGTTGTTTTATCAGGACGACTTTTTTGTGCTGTACGGCGAGGGGCGTGACAAGATGCTTACCCGGATCGAGCCGAAAACCGGAAAGGCCAAGTGGGCGATCGACCTGAAGAGCCGCCCGCTCTTCCGGGGCTCGCCAACCGGAGCGGATGGCAAATTGTACGTGATGAACCACGCGGGCACTGTGCATGTCATTGACGCCAAGAGCGGCAAGATTTTGCACCGGGCCGAGATGGGGGAAGCGGGCGACGACCAGACCCGCGCCAGCATCGCCATCGCGCACGGCAGCCTGTTCATCCGCACGAACAGCCGCCTGTATTGCATCGGCAAAAGCTGACGGGTTGAGCGTCCGGCCAAGCAGCCTCACGCGAGGACTCAATCGAAAACTTGAAACTCCTCCCCCTACTTCACCGGGATCGTCTGGGGGATGGCGTTGAAGAGGCGCTGAAGATCGCGATCGCCGCCGCGCTGGCCCGGCTGCAGAACGAGCCATGGAATCGGTTTGGCTGCGGTCTCCATTGTCTTGTTCTCGACCCAGCGCCATGACTCGGCGTGGCCGTCGGCGAACGACAGCACCGTGCCGTTGTTGTGTCGGGTCGCCGGGAAACTGATCCATGTCCACTTGGCGGTGCCGAACAGCGCCCACGTGCCGGCGTTCGCGCCGAAGGCACTTTGCTGGATACTCTTGGTGTGCTCGTCGATGAACACGAAGGCATCCGAGGCGGAGGGGTTCTTGATGTCGCTGGCCTTGTGCCAGCATTTGTTGTAATCCCCATCCTCCGGGTTGGAGCGGAAGTTCATGTACATGCTCATCGACACGCTGCGCACGCGCGGGATTTCGCCCTTGTCGTTGACGGTCGATTTGTCGGCGGGGCACTTGTAGATGCCGGACGAGTCGTTGTACTTGAAGAGGACGCCCTTGCGGATGTTGCTGTCATCGACATCGGTCCACGCGTTGCCGTGCAGCCACGTTGGCCCCTGACTGAACCAAGCAGCCCGGCTGCCGCCGCCGGGGAGTTGTGAGTTTTCCGGCATGCTGTCGTTGTTATCCCCGGCGTACATGGTCCAGCAGAGCTGCAATTGCTTGTAGTTGCTCATGCAGTAGGCACCGGTGGCCTTGTTCTTGGCCTTGGCCAGCGCCGGGAGCAGCAACCCGGCGAGAATCGCGATGATGGCGATGACGACGAGCAGCTCAATCAGCGTGAACCCCTTGGCCAAGCGGCGTTTTTTCACGGTCGTTTTCATCTGAAGCGGGAAGCTACGCTTGGCCAAGCGGCGATGCAACCCCCGGGTCGCTTGGCCAAGCGGCGGCGGATCAGCGACGGATCATACCCCGGATGAGGTGCGCCAGCCCGGCGACGTTTCCGGTGAATATCAGCCCGTAAATCCCGCGCAAAACCCACTGCGACTGGGCGGGCATCGGCTCGAACGTCGCCGCAAAACCGAACGCGCAAAACAACGCGGCGGCGGCGAGTAACAGGGCGAGGAGGGTTCGGATGATCATGGCGACTCGTCGTCGCCGGGAGTGTCGGCCAAGAGTTGGCGCTTGGCAATTCCCGGGCAGGCGCTACCCTCCGCTCCGCACCATGAAACATTTATTTGCAATCGGTTTGTTGACAATCGCGGCATCGGCGCAGGCGGCTACACACTATCAGGTCTTGACGAGTGCCAAGCGTGACACGCACGCCGAGAGCTGGCAACTAACGAGCGCCGATCTCCCGGGCCACAGGGGCGGAGTCCGTTGGTCGATCAACAAGCGCACCCTCCACGGCGGCAAACAGGAGGGCGTCGACCTGATTGAGGTTGATAACGGCAAGCTGCAGTTTCGCGTGATCCCGACCCGCGGTATGAGCGTGCTCGATGTCAAGTTGGGTGACGTGCGTCTGGGCTGGAATTCGCCGGTTAAGGAGGTCGTCCACCCAAGCCACATCAACCTGCACGACCGGGGCGGCCTGGGCTGGCTCGACGGTTTCAACGAATGGCTGGTGCGCTGCGGCCTGTCGTTCGCGGGGCATCCGGGTGAGGACAAGTTCATCAACAACGTCGGCGACGAGGCGACGATGACACTGACGTTGCACGGCAAGGTCGGCAACATCCCGGCGTCGGACGTGATCGTGGCGGTGGACAGGGAAGCACCGTACCGCATCCGCATCCGGGGCCGCGTACACGAGGTTTCCTTTTACGGGCCGAACCTCGAAATCTGGACGGAGATCAGCACGACACCGGGCTCGAGCGAGTTTCGCATCCGCGACGTGCTGACGAACAACGGCACGTTCGACGAGGAGTTCCAGATTATTTACCACGCGAACTTCGGCCGGCCGCTGCTTGGGAAAGGAGCGAAGATGCTTGCGGCCTCGGAGAAGATTGTTCCGTTCAACGCCAACGCCGCCAAGGCGATCGGTCAACAGGCGGTTTACGCCGCGCCGACCAAGGGCTTCACCGAGGAGGTTTACAAGATTTACCCCAAGGCCGACAGCGACGGCAACGCGACGGCGGTGCTGGTGAACCCGGCCGGCGACCGCGGCGTGACGGTTCGTTGGCCGGTCGCGCAACTGCCGTACCTCACCCAGTGGAAAAACACGGCGGCGGAGACGACCGGCTACGTGACCGGCATCGAGCCGGGCACCGGCTTCCCGCACAACCGCAGCTACGAGCGCAAATATGGACGGGTGCCCAAGCTTGGCGCGGGACAGTCGCGCACGTTTGAGCTGAACTTCGCAATCCTGGCCAACGCCGGCGAGGTCAAAGCCGCCGCCGCAGCGGTGAAGAAATTGCAGGGCAACGAAGGCCCCGAGATTCAAAAAAATCCGGAGGAATAACCCCTTGGATTGGAGCGCAAGACATTGCTCCACCGCCTCGAGTTTATCAAAGCGTCCAGCCAGCCTAGCCAGGCGCAGTTCTTTGTCGCCAAGCGGCGGGGGTGTCCGCATAGTCCGTTGCCCAAATGTTGGGCATCTCCACCATGACTCGGAAACATTTTATCTTTATCAAACTCATCATGGGCTTGGCCTTCGTTGCCGCCGCGCCCTTGGCCAAGGGCGACTGGAAAGTCGTCGAGCATCCCAATCCGCTTGGCCCCGGCAAGGCGGTCGATGTGTTGCACGACGGCAAGGCGGTTGCGCGGCTCGTGCACGGCGACGGGCAGATCAAGCCGTTCCTCCACATCTTCGGTGGAGGCGGCGAGTTGGTGACCAATCCCGGCATCGACAAGGAGGGCAACGCTGCCGGTTTGTACAGCCATCACCGCGGCATCTTCATCGGCTGGAACAAAATCTCGTCGGAGCTGGGCAAATACGACATGTGGCATCGGGGCGGCCCGGGCAACGGCCGTTACGACATCGTGAAGTTTGAAAACACGACGACCAAGAATTCCGCCTCGATCGTCGCGCACATCAAGTGGCGCGCCACGCAGAAGGATGCCACCGGCAGCGACGTGATGCTCACCGAGCGTCGGACGTTCAACGTGTCGCGTCCGGGCGGCATGTATACGCAGGTGGACGCCAGCTTCGAGCTGAAGGCCGAGCGCGATGTCAGCCTTGGGGGCGACCTGCAACATGCCGGCGTGCATTTCCGCGCCCACACCGAGGTGGCTACGCGTAACAAGGAGACCAGCTATCTTTGGGAACCTTCCAATGCCGCTGGAAAGGGCAAGGTTATCGATGACAACCACCAGTGGGCACGTCTGCTTTTTCCGATTGGCAAACGTTGGTACACGGCTCAGGAAATGAATATTCCAGCCAACGGCGTGAAGGAACTTTCGTGGCGCGACTACGGCCGCTTCGGCTACTTCCTGCCCAAGCAATTGAAAAAGGGCGAACCGTTCAACCTGAAATTCCGTTTTGCCATTGAGGAAGTTGACGCACCGGCCAACGCGCCCAAGCAGTCGGACGAACAGTCCAAGGTGTCGCACCAGATTTGCACCAAGCGCTATGAGGAGTTCCTCAAGTCGCTCAAGTAACTCGCCGCCTGGCCAAGCGCTTGGCCTGATTTTCTGATGTCGCTTTCCGACAAGCTAAACCCCGCGCTGAACACCCTGCCGGTGTACCAGCCGGGCCGTCCGATCGAGGAGGTCGCGCGCGAGCTTGGCCTTGAGCGTGACGAGGTCATCAAGGTCGCTTCTAACGAGAATCCGCTTGGCCCCAGCCCTCTCGCCGTCGAGGCGATGAAAACCGCTATTGGCCAAAGCCACCTTTACCCGGATGGCAATGCGTTTTACCTGAAGAATAAACTGGCGGCCAAGCTGGACATCAAGCCGGCGAACCTCATCCTCGGTAACGGCTCCAACGAGATCATCGAGTTTGTGTCGCACGTGCTGCTTGGTTCCCGCGACGAGATAGTCGTGTCGCAATACTGCTTCGCCATTTATCCACTGGTGGCGATGATAATGGGAGCCAAAGTCAACACCGTTCCCGCGGTCGAGCACGGGCACGATTTGCCGGCGATGCTCGAAGCGATCACACCGTCGACGCGCATCGTCTGGGTGGCCAACCCGAACAACCCCACCGGCACCCTGGCCAAGCCGGAGGACGTCCGCGCCCTCGTCGAGCAAGTGCCAGACGACGTTCTGCTTGTGATGGACGAGGCGTATTACGAATTCCTCGACGAGCCGGTCGACCTCTTGCCGCTGGTGCGCTCCAACGAAAAGCCGAACCTGCTTCTGATGCGCACCTTCTCGAAAATCTACGGCCTGGCCGGGCTGCGCATCGGCTACGGCATCGGGCACCCCGACTTCGTCTCCGCGCTGGAGAAAGTTCGCCAGCCATTCAACACCAACGCTGTGGCGCAGGCCGGCGCGATGGCTGCGCTTGACGACGACGCGCACCTGGCCGCCACCCGCAGCACCAACGCGGATGGACTGAAGTTTTTTGAGGCGCTCTGCGTGGAGCAGGGGATCGAGTTCGTGCCGTCGTACGCCAACTTCGTGATGCTGCGGGTCGGCGACGGGCAGGCGGTGTTCGAGGCGATGCAGCGGCAGGGCGTGATCACGCGCCCGATGGGTGGCTACGGCCTCCCCGAATGGATTCGCCTCTCCATCGGCACGGCAAAAGAAAACCAGCGGGCCGCCGAATCCCTCAAGGCATCGCTGGCCTAATCCCCGTCGGTCAGGGGCCAGTCGAAGTGGATTCGTTTGCCTTTGCGGAGGAGGATCAGTGGCAGTTTGTCGCCTACCCTGTAGTTGAGCTTCACGTGCATGTTGAAATGCTGCGAGGTCATCCGCAGCGGTTTGCCTTCCATGCCAATGATGATGTCGCCCTGCCGCAGGCCGGCGCGCTTGGCGTTGCGGCCCTCGGGTCGGTCGGTATTGATCCAGCGCACCTCGAGCGGCTTCACGCCCTTGGCCAAGCGCAGTGGCTTGATCTGCTTGTCTTTCATCGGCGCGCACCACGTGGCTAAAACCGGCTTGATCGACCAAATCGAGCCGCGCCACGAAATATCGGTCTTCTTCCAGCCGGCATTCATCGTCAGTTTCTTTTCGATCGCACTATCGCCGCGAGTCGCCTTTAGCGTGACGCTGGCCCGGGTGTTCGGGAGGTTGTGCAGCACCCATTGCAGGTCGGCGATGGAGGTGAGCACTTGGCCGTCGGCGCGGGTGAGCATGTCGCCCGGGTGGAGACCGGCTTTGTCGGCGGGAGAGTCGGCCTGCACGGCGGTGACGACAAGACCGTCGCTGGGGTCGAGTTGCAGGCCAAGGTTGTCCGGCAGCGGGTAGCGCCAAAGTGCGTCGTGGTTGAGCCGGCCGGCGTCTTGCAGTTGTTCATGCTCGGCGTCGTGGATGTTGTGGCAGTGCACGCAGTTGTTGCGCGCGGTGCTGCCGGCGAGCTTGCTGCGATGTTTCATGCCGGGCATTTGCAGCGCGGACTTGTACGGCTTCGGCTTGCCGAGTTTGCCGGCGAGGGCGGCATGGTTTGCCGGGTAGCCATTGTGCAGGGCGAGCACGCGGCGCATGGTTTTCTCGAGTGACTCGACCGAGTTGTAGGCGTCCGCCCCCATGGCCGACTGGGTGCCGTAGCGGGCGTACACGGTGCCGTCGGCGTTGATGAACATCGCGGCCCAATTCAGGTCGTAGTCGAACTGGAACTGCGACAAATCCACGCCTTTCATTTCCACCTGCCGCACGGCGACGAACGCCTCCTGCGCGAGGTTTTTGATGCGCTGATTGTTCTTTGCCACCTCGGCGTCGAAGCCTTTGCAGTCGGCGCACGGCACGCAGCGGAACGTGACGAACAGAGGCTTGTTGGTGCGCCTGGCCTCGGCGCGGGCGGCGGCGAGATCGTTGTAAATCCAGAAATCGGCGTCGCGGGCATTTTCGTCCTGCAACACGTCGAGCAGCTTGTTTTGCGCATGAGCCGCTTGGCCAAGCGCGAGCGAGGCAACAATGATGAGGAGAGGCAGGGGGGTGGGTTTGATTTTCATTTGCTGAAGCGACTGGTTAACCAGACGAATGAGACGCCCGCCTGCTTAAAACCGCAAGTGCAATTTCTTCCCGCTTGCCAAGCGGGAGGATTTTCCTTACTGATGCCCGCCGGATGAGTAAACCGCTCGAAGGAAAAACCGGGGTTGTTTTTGGTGTTGCCAACAAACGATCGATTGCGTGGGGCATCGCGCAGGCATGGCACGAGGCCGGGGCCAGGCTGGCGTTCACGTACCAGGGCGACCGGTTCAAGGGCAATGTCGAGCAGTTGGCCGCTGAGTTTGGCGATGACACCCTGATCACCGAGTGTGACGTGTCAAGGGACGGGGACATCGACCGCGTGTTCGCCGAGGTTGGAGACCACTTCAACGGCAAACTCGACATGCTGCTGCACTCCGTGGCGTTCGCGCCGCGCGAAGCGCTTGAGGGTCGCTTCGTGAACACCACCCGTGGGGCGTTTGCCACCGCGCTCGATATCAGCGCCTATTCGCTGGTGGCCCTGGCCCGGGGGGCGGAGCCGTTGATGGCCGCTGGTGGCAGCATCATCGGCATGAGCTACTACGGCGCGGAGAAAGTTGTTCCCCACTACAACGTCATGGGTGTGGCCAAGGCGGCGCTCGAGGCGAGTACGCGTTATTTGGCGGCCGACCTTGGTGAAAAGAAAATTCGTGTGAACTGCATTAGCGCCGGCCCGGTGAACACCCTGGCCGCGCGCGGCATCGCCGGGTTTACCAAGTTGATGAGTCATCACGCCTCCTACGCACCGCTCAAGCGCAACGTCACCGCCGAGGAATTGGGCCAGACCGGCGTGTTCCTCGCCAGCTCCGGCGGCGCGGCCATCACCGGCCAGGTCATCTACGTCGACTGCGGCTACCAAATCATGGGCTAAGCGGCTGCCGCGTTTTGCCATTGGCCAAGCGATCAAGTTCCTGTGTGAAGCCTTCGCGGAAGGTCGGGTAGTTGTGTAGTAAGCCAAAGGTTTTCTTGACGAGTTTGTTGGAGACGCGTTTGTTGGTGATGTGGGGTTTGCGGGTGGAGGGGTTCGACTCGGGGACGAAGGGCGGCATGGGACGTCCTGTGGTTTCGCTGAGCCACTTGAAAAAATTTAACTGCGTCACCGGCTCGTCGTCGGTGATATTGTAAATGCCACGCCGCCCGACGAGTTCAAGTGCCAGGATAATAGCCTCCACCAAATCATCGAGATGCACCATGTTGAGGAATCGTTTTCCGTCGCCCTCGATGGCGGCGGTTCCGTTCATGAATTGTCGGAACAGGTGGCCGCGTCCCGGGCCGTAAATCCCGGACGACCGAAGGATGGCGACCGCTGGGCGGGCCTCCAAAATATTCTGTTCAGCCTCCAGTAGAATGTTGGTTGTGATGTTTTGTGGGGTGTCGGCGTCATTTTCGGAAACCCATTCACCGTTCGTTTGCCGATAAACACTCGTGCTGCTGATGAACACGACGGACTGGGTGCCCGCCGTCTTGAGCCATTGAGCAACGTGTTTCGAGCCAAGGCCGTAGACTTTTCTGTACGCCTCCTCGCCGCCTCGCGAGGATGAGGTGGCGATGACGGCCCAGTCGTATTGGCCGTCGAGTTTTTTTTCGAATTCGGTCTCGCGGGTGATGTCGAGATTGACGGGGCGGATGCCGAGCCTGGCCAGACGGTCGTTGTGTTCACTGCTGCGCCGGATGCCGGTGACGTCGTGGCCAAGCGCGATCAACCGTTGGCCAAGCGCTTCGCCGACGTAGCCGCATCCGATGATCAAAGTGCGCACGCGGCCACTATATCGCTTGGCCAAGCGGGGGGGCGAATCATTTTGGACTTTGCCGGGTGCGGGCTCGCCCGTACGTTTTGCGGCGGAACATGAGCCGAGTGAAAAAGTTAAAGACGAAGCAGGTTTATATCGTGGCCAACGGCGACTTGCGGTTGTCGGCCAATCAGGTTTGCTGGGCGGAGCAATCGAAAATGGAGGCCACGCTGGCCAAGGCGCTCAAGGCCGAGGGCTGGACGGCGGTGCGCGCCCACGCGTTCGATCGCAAAAAGAAGCACGGCTTCATCGACTCGCAAAAGCGCGGCTTGGAGGTGTTTCGCACGATCGATCCCGACGCAACGCTGATCGTCGCCGAGTGCGTTTGGCAATACAGCCAGCACATCCTGCCCGGTCTCTCAACGCATCGCGGGCCGATTCTCACGGTGGCCAACTGGAGCGGCACGTGGCCGGGCCTCGTCGGCATGCTGAACCTGAACGGCTCGCTCACCAAAATGGGCGTGGCATACAGCACGTTGTGGAGCGAGAATTTCACCGACAAATATTTTCGCAGCGGCCTGCGACAATGGCTGGGCGAGGGGGGGGTGACGCATGACCAAAGCCACGTGCGGAGTCTCGACCTGCTCAAGCTGCCGCCCGCCGAGGTGCGGCTTGGCCAAGCGGCTGCGCGGCGGCTGCGCGACGGCAAGGCGATCATGGGCGTGTTCGACGAGGGCTGCATGGGCATGCACAACGCGATCATCCCGGACGAGTTGCTCAACCCGACCGGGCTGTTCAAGGAGCGCCTGAGCCAGTCGGCGCTGTTCGCCGCGATGGGCGAGGTCAGCGACGACGAGGCGGCAAAGATTTACGCCTGGCTGAAAAAGAAGGGCGTGAAATTTCGCCTTGGGCCGGACGAGGCGAGCGATCTCACCGAGGGGCAGGTGTTGCAGCAGTGCAAAATGTACATCGCTGCCGTGCGGATTGCTGACGAGTTCGGCTGCGCGACAATCGGCATCCAGTACCAGCAGGGGCTGAAGGACTTGACGCCGGCGAGCGACCTGGCCGAGGGCATGTTGAACAACGTCGATCGTCCGCCGGTGAGCGATGTTCGGGGACGCGAGTTGTTCGCCGGGCGCGCGGTGCCGCACTTCAACGAGGTGGACGAGTGCGCCGGGCTGGACGCGCTGGCGACGAACCGGCTGTGGACGGAGCTGGGCTGGCCGCCGGAGAACACGCTGCACGATTTGCGCTGGGGCGACTCGTGCAAAATCAACGGGCGCAGTGAATACGTCTGGGTGTTTTTGATTTCCGGCGCCGCGCCGCCGGCGCATTTCATCGGCGGCTGGAAAGGCGCGTCGAGCGAGCGGCAGCCGCCGATGTATTTCCGGCTGGGCGGCGGCACGCTCAAGGGCGTGTCCAAGCCGGGCTGGATCGTCTGGAGCCGGGTGTTCGTGATGGACGGCGAACTGCAGTGCGACATCGGCGTGGCCGAGGTGGTAAAACTTTCGCAAAAGGAAACCGACCGGCGCTGGCGCGAGACGACGCCGCAATGGCCGATCATGCATGCCGTGCTCAAGGGTGTTTCGCGCGATCAAATGATGGCGCGGCACAAGTCCAATCACATTCAGGTGGTTTACGCGCCAGGCGAAAAAGCCGCGCACAGGGGCGCACGGATCAAGGCGGCAATGCTTGCCGAGATGGGCCTCAAAGTGCAGCTTTGCGGCGGGGTGGATTTGAAATAACCGATGAGTGACGAGCCGGCAAAAACGGAGCCGAGCGGCATCTCCGAGTGGCGTTGGCCAAGCGTGATCGTGCTGGTCGCCGCGCTTGGCCTCGTGGCTTTCATTTACCTCATCAAGACTCCCGAGCGGCTGGTCGAGACGGCGGGCAAGGGAGCGGTCGAGGTGGCCAAGGTGCTGGACGACGCGGCGGCCAAGTTTCGGCGGGGCAACATCACCGAGACGTTTGTCGCCAGCCTGCCCAAGCTGGAGAGCGAGCGCGGCGGGCTGCTGGAGTTGGCCAAGGTCACCGCGACCGAGACGTTCCGCAGCGAGGACGAACGAACTTACGACTTCAAGTGGTTTGAGGTCGATGCCGGCACGACGATCACCGAGATTCGCGTGCCGGTGACGTACCGGTATCATTTGCGGATGCGTGATGCGTGGCAATTGTCGGTCACGAACAATGTCTGCATCGTCCACGCGCCGGAGATTCGACCGAGCCAGCCGCCGGCGATTCACACGGATAAAATGGAAAAGTCATCGGACGAGGGCTGGGCGCGCTTCAACGCCGAGGAGCAAATGGCCAAGCTCGAGAAAGCAATCACGCCGACTCTCCGCAAATTCGCCGGTGACGGGCAGCACCTCGACGTGGTTCGGGAGAACTGCCGCAAGACCGTGTCTGAGTTCATCGAGGACTGGTTGCTGCGCGAGGGCCAGTGGGGTGACGGCCTGTTTCGTGTCGTGAAGGTTTATTTTCCGGGCGAAGTGGAGCCGGTTATTGTAGAGGACGACCCCGAGCGGCGTGACGGCAATTGAACACGTAACCATTTGCCGTCGTCTGTCGTAATGCATAGGGTTCGCCGCGCTTCGATTCAGGGAGAGATTCAAAAACCATGTCCACCTCGTTACTGCCGGAACACGCCAACGCGTTGGCCACGTTTGATCACGTGCAGCGAACGCGCCTGGTTTTCGGCAACGGCAGGGCGGCGCGCGCCGGCGAGCTTTCAGCCGAGCTTGGCCTGAAGCGCATCCTGCTCGTCACCGACCCCGGCATCGTCCGCGCCGGGCACGTCGCCACAGTCCGGAAGTCTCTCGAGGCCGCCGGGCTGGAGGTGATCGTGTTTGACCAAGTGATCGAGAACCCCACCACCGATTGCGTGGAGAGATGCCGCCGGTTGGCCGAGCGGGCCGGCACCGACTCGTTCCTCGGCCTTGGTGGCGGCAGCTCGATGGACACGGCCAAGGGGGCGAACTTCCTGCTGACCAACGGCGGCCGGATGCAGGACTACTGGGGTATCGGCTTGGCCAAGCGGGAGATGCTGCCGCTCATCGTCATCCCGACCACGGCCGGCACCGGGAGCGAGTGCCAGTCGTTCGCGCTGATCTCCGAGGCCGAGTCCCACAATAAAATGGCCTGCGGCGACCCCAAGGCCGCCGCGAAGATCGCCATTCTCGACCCGGAACTGACGCTCTCGCAGCCGCGCAACGTCACCGCCTGCACCGGCATCGACGCCATCGCCCACGCCGTGGAAACAGCCGTCACGAAAAAGAAAAACGAGTTGTCGTGGATGTTCTCAAAGGAGGCGTTTGGGCTGCTGCTGCCCAACTTTGCCACGGTGCTCAACCAGCCGGACGACCTCAATGCCCGCGGCAGCATGCTGCTCGGCGCGGCGTTGGCCGGGTGCGCGATCGAGGCCAGCATGCTGGGCGCGGCGCACTCGACGGCAAACCCGTTGACGGCTCAGTACGACATCGTCCACGGCCAAGCAGTCGGGATGATGCTGCCGCACGTCGTGCGCTTCAACGCCGAGCGGGGCGAGGCAAGCGGAGCGTACGCCGAGTTGGCTGCGATCGGGAAACTTAGCCAAGCGGCGACGAGCGACGAGGCGGTGGAGAGCTTGGCCAAGCGGTTGACCAAGCTGCTCGAGCAAGCCGACATGCCTGTGACGTTGCGGGCCAGCGGCGTGGAGGAATCGATGCTGACCACCCTGGCTGCGGAGGCGGCCGGGCAGTGGACGGCCAGCTTCAACCCGCGAGAGGTTGGCCAAGCCGAGATGGAGTCCATTTACCGGGCCGCCTTCTAGATTGGCTTTCCCTTTGGGCGCTTGGCTGGTTCAATCGCCGCGTGACGAGGGACGAGATTCTTCAACTCTTCAAGGACTCCGGCGCGTTGCTGGATGGACATTTCATTTTGCGCAGCGGCCTGCGCAGCCGACAGTTTTTCCAGTGCGCGATGGCGTTGCAGCACATGCCAAGCGTCGAGCGCTTGGGTGCGGCGCTGGCGGAAAAACTCCGCGGCTACGAGCCGGTCACCGTTCTGGCCCCGGCCATGGGCGGACTCGTGATCGGGCAGGAGGTGGCGCGGCAACTCGGCGTGCGCTTCATTTTCGTCGAGAAGGAGCAGGGCGATCTCGTGCTGCGCCGCGGCTTCAAGATCGAGCCCGGCGAAAAGATAGTCATCGTCGAGGACGTGGTGACCAAGGGCGGCCGAGTCGCTGAGGCCGTGGCCATCGCGCGAGAACATCAGGCGGAGATTTGCGCCGTCGGCGTGGTGGTGGATCGCTCGAACGGTGCGGTCGATGTCGGCGTGCCGTTGGAGTGTCTTCTGCCGATGGAGGTCGAGACATTCGACCCCGAAAATCTGCCGGAAGATTTGCAGGCCATCCCCGCAACCAAGCCCGGGAGTTGATCGTTTTTTCAACCTGTCACCTTGACAGTTTGGGCTCGTTGCAGTGTTCTGCCGCCAGACTATTTTTCACAATGAGTACAGAACCACAAACACAGTTGGATCAAGCCAAGCTTGGAGAGTTAGCCGGAAAAGTGCTTGGTGACACAGCCGGGGCGTTGGGTGTTTTGCTCTCCTACAGCTGAGATCAAACCGGCGTTTACCTGGCATTGGAAGAAGCCGGCCAGTGCACCGCAGGTCAGTTGGCCGATAAATGCGGCTTGAACGAGCGCTATCTTCTCGAGTGGTTGTCGGCGAACACCTCCCTTGGCTACGTGACCTACGAGCCGGAGGTCGAATTGTTCAGTCTTTCCCCGGAGCAGGCTGCCGTCTTTGCACGGGAAGGCGATCCAACATGCATGCAGGGTGGCTTTCAATGCATCGTCGGCGAGTTTGCCCAATACAAAAAAGCGGTGGATGTTTTTCGCTCGGGTCAAGGTCGGCCCTAGGGGGATCATCACAGTTGCTTGTTCTGTGGCACGGACCGATTTTTTAAGCCCGGCTACAATGCTAATCTGCTGGAGCAATGGATACCGGCATTGGAGGGCGTCGATGCCAAACTTCAGGTAGGCGGCAAGGTGGCCGATGTCGGCTGCGGTTACGGGTCGTCCACTATTTTGATGGCGAAGCATTATCCCAATTCCGTGATTCATGGCTTTGATTTTCACGAACCCTCAATCGTCGCGGCACGTGAAAGCGCCGAAAAAGAGGGTGTCTCGAATGTTGAGTTCTTCGTCAGCGATGCGGCTTCGATGCCGGACGATGGATACGACTTGGCCTGCATCTTCGATGCGCTTCATGACATGGGCGATCCGGTCGGTGCGACCAGCAGCATTTGCGGGCGCTCAAACCGGACGGAACCTTCATGGTGGTCGAGCCTATGGCTGGGGACAGCTTCAAGGACAATCGGCACGTGTTGGCCAGTTTGTTTTACGGCTTCTCAACCTTGGTGTATGTTCCCCCGTCCAAGTCGAAGAACGTCGGCTTGGCGCTGGGTGCCCAGGCCGGTCAGAAACGATTGACGGAAGTCTTGAACCAAGCCGGCTTCAGCAACGTTCGTCGCGCGACCGAGACACCGACCAACATGGTGCTCAAGGCCCGTCTTTAATCCGTCAGGTCGAGGCAGATGAGATTGCCTCCCTTTTTCTTGATGCCGTCGCGGACGAACAGTCGGCCATCGACGTAGGCCGGCATGCACCAATTGATGCCGCAGACTTGGGTGCGGCCAAGTTCGTTGAATTCCGTTGGAGAGGCTTCGAAGAGGCATAACTCACCGCCGCTGCTGAGCGAGAGGATATTTTTGTCCATCACGATGAACGCTGCCATGGCGCGTTTTGGATCAGGGAAGAAAAGACTGTTATCGCTCCAGGCCGTCTTGCCAGAGGCGATATCGACGCAGACAAGTTTTGCCGGATCACCGATGCCGTAGTA
>Ga0208879_1002547_pt1 | contig 15864 bp, 10 predicted proteins | sample Knorr_S15_td_Bot_FD_185605 | JGI IMG/M metagenome (GOLD analysis project Ga0208879, IMG submission 185605) | Marine microbial communities from Southern Atlantic Ocean transect - Knorr_S15_td_Bottom_ad_5009_LV_A (SPAdes) (version 2) | ecosystem: Environmental > Aquatic > Marine > Oceanic | place... | reverse complement strand
TGAGGTCCTTGACAGGAATCTTAACTTACTTGATTACAATGTCGAGACCGTTGAAAAATATACCGAAGTCGCGGAGAAAGGAGGTTTTGAGCATTTTATGCTCAAAGAAATATTTGAGCAGCCCAAGGCTTTACAGGATTCATTGACCGAATTATTAGTTGAGTCGCCTTTGGAAAGACTAGGCCTTAATTGGAAAATAGGTAGTATGTCGATAGTTGCATGTGGCACTTCTTACCATGCAGGTTTAGTTGGGAAATATATTATCGAGCAATTAACTGCAATTCCCGTTTCAGTGAGTTACTCTTCGGAGTTTCGTTACGCAGCTCCAGTTCAGGGAGTAGGAGGCCTGTTATCCTCGCGTCCGTTAGTTATTCTCATCTCGCAGAGTGGTGAAACTGCGGACACTTTAGCCGCAGCGCGGGCCGCAAAACAACAGGGTTGTCATACCATTGCGATTTGTAACGTGCCGGGTAGTAGGATAACTAGGGAAGTAGATGGGGTGATCATTACTAAATCCGGCCAAGAAATTGGTGTTGCGGCTACAAAAACCTTTATGACACAAATGCAAGCCCTTTATGCCCTTGCAGTCAATTTAGCTTTTAATTCGGGTTCATTGGATTACCCTCAATCAAAATTGTGGGAATCTGAAATTCGAAAGATCCCTAGTAAAGTATCTCAAGTTCTGAATAATTGTGAATCCATAAAGGCATTGGTACCTCATCTCGTAAAATCGAAATCAGTATTCTTTATTGGTAGAAATATAAATTATCCTTTAGCCCTGGAAGGCGCTCTGAAACTTAAGGAGATATCCTACATCCATGCCGAGGGTTACCCAGCAGGAGAACTGAAGCATGGTCCCCTGGCACTATTGAGCAAGGATACACCCGTTGTTGCTATAGCGGTTCAGGATCACACCTATTCTAAATTGATATCAAATATCGAGGAGATATCCGCTCGAAAGGCACCAGTGATAACGGTTGCTCAAAAAGGTGACCAACTAGTTCCTAAAATATCCGATCACTGTTTCGAATTACCAGATATTGACCCCGTATTATCTCCCTTCCCAGTTGCGGCATTCTTGCAGCTTCTTTCCTACTATGTAGCGCATGAATTAGGAACTGAAATAGATAAACCACGTAATTTAGCGAAGTCTGTTACGGTTGAATAGTATTCTGAATCGAGTTAGGCTCCCAGTTCCTCCAGACTTTGCATGGCAAAGGCCGTGTGCAATGCAGTCCCTATATGCAGAGCCTCTTCATCCATTTTGAACAAGGGATGATGCACATTGTAGATGGCATCTATTTTCTCATTGCGCATACCCAAGGCAACAAAACAGCCTTTCACTTTTTCGGTGTAGTATGCAAAATCCTCACCCCCCATAACTGGTTCCAGATCCACTGTATTTGACTCTCCCAGCATCTCGCTTCCAACACCCTTTGCAAAATTCCACATCTCACCATCATTCACCGTGGGTGGGTAATCGTTTCCAGGGTAACTGACTATAGCCTTGCAGGAATGGGCCTGAGCGATAGTCTCGGCTACCGTTTTTACACGTTTTTGTAGGATTTTCAGTCCTTCAGTCGTCAGGGATCTTAGGGTACCCATGAGTTTCACATCCGGAGGTATGACATTGGATACTTGTCCACCATGTATCGTACTTATGCTTATCACTCCCGAATCCAGGGGATCCAGTTCTCGTGATATGATGGTTTGGAGATTTGTTATTATCTGAGCCGATGCAACTACTGGATCCCTAGCCAGATGTGGCATTGCGGCATGACCACCTTCCCCCTCTACGGTCATTTCAAGGAAAGAAGTTGCGGCCAAGAAAACACCTTCCCGGGATCCGATGGTACCGGTTGGCAATAGGGGCCAGACGTGTAGTCCAAAAATACGTTCGACCTCCGGTGAGTCAAGGACGCCTTCCTCACACATCAGTTTTCCACCAGCGCCACCTTCCTCGGCCGGCTGGAACAACAATTTGATAGTGCCGTTCACGTTTTTCTCATTCTCTTTCAGGATCTTCGCAGCTCCCAGCAGCATTGAAGTGTGACAATCATGTCCACAAGCATGCATCTTGCCATCTATCTCGCTCTTGAATGGGACATCTGTCTCTTCATGAATAGGTAAGGCATCCATGTCGGCTCTTAGGGCAACACAAGGTCCCTTTCCGTTACCGATGGTTCCCAGAACTCCGGTCTTGGCAATGGGTGATTCATAAGGAATACCAAGTTTGTCCAACTCCCTCCTGACAAGTTCACTGGTCTTGAACTCTTCGTACATCAGCTCAGGATGTCGATGCAGTTCTCTTCGTATCTCGATAATCCAATCAGAGATTTTCTTTGCTTCCTTTTTAGCTTTTTTGGGATGCATGGTGACCTATCACATGGGTGTTTAATATGAGTATTGCAAAATTACCAAGTATTAAATATTTGATATTAGTTAGGAGTAAAATGACAGACGATCCCGAAAACCTGCGCAAGTTCCTAGAGAGCGACGACCCTGCGATAGTCCTAACCTCGGCTACGAGGAAGAAGTTCAATAAGTCATTCTCATTATAATCGTGTCACCGTTATCAAACCAGATTGGAAATTGGTTGTTGTCAGTGAATTTGGTCTTTGCCTCACCTGTCAATTCCTCTGCGGGATCCCATTGTAAGAGGGCAACACCCTTCTGCATCTCTTTCGAGAGCATCACATAAGAAACCTGTTTGACTCCTGCTTGAGGTGTTGAAAGTGCTTTACCGGCTTCAATAGCCTGTTCAGCATTCCCTGTTATCACCTCAGCACCATTCTCCCAGCTGGCATCTGTTTCGGTAAGTCCGAAAGTAAGGCTGCTGAGTCTATGATCACTTACAACCAGAGAATCATCCTCGGTAAACTGGGTCCATAAAATAGCGTCAAATTCCCTGTCATTCGTACCTTCCTGGAATCCACCCATGACCGATGGCGGTGGATAGGCTCCAACAGCACAACCGAGAAACAGCAGCGTGAAACCAAAGGCAATCGCAGGTCTTCTTCCAGGTTCGAATCCCTTGATCAGATATTTGAATCCTATCCCAGCCATAAATGCCAAGGGAGCCATCAGGTAGGGTGCATGTCGATAAGCTATCAGCAGATGGGACCCTGTTATCGCACCTATTGCAGTCAGACCAAGTATAGGCAACATCCACCCAAATATGAACCACCCATATTTCTTGGAAAGAACAAAAGTGGGTGCAGCTACCAGCGTTATCCATGCCAGATTCACGGCAAGATAGGGTACTGCGTCCATTCCCACAGGTATCTCCGTTCCCGGAACGCCTTTCCACAGGGCCAGTAAGATCATGATTAGTGACGCAAAGAAAGCAAAAATAATCCTTTTCAGGAAGCTTGAGTGATCAATATTCTCCGAGAATGAAGGCAGGGCCAGTTTGTCCTTGATTATCCATAGAATAGCTATGCAGACGAATGGGATCAGGGCCAGGATCAGATTTACTGAAACGTTGTCTGGCAGGAAATCAAATAGACTCTGCTCAAGCATATTGCTGAATGACTTGGCGTAGAGTAGCCAATATGCAGTTATTATCAAGGATATGAGTCCAATTCCTACTATTCCAGGTTTTGCTACTTCTTCATTCCCGGCAGCTATCTCAACAACCAATATCCCGACTATAGCAGCCATCATAAGCAGCAGAGTGAAGTGATGAGTCAGCAGTAACCCACCTAGAGCAAAGATCAGGAAAACACTCCAGATATTATCGTATTTTCCAGATTCCAGACATTTCAGCCAACCGTAAAGGAACACAAAACCCAATGGTTCAGCCAGGCCTCCTGGCATTGGGTGGGAATTAGCAAAAACAACCGCGAAAGTAACACTGTAGAAGGCACAGCCAAACAAGGCTGGAAGAAAACCCACCAATTTCTTTCCAATCATGAAGAGAGCAGGTATTGCTAAGGCTGACATCAAGGGAATGAACCACAATAATGACTGATGATAATCCATCCCTGTCAGGAGACTTATGCTACCCGCCAGGATCTGCATCCCCTGGAAATCAGTATAGGCTCTCCCCCATCCAATGTATCCCTCTGTCAGCATCTCTCCGTTTTGAACAAGATGTCTAGTCAGGTACAGGTATTCTCCGGAGTCACTTCCCCAGATCCGCCAGTTGTAGTGATGATAGATCCGTACCAGGAATCCGAATGATATCAGGGAATAGAGCAGATTCCTTTCAAAGGGTTTCGTCCTCAATTACTCACCTGCTGTAATTAGGATAACTTCGACAATTGCTGCAAAGAAAACCAGAAATATCAGATTTATGACCATTGAAGGTTCAGGAGTTCCAAGCAATGCTATCAGTATTATCAAAAAATAAAGATATTTACGAGCATCCGTGCTTTTTTCGGTATAATCTATAGCAAACAGGGTCAGGATCGGCAGACTCGTAAGAATTCCACAGAAAAGGGATATTGATACCACAAGTTTCGTTGTTTCGTAAACGGATAGTTTCGCCACGACTATTTCATCCATCAGGAGGAGCTCCATCACACTCGGAGAGATATAGAACAGTCCCACCAGCGAACCAGCCACAAAGAGAGTTGAACCTATGGAGAAACTGATCATGGCACCTCTCCTCTCCTTTATGGTCAGACCTGGACTCGAAAAATTGTAGAATCCTCTGACCCATAGTGGGAATGTCAGTATCAGGCTTCCTAACAGGCTCAGGTAGATCTTCAGCTTGAGAAACTCGGTTGGACTATAGGTAGCCATGTCATCCAGATTTAGTTCCGTAATGACCAGAAGATTTTCGATTAATTGGATGGAGAATGGCATCAGTAAAGCAAGTAGGACCATATTGCAAATGAAGGGAGGCAATAGGTGGGAACGGAGGTCCTCGAGATGGCTTGACAATGGCCTGCTGATATCTGCAGTTTCAGACACTATGTGGGATAAGGTCGGGGGCTTAAAAGGCGCCTTGTATCAGTAATGTAATGAATATAATCCAGGGCTGTGTTCGTTATCCTCCTGCACCAGGAGGAGCCGAAACGGTCGTGAAGGCCTATTCCGAGGGTTTACTTGCGAAGGGTCATAAAGTGGAGGTGATAACCACGGATCTTTACACTGAAACGCCATTTGTGAAGAAGAAGATGCCCTCTGTGGTTGGCGGCGTTCCCGTATCTAGGCACCGTGCGTTCAGCGTGTCTGGTGAAGCACATTATGTCCTGGCTCCAGGTATGGTAACTTCCTTCCTTTCAAAGAAGGCAGATATCATCCACACCCATTCGTACGGTTATTTCCAGAATCATGCAGCCTGGATCAAGGAAAAATTCCAATCTACTCCATGGGTGATCACTCCTCATTTCCACCCTTCGTGGTCAATGTGGGGGGGTGCCAAAAGGCGTACTCTGCGGGACTTTTATGATTCCAAGATTGGAAAGTCAACTATGGAGTCCGCAGACCTTATCACCTGTGTTAGCAAACATGAAAGAGATATGCTGGTCTCGGAGATTGGCATTGAACACGGAAACATAAAGATAATCTATAATGGTATTGATTGGGAGGATTGGAAGGAAATGCCAGATCCAATGATCTTCCGTCACAAGTATCCTCATATTTCTGAGAAATTCGTGCTATTTGCAGGCAGATTGGCAACAAACAAGGGTCTTCCGGACCTGATAGATGCAATATCCCTGTCGGAATCCTCAGATAATGTCGATCTGGTTCTGATGGGTGCAGATATGGGTCTGGGTAGGAAATTGGATAAGGCCGCAGATTACAGGAATATAACAATGCACCGTTTGGGCCATGTGGATGATAAGGTTTACCGGTCCGCTCTGTCTGCTGCCGAAATTCTGGTCTTACCTTCTGAGTATGAGGCTTTTGGAATAGTATTGCTGGAAGCATCTGCAGCAGCAACTCCTGTTATCGGAACTCGGGTTGGAGGTATTCCTGAGGCGATGGCCGATGAAAAGAATGGATTTCTGGTGGATTACAATGATCCAGTTATGTTAGCCAATAAGATATCATCATTGATCGGGGATGAGAAACTTTGTCAGGAGTTGGGAAATCACGGTAGAATGTTCTCCAAACGGTTTTCGTGGTCTAGTCTAGTAGATCAGCTTGAATCAGAGTATCTTTCCCTGCTGTAAAATAATATGGCGCTTTATAAAATACTCTTTAATAGGATTCAAATGAACCCTGATGTCCCAGACTGGTAGTTTTCTTCATTTTTGCATTCAATTATAGAACATTAATATATAAATGCCATTTTAGGCAATATTTGGTGGTTTTATTAACTTATATAGGCCTTTAATCAGGAATTAGAGAAAATCTCGGACACAGGACAAGTTATTAAACAACCAGATACATCGTATGTGCGTGGCACCTAAGCGCCTTAACTTCAGGATGGGCATTCCTTCCGATTTTCGTAAGGATTGGGATTTGTTCAACAAAAGGTGCAAGGTAGAAGGTATGACCCCAGCCAATCTTTTGCAGGATCTGATTGAGGAATATCTGGATGAATTCAGGGAGGAAATGGAGAAAGCTCAAGGCGAACTGGACGAGGTAGCCGGCCCGTTGCGGGACGCTCCTCCTAAAAAAGTGACAATCAGAAAACCAAAGAAGAAGTCATTCATTGCCAGAAAAGTAACTATCTCTGCTCCAAAACAGGAAGAGGAAGAAGAAGAACCGAAAGAGACGGACATCAAGGATACTCCCAAGTTCAAGTTTTTGGCACTGGTAAAAGATTTGGATATTGGATCAGGCATACCTCCTGATGAATTAATGGTTCTTGCAGGAGAGGAAGGGATACCTAATCCCCGTCTCCAGATGAACAAAATGATTCGAAGAGGAATTCTGTATGTGCATCTGGGCCGTATACACGTTACTTAAGTATTCAGTTCTATAATGGTAGAACAATGAGAGCAGCTGGTTGGGAACTGTCAATCAAACAAGTGATTCTTTTGTTTATCCTGATTATTATTATGATTAGTATCAGTGATATTACTGCATTTATCGGTGCAACATTTATAGCCTTCATACCTGCATACATGTATCTCAAGTCAATTAGAAATGCAGAACAGTATGACAGGGAACCATGGGAAGCTCTCAGGATAGCGTTTGCTTGGGGCGCTATATCTGGTGTTTTTCTGGCGCTAGTGCTTAGTGCACTTGGTGTTCCTCTTTTGCTTTTTTTATTAGCAGACCTCACCGATCCAAGTGTGCATGATATCCTACCTGTACTCGTGGGAGCCGTTATTGTGGCTCCAATAGTCGAGGAGTTTGCTAAACCACTGGTGATGTTCCAAAATCAGACGATTCGCAGGGAGATTGATGAATTGGAAGATGGTATTGTCTATGGTGCCGCCTGTGGTTTGGGTTTTGGTGCAACAGAGAATGTCCTGTATGGTTTGACAGAAGGTTTGGCAGCGGCAGGTTTTGCGGGAATGGCATTCTTGATTGTTATCAGAACCGTATCCTCCATTCTGCTACACTTAGTAACCACATCCTACACTGGGCACGGCATTGCCAGGTACATGCTGAACGGAGAGCCTTTCACGGTAGTATTAAAATATTATTTGGTCGCCGTCGTAGTTCACGCAACCTGGAACCTTGCTGCCGTCTATTCATTGTTATTTGGCTCAGAGACCGGAGCTTACCTGATATTCCTCTTTTCTATTATTTTGGCTATCTCAGGTTTACAATTAGCCAAAAGGAGAATTGCAGCTCTGGATGGGGCTGCAGCCATTCCGGTCAATGAATCCCTTCCACCAGGGGGAAGTGCTTGGGATGGGGATAGTAAATGGAATCGCGAAAGCTTGTGGGATTCCAAGCGGGATGGGGGGCAATCCAGTGCTTCACAGGCAACTGCCTTGTATTCCACGGAGACCACCGGAACAGTAGGCTCAGATTGGGACTGGAAAAGTACATTGGGTACTATTCTCTTCCTGCTTTTTATTGCCTTCAATATCCTTGAAACTATTTTGTAGGGGCATTTTGCTCACAACTTAACAATGGGCCAGTAGCTTAGCTAGGTAAAGCGATCGGCTCTTAACCGATCGACCGGGGGTTCGAATCCCTCCTGGCCCGCCATCAGGTAAAATGAGTAGGATACAAGCGAGTTATTCGTCCCTCTTTTTCCAGGTTCAGGATTGAATTGTCAACTAGGGAATTGACGTGATAATTTATCTTCTGCCGGCTTACATTTAGTCTCTGGGATATCATGGACTGAGTTATTCCCGGATTATCCTTGACAATTTCAATTATTTCCTTTTGCGTATCGTTAGTAATCAGCAAGGTTCGAATCTTGGCCTTGTTAGTGCTCCCAAACGGGAAGAAAAGGCGCTGTCTTCCACTTCTCTGGGAGGTGATCATCTGATGGTTCTCAAGAATATAGATATGGTGTGACAGGGTTCCATTATGGAGTCCTAGCCCCTCTTTGAGTTCCGTGAAATTTGTACCGGGTTCCGCGTATATGTGCTTCAGGAGTTTCTGGCGTGTGGGTTCATCAGCTAGTGTATCCTTTCGTAATCTTGAGTAAAGAGGAATAAAGAATTTGAATGTCAGATATTTGAAATTCTCGGATCTTCGGAATTGGTACCCCATCCCCAAGAATGACAGACCGAAAAGTCCACGAGTGAAATTCAATTTGGGAATGCTGAAAGTCCGGGTGGCTTCCTTCGGCTCATTTGCAGGTGTCACGACATTTATGGATTGGGCCATCTGGTATGAGGTGATTAATCCAGAGTCATCATTGATCGATACGAACATTTGATATTCACCCTCATTTTCAGGTTTATAAGTGGTCCTTACACTCCATGATTCTCCGTTTTCAAGTTTATCAATCGAAACTTGTTCAATAATTTCATTGCCTGCTCCATCATTCTCAATTCCGATATGTACGTTCAGAGAACCGCTAACATAACCGTTATTGGTAATTACAGTTGTACAACTGATGCTTTGACCTAACAGAACAGAATGCCGATTGCAGCTCTGGTCCAGGACTTCGATATCGCTCTTTTCATAACTCAGGACATAGGTTATGATCTTGTTTTCCCTTCCATTACTGATATGGATATTCAATTGGCTACCGCCTTCACGGGGTATCTCTGGAAGCGGATTTATCTCAATTTCAATGGTGGTACTTTTTCCAGACCCGATAGTGACCTTATCAGGTCCGTTTATAGAATCAATGAAGGTTCCTGCAAAGATGTACGAAAGGTGGTATTCCTCAGTGTAGAATCCCTCGTTGTTCAGGATAATATTGACCGTGTATGTTTCGGTTTTCACAAATATCACAGAGGGGGCTATGATCCCTTCAATGGTTTCGCCGGAACTCTCTATAGTCTGAACACTAAAACGGTACTGATCCATGCTTATTGTAGATAGCACAGACCCGTATGATCCCGGGTTCTCCGAGCTTATTAGCAGGTCACCACTATTGTCAGTTATACTAATCAGATAGTAATTGTCGAACAAGTTGGTTTTCTCGAATGGGGAACTGAAGCTCAGTTCATCTATATTGGAGCTTTCAACCAGTAAATTCAGTTGGCTGTAATCGGATGCTATTGAAACTACGGAATCTGTATCCTCAAAAGTGAGGTCGAAGGTACCCAGGTCCTCGAGGGAGACGGATATGAAAGAGTCGAATCGGCTAACATATATGTTTTCTTCCACTAATGTTACCTCTGTCTTGCAGTAATAATTTCCGGGGGAATCAATACCTGCCAATTCAAAATCCAGGGTTTGCGAATCTCCCGAGAGTAAATTCGGTGTACGGCTGTAGGAGGTAATATAGCCGTCTATGGAATAAAGATCTACGACGACCGATATGTTACCTAGTTGTTGGTCGAAAAGACCAGTATTCTCAACATCTACGAGTATTTCGGGATTCTGGTCTGTCGTATAGAAATAGTGCTTGTCTATAGAAACTTCGAGGTCGTGCTTAGTGGTCACATATCTGTGATTCATGTTTTTCAGGAACCAGAAATTGGTCTCATCAGCATTGGTACCGGTTGCAAGTAACCGGATGTAGACACTAGCTTCCTCGACCAATCCCAATTCTATATTGTCTGTAGTGGATTCATCCAGCGAATACATGGCATTCCATGTGGTACTGTACAGTTTTTCACTATCAAAATCAGTAGTATAAGCTATGGTGAAACTTGCGGATTCGGTCTTGTCAAAATCCATTTCCATTTCAAGCACATTGCTTTTGCTTCCCTTCGTGTCGAATGGACCAAGTACGATCCCAGTTTCGTAATCGTCTTCCAGATTTATTAATTCTAGCTGTTCATTCTCATCATCATAGCTCCACTTAGTTCCATCAAGGTCCAAGTAGTAATCCTGTATTATGTTCTCAAGTTGTATGTTAGTATTCTCATAGAACACGTATTGATATTCACTATGAGATGTTGTTATTTCACCATCAGACAATAGAGTCAGGTTGAAAACATAGTTCCCTGAGCGGGGTATAATGAACGGAAAACTGTTCTGGTAGGTTTGCCAGGGATCAAGAGAGAAGACGAGGTTTGCCGATTCCAGTTCTATGGTCTCCTGCAAATCTTCACTGAAGACGCTTATCAATAAGCTGTAGGATACTTCTTCATCGGCTTCATTGGTGATCTCTAGGTCTATGCTATTCTCGATTCTAGCGATATCGTGTTGAATTGATGTTATTTCAATGCCATTTTCCGCTTGTGTTGTGGGAATGAGCGCAAAGCCGACAGTCAAAGCAACCAGGATAACAAAAAGATATGACTTTGCACCCATCATCCTCTCAAAAACATAATAGTATTAATAACTATAGGATAATTTTTTGACAATGAAGGTATAAGATTTTGATTAATATTAATGATAGATTAATTATATAATCAACAAATATATACATAGGAACTTTGTAAACTATTAAATAATGGACCAATTCAATATGTTGTGGACATCTCACAGAGAATTTCGCAGGCAGTTTCGCTGATTCCTGTACTGGTTTCTATTATAGTTCTATTTGTTGCAGGGGCAGGTTCCTGGTTTGTCGTCAACGAGGACTTTTACCCACATGCTATTTCTGAGGAGACAGTTATTCTGGACCCAGGCTCAGACTATAGTTATCACATGGATTACGTGGTGATCACAAATAAGGCCGGTGAATCCAAGATAGATTATTCTACGTCAGCCGTGCTCTGCAATGAGGGGGAACCAACATGTATGGTCTATGAAGTGCGAGGTTTTGTTTTCTATAATCTGGGTTTGGTCTTCTATGCGATCTTTTCTATTTCAATCGTCTCTTCAATATTAATCTTTCTGAGGGATTACAATCTAATTCAAACCATTAACAAACAATTCAAGATCGATATTACAAGATCGGATTTGTTAGCCACCTCCTTTGGGGCGCATATATCTATTATCGTATTTGCATTATTCTTGCTGTTGTATGCCGTTACGGCAATTCCCGGGGCAATGCATGAGGATCATGCCGGAGGATTCAAAGAATGTCTCTATACCAATGATATGACAATGCCTATGGGAATCAATCATGGTTGTGACGCCTATATACAGGGGGAAGGAGTAGAACTCAACTCAAAATGGCGCCTTAGTATACCCTTCATAATATTCCTTGGAGGTGTTCTGTCTTCTTCGATATATCTAGCTTCTTATACATATAATCAGTTTGAGGGGGGTCTAGACGTCAGCGCCGCGCCAGCTCCGGAATTATATTTTGATTCGGAGGCGAAGCTTCTTTTTGACGTTAACACGGGAGAGGTCATCAAATCCTTCGTGGGAGATGAGAGATCCTTATTCTTTGATACCGAGTCTATTGTATTATTCGATGAACATACAGGGGACATAGTATACAGCGAATATTTTGATAAATTCATCAGTAAAAAACTGGCATCAGTTGAAGAAGAGAGTTAGGTATGCGAAAGAGCCTTACTATCTTGCTTGCCCTGATGTTTGTTTTTCCAGGTTGTCTTGATGAGAAAACAGACAATTTGTATGACCTCGATGATTCTGGACTTCAAAATGATGATTCCGGAACAGGGTCTCTCAATGAGACCGTTAACCAGACCAAGGAGATAAGGGAGCCTGAATTGATTGAAGTTTCCTATGAGGAAGGATGTGATAACATCAATCCGTTGCATTGCATGCTTCCTTTCCCATCCAATGCTTTCCTTAGAGAGGATTCCACCACGGAGACTGGATTTAGAGTAAATTACGCTGATTCCACCTTTCCCGAGGCGGGTATAGTATACGAGACGAAAATTCCAGGTTTGAGTCGTCTGGATGGCATGAGTCCAGCTACTCAGATAATGACCGCCTTTGATATAGTTCCAGATCTGGCGGAAGCCGCTAATCAGTCTACAATTGCTAAGTCACTAGAGGTAGGTCATCCTACCATTCTTCTAAACTTGGACAATGGGGAAATTCTTCCTCATTGGGTAGAGCTAGATTTGAGATCTGATGATGATTCCCGAACTTTGTTCTACATCCGGACCTTGAGAGGCCTAGATCACAATGCAGAATATGGTATTGGAATCTCGGGTCTGGAATCCAATGGAACATTGATTGAGCCTTCATTAGCCTTTAAGGTCATGATTGAGGGTAACATCACGACTGCATTAGACGTAGAAGAAAGGCGGGAGAGTTTTGAGGATTTATTTGTTAAGTTAGAGGCAAAAGGTCATCCAAGGTTAGGTCTTCAGGCAGCCTGGAGATTTCATACTGCCTCAACTGAATCAATTATTGGTGGTATGTTGCACATGCGGGAGGACACACTTACGAGACTCGGTGAGGGTGGAATAGGATGCAATGTAACCTCCGTTGAGGACAATTATGGAGACGACAATCTTACGTTCCGTAAAATTAGAGGAACTTTTACGGCACCACAATATTTGGAAAATTACCAGGAACCACCAACGATTATGGTTCGGGATGATGAAGGGATGCCTGTCTTCAATGAATATGGTGAGGTCCCATTCACAATAGTTATTCCACAATCATTAGCAGATAGTAACGTTTCAGGACCTTTGATAGTATTTGGTCATGGTTTCCTAGGTAATGGTCATGGTGCCATAAGCGGTGGTGCTAGGGAGTGGGCTCAGCAATACAATATTTCTTTCATCGCTTCAGATTTTTATGGTTGGAGTTCATCAGATATGCAAACCATACAGTCAGCCTTGATTGATGTTAAATATTTTGAGCATCAAGCCGACCGTTTACAGCAGGCAATGATCAACAAGATTTCGATGGTGCGTACATTCAAAGGTGTATGTTCGGATATTCCTGAGTTATATAACAATCAGACAAATTTAGTTGATACAGATGATATTCATTACATGGGATATTCACTTGGTGGAATCTATGGTCCAGCCTTGGTAGCATTGTCACCAGATATAGATCGAGGTGTGTTCTGGGTTGGAGGTTCATCATTCTCAACTATGATCGAAAGATCAACCAATTACTATCAATTTGAACTTGTTTTCAGTCATATGGTATCATATCCAGAAAGAATTGACCGGGCAATTTTGATATCTGTAGCACAGCAATTATGGGATTCTACAGATCCGGAAACATATTTTCCATTCATTACAAACGGATATAAGGATGTATTAGGACCTAATCAGGTTCTGATGATAGATTCGGTTAATGATGCTCAGGTGTCAATGCTAAGTTCCGATAGGGCCGGTCGTACAGCAGCTATCCCTATTCTTAGTACTTCCTCCAGGATACCTTATGCAATGGTTATGGATGATGGGCCTGTGCATGGTTCAGCTATGGTCTATTTTGATGGTCATTTTCCAGGCGTGCCAGAAGGTAACTCACCCCCACCCCTCGAGTATCATTCTCTTGCTCACAATTCAATCGCGATTGTTCCGGAAGCTAGTGAGTTGGCGTTCCAATTCCTGTCTACTGGAATTATAACGAATACTTGTGATGTGATTTGTGATTATGAGTCCGATTGGTAATTAGCATTATAGATTATATAATCTTTTAATCGTTATTTCATATTATTTCATTTATATTTTTAATATAGTATTAAAAGCTGTATTTGCTGGGCAATCAATGTCTTTAGATGTTTCGGTTTCGAAATTGGTCGCCTTTCTACTTCTCTTTCCCGCCATATCTGGATGTGTAGAAGAGGAACCAGTCGAACCACTGGAAATTTCTTTTTCAGTTGGCTATTTGGTGGGCGGTGAATTCCAGGCAATCCGGATTGTGAGTTCAGATCGAATGAGTGTTATGGTCCCGTACCTATTAGTTAATCCTGAAACTGGCTACGTTCAGAATGGAACGGTCTTGAATTTCAATTCGGGTTTTGAGAGTAAGACAGTCGAGATCCTGGGGCCACCAGGGGCAGTGGAATGCATTTTCCTAATATCTGAATTTGGACGTGAAGAGTGGCCTGTCCGGAAAACGAATGAGAGCTGGAGGGAATGGGTTGATCGTGATGGCCATTTGCAGGGACTTGATGGGAATATCGGGGCCAGATTACAATCCACGAATTCCACATATCCTTCATTGCAGAGGTCTAACGTGACTACGGGTCCATTAGAATATGCGTTTTTAGACGTCCTAAGGCCAATTAGGGACGGTTCTACCATAGAGGAAGGGGCCTTGCATGGTACAGGTCTAATTGATGGTCTGTCTGTGTTCGAGTTCATGGAGGTATTTGCAGACCCAGATGGAAATTACAATGAACTCTGGGGACCTTTCGTTCCTTTTGATCAGAATTACGAGCCAGCACTTCAATTCATGAGTGGAAAATTGTCGTCATATGGCTATGACGCACAGATACATCGTTACTTGGATTCTAGCAGTCCCTATGCGGTCAATGTCTGTGGATACAAGACAGGCACATTGTATCCCGATGAATGGCTGGTTCTGGGTGCTCATCTGGATGTAGCTGAACCAGGCAGTGGTCCAGGTGGAGGAACAAGTGTTGGTGCTCATGACAATAAGGCTGGTGTCGCAATGGTTCTCGAAGCCGCCCGAGGGCTCGCCCAATTCGATCATCGCAGGACGATTGCGGTATGTTTTTGGAGCAACGAAGAGAATGGATATGATGGGAGCGATAGCTGGATTGACAATATTCCGGCTGGTGTTACTATCACGAATTATCTGAATGCAGATGCTGTCGGTACGAACTGGCCCGGATATTATACCCTGGTTGTTGACTGCATTCCAAATTACGAGGACGATGAATTGGGAGATCAATGGGAGATGATCGGTTTACTGGAGTGGATCGGCTCCAATAATTATGATATTTCAGGAGCATTACGACTAGGTAGGGAAATATTCGACACTGAGGGCTACGCCTCTATGAAGGATGTGGATTCGTCTGATCAGAAGCGACAGTCGATCTCAGTGCATGATAGTGATCGTGGCCGTTCAGATTACGAGCGCTTTGCTGACCAACTTGGGGTCGTGAGCGTTGATTGGGGAAGTTTGACCGGCGGTTCTGAGTGTTATCACGCTGAATGTGATACCTTGGAGACTATGATCGATATGATGGTGATTGATAATGGCACAGGTCAGCAAAGTTTGGTTCTGTCCTTTGACCTGATATCATGGTGGATCTTCATAGCCGCAATGCATCTGGATGAGACTCCAATATACGATAAAAATTAGAACGATACTATTTTGTCGGATTCTTCTACTAGTTCCATCAGATCCTGCATAGTGGACATTGGGCAAATGGGGGTCCCTTCTTTGTTACGTGAAACCAGGCAAGTACCACAGGCAAATATTTGACCGCCCGTTTCCACATATTTGTTGATCTCTTCGATCACCTTAAACTCTTTATGAACTATTTCAACCGATTCTACTCCTTTTCCGATTAAAAAAGTTCTGACCTGATGTTTCCTGCCTATTGAAAAATTCGCAAACCTG
>Ga0208879_1002544_pt1 | contig 15872 bp, 18 predicted proteins | sample Knorr_S15_td_Bot_FD_185605 | JGI IMG/M metagenome (GOLD analysis project Ga0208879, IMG submission 185605) | Marine microbial communities from Southern Atlantic Ocean transect - Knorr_S15_td_Bottom_ad_5009_LV_A (SPAdes) (version 2) | ecosystem: Environmental > Aquatic > Marine > Oceanic | place... | reverse complement strand
CAGCAGCTATGTATTCAACGTCAGATCTAGTTTCAGGCGAAAATTTAGCAGACTCTTTCAAATTTAGATGCAAAGGTATGGGGTTGCTCTGCAAACCGTTCTTTGTTTCCTCGCCTTCAACTGTTGGAATAGATTGAGTGAGAATGCCAGTTAATAGCATTAACCAAATTCCAATAGCCACTATCCGTCTGCTCATGATATCCGTATATATGCCCTGAAATTAATGTTTTCGGTTAGACACTATAAAGATTAAGAGCAACATCCTATCCCTGCCATGGATGAATATCCAGTCACCATTGTTAGAATCAACAAATATCTGGCATTGACTGAAAAGGCACTCGATAAAGTATCAATTATTGGAGAACCGGATAGCGAAGATTACGCCAAGGCACAGGACATACTGGAAATGGTAGGGGCATATCTTTCAGATTCAAAGTATTTTCTAAGTGAGGGACGGGGTGATGATGCCTTTGCAGCCATCAATTATGCTCATGGATGGTTAGATTGTGGGGTTCGTTTGGGTTATCTGGATGGAAAAGGGGATTGGCAACTCTTTACTTTGAGCAGTTAATTGGCCCCGATACGGATTGATCCGTCACGGTAGTGAATATGAATGTTGTTTCTCTTATATTTGGCCAGATTACAAAGTGAGATATATACATCATCTTCGCTCATTTTCAGTGCTCTGGCAGCCTTGCCTGTGGACCATGGTTTTTCTACAAAATCGTTGTCCTTCAAGTACTTGTAAACTTTCTCGTCTGCCGGTGTAAGATCATCAAGTCTTTCTTCCTCTCCCAGGATCACAACCTTGGCCATACTTTCGCTAATTCATTAGGTGTTTAAATCTATTTGTTTTCCAAATATCTGATGACATGGCTCTCGTTTTCGCCTAAGGGATACATCTGTTCACCCTCCGATTCTTTCCACAATCTGAAAAAAGAGCCTTTTAGATAATCATTGATAAATCTTGGGTGAATATATGACCCTCTACAAACCGCAGGAGTATTACCTAATTTTACAGCCACTTCTTTCACCATCTTTGTCACGTTCTTTTTACGCTGTGTCTTATCGTCTTTCTTCTTAAAATCTGTAAGTGATTTTGCAGCAAGTTTGGTCCCCCCCCACGTTCTGAAATCTTTGGCAGTGTATTTTTCTCCAGAAATTTTTTGCAGATATTCATTGACATGGTATGCCTTAACGTCGTTTACATTTCCATTCTCATCAAAGAACATGAAAAGGTCATCGCTTTTCCCTTTTTTTGCATCTTTACACATCATTATCAGAGCTGGTAAATCAACTATCTCTTCATCGTTTATCTCAATCTCATGTTTTTTGTTACTTTTTCCAACAAAGGTGAATTTACCCCCTACTTGAGCATCATACCATTTATCCTCTTCATTGGTTATTTCCGTTGGTTCAAATTCCATGTGCTCATCTTGCATAGTTGATAACCCATAGGTTGCTTTTTCATCGTCACGAGAAGCTTCGTTTCCTATGCGGATAAAGGTAGTATCCAATAATCTGATAATAAGGGCCATCACTCTTCTATAAGGAATATAATTCTGCTTCTCATTACCTTCTTCTGCGATATCTTCAAAATATTTATCTCTGATCCTTGGCAAGACCTTTCCAAAAGAAGCCATCTTGTCGAATTTTGCTTCGCTTCTAAGTTGCGTCCATATTGGATGGTAGATATACTGCGTTCTTTTCTTTGCATCAATTCCCGTAGCTTGCAGATGTCCATTTTTCTTATCACAAATCCAAACATCAGTCCAAGCAGGAGGTATTCTCAGTTCGGAAACTCTTTTGATTTCCCTTTTAGCTTTCAATGGTTTTCCACTAATATCAAAAAAGAACTGTTCTTTTTCGTTCGTTTTTCTGGTATATCCAGTTTCAGTGTTGCTGGAATAGTACAGTCCAGCCTGCTCAGCATCGGCTATTGCATTATCTTTGTCATCCTCGTTCATACCAGATTTTCTTGATTCAGTCCTTTTAGTTCGGGTAAAATGAATTCACCATCTTTTCTTATCAGTACGTCATCAAACCACATCTCTCCACCACCATAATCAGGCCTTTGAATCAGAACCATATCCCAATGTACATCAGACCTGTTTCCATTGTCAGCCATGTCATAGGCATTGCCCGGAGTGAAGTGGAAGCTTCCAGCAATCTTCTCATCGAACAGAATATCCTTCATTGGTTCGGTTATGTAGGGGTTGAAAGCAATTGCGAATTCACCAATGTATCTTGCCCCTTCATCAGAATCCAGAATCTCGTTTATTTTACTATCATCACTTCCAGTTGCCTTGACGACTTTGCCTTTTTCAAATTTGAGTCTTATGTCATTGAACACGGTTCCATGGTACAAGGTTTCGGCATTAAACTGTATGTGCCCTTCCACTGAGTCCTTCACAGGCGCTGTAAAACACTCCCCATCCGGTACATTGTGTTCACCAGCGCAAGAGATAGCCGGTATCCCCTTGATTGAAAAGCGTAGGTCCGTTCCGGGCCCTTTGATGTGTACCTTATCAGTTTGGTTCATCAATTTCCTGAGAGGTTCCATTGCCTTTGCCATTTTAGTGTAGTCCAGACAACAGACGTCAAAGTAGAATTTTTCAAATGCTTCGGTAGACATGTTGGCTTGTTGGGCCATTGATGGTGTAGGCCATCTCAAAACTACCCATTTTGTATTCGGGACTCTCTCTTGGAAATGGACTTTTCGTAACAGCTTCGATTGATAGATAGCCATTTTGTCAGATTTTACGTCCGACATCTCAGATATGTTCAAACTTCCCCGTAAACCGATGTAGGCATCCATATTTTCCATCCTGAACTTTTCGACAGAACCTATTAGGTCCATATGTTCATCCGTGGTCTCAGAGATCAGTTCTTTGAGAATAAGGTTGTTCTTCCAGGTGACAAATGGCAATCCGCCGGCCTCTCTTGCCGCTCTGATAGTTGCAATAACCATCTCTTCAGGTATGTCAAAGGCCTCAATCAACAACTTTTCGCCTTTTTTCAAAGTACATGAATGGTTGATTAACAAATTCGCCAACTCCTGATATTTCGGATTAATCATGCGTCAATATTGAATTGTGGTCTAAAGAGATTTCCTTAGCCTAATTTTCGAGAATTTGATATTTCCCCAATCAAGTTTTCTCCCATCAATTCTCTAACTTCATCCGCTCTGTGTTTTGAAAGCCACATCATTTTCACCAATGCAGTTTCAGGTAGCATATCGTAGGTCTCCACAACCCCTTTTTGGAGTAGTTCCCTTCCGTTCCTATAAACATTGAGATTAGTTGATCCGCTCAGGCATTGTGTCGTTATAGCCACAGGCACGTCTTTGGCAGTCTTTCCAATACTTTCTAGCAGTTCCGATTTAACATGTCCCAACCCAGTTCCCACGATCACCACACCTTTTTTTCTGGACGTTATGCCCTCCCAGTCTTCAATTCCAAGTCCTGGATGTGACCATACCATCCCGATGTTGTCCTCGAAACCAGATTCCATTTTAGTTTCTTTTGCTGTGGGGCGATATTTACCTTTCAATTCCACGTTTTCCTTCACTAGACCCAAGGGCCCTTCGTTTGGAGACATAAATGCATCTCTCCTCGATGAATGGGCTTTTCTGACACGCGTTCCTCTCCATAGGGCCACATTTTCGTCATCTGTGGTCTGATGCATCGCAATAGCAATCTCACCCAAATCAGTCATAGCTGCCTTGGCAGCTCCCACCAGATTCAGGTGAGCATCACTCGAGGGCCTGTCAGGACTGCGCTGTGCACCTGTGAATATTACAGGATTAGATATTTCAGGTAGCTGAAATGATAATGCAGCTGCAGAATAACCCATAGTATCAGTCCCGTGACCGATAACTATTCCATGTTGTTTCTTGTCATGGATCTCTTTTGCTTTCTTTGCTATCTCTTCCCAGTGTTTAGGAGCCATATCTTCCGAAGCCAATGAGAAAAGAGGCTCAGCATCGATATTCGCAACTTTATCTAATGCGCTGACTGAATTTACTAGCTGCTCAGCAGTTATTGCAGGACTTACCGCTCCGGTTTTGTAATCCACGAAAGAGGCAATAGTGCCTCCAGTTGCCAGTACGGTTATATCCTTCAGTTCCTTGTTTTTTTTTTTCTTCGTAAATTCAACCTTATCTTTCTTTGCTTTTGAAAGAATGGACAATTCAGCACCTTCCACAGAAACTCCAATATTGTAGCCATTGTCAAGTTTTAGAACTACGATATCTTCACCAGAGAAATTGTGTCTAGGTAGCAGAACTCCCTCGTAATTTTTTGCATCGGTACTTATCCTGATGCGGTCATGAACCTTCGCCCCATTGTTGCTTATGAACTTTTCAGCCACCGTCGGCATGCACCTTCAATCAAGCTAGGTTTATTACTATCATCCCCAGATGAGTTGTCGTGAGTTTCCGGGATAGATTTCAGAATTTGAAAGAAACCGTTGGCCAGTGGACAGATTCTTCTGTCAGTGGTTCACTAGACCGCAAAATAGAGCGTAATCTTGCTGAAATGGAGAGTGGTACGGAAATTGAAAGGACCGCTGCGATCAAGGCACTTGTAATCCAAGCACAAATTGACGATAAGTGGACAGATCCAATCATAACTTCTTTCCTAAGAGTATTGTCTGACCAGTTGGCATCCCCTCAAGAAGCGATCATTGATGGTTTGCTAGAACTTCGTAAAGTAAAAGTTTCACGTGAAGAGGAGATATTTGAATCAATTCAGGAGACCTTGGATAGTCCCTATCCAAGCGTCAGAAGCAAGGTTGTTGATATTTGGACACGTTTTTCATTGAAGTCAGACATCAAAGCAAGTGATGCAATCGCGGTTCTTTTCGAGATGCTTAGTGACGATGACAAGGATGTACGCTATCAGACTCAGGAATCATTGTCAAAGGTATTGCATACAGTACCTAAGGTAGCCCTGCCTGAACTAAAGAATGCAATTGGAGATGATGATTGGCGTGTTACTTACCATTCAATCGTTCTTTTGACAGAATTTGCAAAAAAATATCCTGCTCCCTCCGTGGCACTAGCTCCCGAAGTTATTTCAGCCTTTAATTCAGGTGAACGTTTGAAGGAGAGAGCTGCGGATTGTATAGGAATGCTTGGCCTTGCTAATCCTGAAGCTGTAAAGCCAGCAGTTCCGGGACTCATTAAAGGTCTGGAGAGCAAATCATCGGAACTTAGAAAAGCTTGCGCTACAGCCCTGGGAAGAATTGGTAGCAAGAATGGGATGATCGTCTATCATGCAGTACCCCGTTTGGCACGTGCCCTCAAGAACGATGACTGGTATATTCATGTCGAAGTTGCCAAAGCATTGGGATATATCGGTTCAAACAAACCAGCGTTGGTCAAACCACACTTGGATATTATCCGTAACCGTACGACCACTGGTGCAGACAGAAATATTTGTAAGGCAGCAGAATGGGCACTTAAGAAAGCTGGCGGAGGATAATGCCTGGTCAAGGGCGTCGAGGCCGTACTGACGCTTTCCAAAAGCGTGCACGTAGAGAAGGTTATCGATCCCGGTCAGTATACAAGCTAATGGACATCCAGAAGAGAAGTAACATATTCAGGAAAGATGACACAGTTCTCGATTTGGGCGCAGCACCAGGAGGTTGGTCCCAGATAGCCCTTGAATACATTGGTGAAGATGGTAAATTAGTAGGAATGGACCTACAACATATTCTTCCTTTGAAAGGTGCCCAATTTTTTCAGGGAGATATACGTGAATCTGAAACAAGGAAAGAACTAGAGAAACTTGTACCCAAGGCCGATGTGGTCCTATCCGATATGAGCCCCAATCTGTCTGGGAACTATTCGGTCGATCAAGCCCGTTCTGTAGAATTATCCTCATTGGCTCTGGAAATCGCATCGGAGAGGGAGGCCAATTCATTCGTGGTCAAAGTGTTCGAGGGCTCAGATTTTCAAGATTTTCGCAAGGCAGTCATAGATGAATTCGGTTCAGTTCGTACGTTGTCTCCTGAAGCATCACGTAAACAATCAAGTGAGGTTTATTTGATTGCTAAGAGAAAAAGATGAAACTGGCGGTTTTATTCTCGGGCGGTAAGGATTCCTATCTTTCTTTCCAATACGCCTCCCGGGATCATGAAATCAGTTGCCTTTTGACCCTATATCCCGAACGTGAGGATAGCTGGATGTTCCATACACCTGCTATCGAATGGACTAAGCTACAGGCTGAAGCACTTGATATTCATCATCTAACCTCTAAAACAAGCGGTGTTAAAGAGAAAGAATTGGAAGATTTGTATTTACTTATCAATTCGGCTATCTCTGAATATTCTATTGAAGGAGTTGTAACTGGAACCCTAGCTTCAGTTTATCAAGCTACGAGAATCCAACGAATATGCAATCGTTTGAATCTCTGGTGCTTCAATCCTCTGTGGCAGATGCCGCAAAATTTGTTGTTGGATGAATTACTGGCCAATAACATAGAATCCATCATAACTGGGGTTGCTGCAGAACCGCTGGATGAGACCTGGCTTGGTCGGCACATCGATTCGGAATCCGTAAAGGAATTAGTTGCCCTGGAATCAACATATGCGATCAATCCGGCAGGAGAGGGTGGTGAGATAGAGTCATTTGTTCTGGATGCACCATTGTTCAAGCGGTCGATAAGGATACTTGAGTCAACAAAGCACTATTCCAATTTTTCAGGACGTTTGCAGATAAAGGAGGCAAGGCTGGAATGAGCAATCTTCTGATATCCACCTGTAGCGAGAAATTGAGTGAAAGGGAATTTGTGTTTCCTATTGTAGAGATAGTTAAGCCTGAAGACTATAAAATTCTACATTATACCGAATGCACTGAAAAAGACATTTCCAAGGCTAGCAGGATTATGATCTGCGGCACATCACTACAAGATAATGCCTATCTGGGTGATTTGAATATATTCAAGAATCTCCTGCTTGGATTTGAGGGGCCTATTCTTGGCATTTGTTCCGGAATGCAGATTATCAGTTCCCTTTTTGAATATAAAATAGTCGAAAATGTTGAGATTGGAATGATTGAAGTGAGAACCTTGGAATCCAATGAACTTTGTGAAGGAAAATTTCAGGCCTATAGTATCCATAACTTTTCAGTCGACAATTTGGAATTCTTCACGATATTAGCCAGAAGTGACACGAGCGTCCAAGCAATCAAACATAAATCGCGGAAAATATTCGGTGTGTCTTTCCATCCAGAGGTTAGGAATGAAGAAATCGTTGAAAATTTCCTACGAGTCTAAAGTTCTTTAGCGCCGTTGACTACTTTATTTGCACTTAAGTTGGTGAAACCGACGACGCTGGCAATATCTTCCACCGATGCCGCTTTCAGTTCTTCCACAGTGTGGAATCCAGAATCATACAAATTCTCAGCCTTGATTGCACCGAGCCCTTTTATTGTAGATATGGCTTCGACAAATTCGGCTTTTCCGCCACCAGGACCTCCAGCACCACTCCCTTCATGGAATTTTCCAGCCTGAATATCTCTCCATTCTTTGATTAGATCAGATATCGATTCGAGACTACTTACATTCAGGTTAAACCAACTATCTCTGGCGTGTAAGGCACGTCTGGCCAGATCAAGTTCACTCTCCATTTCCTGCGTGATAGATAGAAGTCTATCATATTTATCGGTTTGATCCTTGATTGTGTCTTCCATCTCCTTAATCCTTGGACCATATTCAGCCTCGACTTTCATCTGTCTTTGCCTTTCCACTTCCAATTCCCTGAGTTTTGCGTCTCTCTCTCCTAGTAATTCCTGCAAAGACGTGATCAATGTTCCTTTTGTTCCGATATCGGCCTCTAAAATATTAATCTGATCCAAAGATGCATTCAAATCTTTTTCTTGCTGTTCATAAGCATCCCATAGCTTCTCCAGTCTCTGCTGTTCCAAGCTCAAACCGCTTTCAAGTTGGGCAACCTTACCGTCTATTTCAGGGTCCACAGTATTTTCTCCGGTGGTCTGGACCGCGCTACCAGTTATATAATATCCACTGCCGATTGTATCTTGTGGAACTGGAAGTAGGTTGTGGGCGCCTAAAAGGCGAAAATAATGAAGCTCTAATGTCATTGCTGGGTCCAGATTTTGCTTTAATCAATCCTAAAATGGTATGTGGCTCCCTTCATCTTAGTCAAGCAGCTTATCTCGCTGACAAGGCACACGAAGGCAAATACAACTTCGCCAAGGACCGTTCGACAGAATTGTTGCTATATCTTACTGCCCAGAGGCAGATTTCACGAGCTATAGAGATTGCGGGAATCAAACCTGGTTCTGAAGCTGTGGCCTGGGCATCATTCTCTCAGGTGCCTGATAAATTGTCTAGTTTTGTAGAACCTGATGAGTCAGTGATTTCACATCTGGATTTTGACTATTCTTTACTAGGTCTGGAAAAAGATCTTCTTGACAAACTTAGTTTTGATGAGAAACAGAAGATAGTTATGACCCGGACGGCTGCTTTGCCTGTGCAATCTCGCTAGAAAGTCAAAAGTTTTATCAACCAAAGTAAGTATCGAGTAATATGAATGATTCAGAACTTATTGAGAAACTTAATGGCGGGCTTGGATGGGAATTACGGGCCGAAGCTCTTTATTCACACTACTCAGCGTATGTAAAGGGTATCAATCGACTACATCTAAAACCATTTTTTGATGAAGAAGCTAGTGAATCACACACTCATGCAGACATGGTCCGGATAGCTATAGTCAAATTGGGGGGTATGGCGGTGACTGAGAGAGACTCGACCAAAATTGTACATACTACGGATTACAAGGTAATGTTGAAAGAAGCACTCAAGACCGAGCAGAAAGCAGCGGCAGGCTATGAGGAAGTATTATCTCTGATCAAAGATGATGAAGAGATGTATGATTCAATCGAGCAAATTTACTTCCAGGAACTCCGTTCCGTCGAGGAAGTAACTCAGCTGTTGTAGAGAGGAGGGGCCAAAGCCCACTCCTCTCACTAGCTCTTTTTTGTTTGTCCTAATCCAGGCAGTTTTCCTTTACGGCCCATCCTAGGAAGGCACCGACAACAGAACCAATCACTCCGAAGAATGCAAAGTCCATATCGAAAACCATCTCGCCTAGTGCCACACCGGGATTCACATCATGGAACGCGGCGCTGGAAACAACAAACAGTGCTGCTCCAACTGCGAATGGATCCTGTGTACTCAAAAGAGTCATCACAAAGAACATGGTTCCAACGGCGGCTGCCACTAGAATGGCCACATCTCCATCCATCATGGTGATGGCGTTAGCACGATTAGGGTCCAGGTAACTGAGAAGGAACCAACCAAGTGTTGCCCCTACAACCTGAGCAGCTATGTAGCAAATCGCGTCGTCTTGGCTTGTCTTCTTGGACATCATGTTTCCAATGGTCACAGCTGGATTCAGATGACATCCAGATATTGGTCCAAAGACGTGCATCAGCACCATCAGTGTTAGACCAAGCGTCAGAGCACCCGCGAAGGCGTCGTCCGCACTAGCAAAAGCGGCGATTCCGAAGAAGACCAAAAAGAAGGTCCCCAACATTTCTGCGCTTACGGTTTTCATATTTGTTTCTTCAAACATGGTTTACACCGAAAGGGACGCCGTAGATACTATATATAAACCTTTGCACAGGCTATCCTCTTAAAACCATCTTATGTTCCACCTTTTCTAAAAAATACAAATAGTGGTCCATACCTCTATTTTTAATAGGTACTTTTTCGATACGGTCGTTGTGATACCTATTGCAAGCCCGCAGCTGGGTTCTGAGGAGAGGGCAGCCGTTGATAGAGTTTTGAGATCTGGAATAATCGCACAGGGCCCCGAAGTATCTCATTTTGAGAAGGAATTTGCCGATATGTGTGGTGTAAAACATGCTATTGCTACAAGCAATGGTACCACTGCAGGTCATTTGGCCATGCTGGTTAATGACATAGGCCCTGGTGATGAAGTTATAACGACACCTTTCACGTTTTTCGCGACGGCCTCTGTAATTATGATGGCAGGTGCCAAACCCGTTTTTGTCGATATCGAGGAAGATGGTTTCTGTTTGGATTCCGAGCAGGTCGAACAATCCGTTACTGAGAAGACCAAGGCTATCCAGCCTGTCCATTTGTATGGCGAATTGGCAAATATCCCACCCTTGGTCGAAATTGCTGAGAAGCGCAACTTACTTTTGATCGAGGATTCAGCCCAGGCGCATAATGCACAATCCTGGGGAGGGAAGGCTGGAAGCTTTGGTAACACAGGCTGGTTCAGCTTTTACCCTACCAAGAATATGACAACTTCTGAAGGTGGAATGATCACCACTGATGATTCTGGAATTGCTGAGCGTTGTAGGGCAATGAGGGCCCATGGAATGACTGCGCAGTACCAGCACACGGAATTTGGATATAACTACAGAATGACTGACATCTCAGCCGCGATTGGTCGCGTCCAGCTTTCCAAGTTGGAGAGTTTTAATAGTCGTCGTCGTGAAATCGCGAAGCGCTACAATGAGGCTTTGGCAGACTGCGTTACCGTTCCTGAGAATCGTCGTGGTCATGTTTTCCACCAGTATACCGTCCGTTGCGAGCACCGCAATCAATTGCAGGAACATCTCACTGATAACGGCGTGGGCTCTGGAATCTATTATCCAAGCTTGTTGTATCATTATCCTCCCATGTCCGGTCTGAAAGTGAACTGTCCCAATGCTGAACGTTTGATTGCTGAGGTCCTGAGTCTTCCAGTTCATCCAGGGCTCACTGACCAGGACGTTTCAGCAGTTATTGAGGCCGTAACATCATTTTTCGAATGATTTATTCAGAATCTTACTGTTTGCCATATTGGCACGCAGATTATTAGCCAAAACTTTATACATTTTTCTTAATTGGGCTAAACGGTAATTGATTTTGACTGACCAAATTCCACGAATAGACAAATCCGCCCCCCTGTTTGAGGGCGATATCGTTAAGTTTGACTTCAGGAAGAAAGAGATACTGTATGATCATATATCATTGATTAAGATTATTGAAAAAAGGAAATGGACAGTTCTATTCTTTTATCCTCGTGACTTTTCTAGTCTTTGCCCGACTGAGATACATTCATTTAATCGCCGAATCAAGGATTTTGAAAAGGCAGACTGTGTACTGATTGGCTGTTCTACGGATTCAAAATATACTCATAAAGCCTGGATGGAAAGACCTCGAACTAAGGGCGGCATAGACAAACTATCTTATCCTCTTTTGGCAGATCCTTCTCTAAAAATAGCTAGTTCATATGGAGTTTTGGATAAGGAACCTGGACAGGCTTTACGTGGAACCTTTATCATAGATGATCAAGGCTATCTCAGATCTTTAGCAGTGAATCCATCATATATTGGTCGCAGTGTTGATGAAACCGTAAGAACGCTTCAGGCCTTGCAGTCTGGAAAGTTATGTCCAGCAGGTTGGAGACCAGGTAGAAAAACACTTGGACTAAGAATAAATTAATAGACGATAAAAGGGCATTTTGTGAGGATATGTTTAAAACCCCCTTTCTAGTTGTATTTAAGACAGTTTAATGCCATCAAAATCAGACGACTATAATGCAGACCAGATACAGGTTTTGGAAGGCCTCGAGGCCGTACGTAAAAGGCCTGCAATGTACATCGGTACAACAGGCGAGGCAGGTCTTCATCATCTTGTCTATGAGGTAGTTGACAACTCGATTGATGAGGCTATGAATGGCCATTGTGATATAATTGAAATCGTTCTTCATTCTGATGGTTCTTGTTCTGTCAAGGACAACGGACGTGGTATTCCAGTTGACATTCACCCTGTCCATAAAGTACCTGCACTTGAGATTGTGATGACCACACTTCATGCCGGCGGTAAATTTGACAGCGATACTTACAAAATATCTGGCGGCCTTCATGGAGTTGGTGTATCTGTTGTCAATGCCTTATCATTATGGACCAAGGTTGAGATTCATCGTGATGGTGGAGCCTATACTCAATCATACAAGAAAGGTAATCTGGATAGTAAACTAAAGAGGGTTGGAGACAGTGATGAACATGGTACGACTGTTAGATTTCTACCAGATAAAGGTATTTTTGAAACGACGGAATTTGATTACCAGATTCTACGAAATCGTCTCCGTGAACTGGCCTACCTCAATGCTGGAATCAGGATAACTCTTTCTGAAGAGAATGGAAAATCACAGAAATTCTATTACAAAGGTGGGATCTCACAATATGTTACTTTTCTGAATAGGGGCAAAACGGCTTTGATGAGTGAGCCCTTGTACGTAAATGGAGAAAAGGACCAAGTCCAAGTTGAGGCAGCACTTGAGTGGACCACATCTTTCCGTGAGAATATTCATACATTTACAAACAATATAGCAACTAGGGAGGGCGGCACCCATTTATCAGGTCTCAGAACAGCCCTGACTCGATCCCTAAACACTATAGCTCGTAAAAAAAATTATTTGAAGGAGAAAGACCCGCCTTTAGAGGGTAATGACGTCAGAGAAGGTTTGACTGTAGTTCTTTCCATAAAGGTACCTGAACCACAGTTTGAGGGCCAAACAAAAACCAAACTTGGGAATTCCGAAGTGAAAGGAATTGTTGATACTGTCATGACCGAATCTTTATCCAATTTCTTTGCTGAGAATCCTTCTGATGGCCAAATCATTATATCAAAATGTATTCAGGCATTCCAAGCTAGAGAAGCTGCAAAGAAAGCCAGAGACCTCACTCGCCGTAAAGGCCTTCTGGAGGGAGGAGGGCTCCCAGGCAAACTGGCTGATTGCCAGAGCAAGGATCCTGCCGTATCAGAGATTTTCATTGTTGAAGGAGATTCAGCTGGAGGAACAGCTAAGCAGGGGCGAGATCGTAAAACTCAGGCAATTCTACCATTGAGAGGTAAAATATTGAACGTTGAGAAATCACGTATTGACAAGATATTGGGGAATACAGAGGTAATGGCCTTAATCACTGCAATGGGTTGTAACATCACAGGTGTTGAAGAAGAAGATGTGTTTGAATTGGAAAATGCCAGGTACCATAAATTAGTCATAATGACTGATGCAGACGTTGATGGTGCACATATCCGGACATTGTTGCTGACCTTCCTTTACCGTCATATGGAAGGTCTGTTTCACGCCGGTTACGTCTATATCGCTCAACCGCCTTTGTATAAGATTACAAAGGGAAAGAAGATGGATTATGCCTATGATGAGTCCCAACTGAAAAAAATCAAGTCCAAATTTGGCTCAGGTTGTACAGTACAGCGTTACAAGGGTCTTGGGGAAATGAATGCACTACAACTGTGGGAAACGACAATGGATCCAAATCGAAGGACCCTACTTCAAGTTACTATAGAAGATGCTGCAGAGGCAAATGAGGTCTTTCAGGATTTGATGGGTGATGATGTACAGAAACGCCGTGAGTTTATTGAGGCCAATGCTACAGCTGTGGCCAATCTAGATATTTAGGAAAGTTCTTCCATAACTTTAGGAAACGCTTCTACGAACCGTTTGACCTCAGGTGTTGGAATTGAGAAAGAGACTCTGATAAAATTGTCTCCAAATTTGGTGGATACATAGTTCCCGCCTCTTACAAATATGTCATTTTCGTACAATAATTTGTCTTGAATATCCTGTGGATTTGCATTGTGTTCTGCAATGTCGATTACCATCATACTGGCTGCAGAGGGATAGACAGGTAGTTCAGCTCCATCAACCTTGTCCACTGCATTTTTTATGAGTCCTTGATTCTTTACGGCAGTATCAACCAGTCCGGGAAGCCAATCTGGTTTTGTTTCTAGAGCTGCAACTGCAGCTCTTTGCCCAACCACACTTATTCCTAGGTCAGATACCATTGTACCCCTGATATCGCTGATGAAATTTTTAGGGCCTACTAAGGACCCGACTCTGAGTCCTGCTAATCCACAGTTCTTGGAAACCGAATAGGCAGTAATTGTCTTCTCAGGCAGCAAATTCGCTGCTAGAGTGTGTTCAGGTGCAAAATCTCGATAGGTAATATCATCTATGACCCATAAATCGTGATCCTCAGCTACTTCACAGATAGCTCTTTTCTCATCTTTGGGGTAGGTGCTACCCAAAGGATTTATTGGATCTATCAGGAATATTGATTTACTGTCTGGAGTTATCGCTTCTTTGATATCTTCGACATCAAATCTGTAATTGCCATGGTAAATAGGTATGTCAGTACATTTGGCCCCACCCAGCTTGGCAAATTTGTGCACTATAAAATAGGAAGGGTCTGATGTGATCATTTCGCTTCCCCTGGGTTGGATATGTCTCATCAAACAATACAATGCCTCTGTTCCTCCATTGGTTATGTGTAGATCATGGTCAGGCAATTCCAGGTCTTCCAGGATGAGATTCTTTAATTGAGGAAGTCCAGAGGCTAATGGATATTTTGTATATTCACGGTCATCCGCAGCCTTCCTTATCGCTTTCTGGATGGCAGAGTGAGTTGGTAGATGGTTTGTGTTCTGCGACATCCAAACAACATTCTTGTTGGCATGCGCATAATCGAAATCCTTACTCATATTTTCTCATGTGGCCTAAAGCTATTAAACTTGGGCTCCTCGCCATAGAGGACTGTGATTCAGAAAATGTCAAATCGAATGTTTTCCCGTTTAATATCAAATCAATTATTTCCCCATTTAACATGGCTGAGATTTATAGGCTTTGAATTTTGGATGGTTGGTTTTATCCCCTTTTTCATCGGTTATGTAATTGGATCCAAGACACTTTTTGATTTTGACCTCCTTTATGGTTTTGTTATTATTGCATGTCTGACATCTTCTACTTTTGTTCTCAATCATATATGTGATCTGGATATAGACCTAAAGAATCCACGCAAGGAATTCAGTTTGCTGGTTCGTGGAGCCCTTAACGTTAGACAAGCCCAGTATCTATTCTGGATTTTCCAGATCTCATGCTTGGTAATGTCTTTGAGATATAGTTCTGAGTTTGTTTATTGCATACTTGGCCTGACAGTTGTTTCATTTGTTTACAATCTTGAACCTTTCCGTTTGAAGACTAAGCCTGGTTTGGATATAGCATGTAATGGCTTAAGCTTAGGCTTTCTGATTCCACTAGCTGCATGGTCTATCAATCAACCCCTGCTTGATTTCCCCCGTCTTTATTTCTTTGCGACATTATGCTATTTGATGGCGTTGTATTGCCCTACCATTGCTGTTGATACAGATTTCGATCGTAAATCCGGAGTTCGTACCTTCGCGACCAAGTTTGGAGCAGTTCCCACAATGCGTCTTTCCTGGTTATTTACTATAGTTGGAGCTTCAACTCTAATCTATTGTGGTATCCAGGAGATATATCCTTGGGATTACCGACTTCTTGTATGGACTGGTTGGATTCTTCCTATAGAGATAATCATCCATTACATATACCTGCCCATTAATTCACAACCTAGTTATAACACTGTTGCAAAAGGCTCTATCATACTAGCAACCGTAGAAGCGGTTGCAACTCTTTTTTTCTTTATTATCTTTCTGGATTTGATACCTATTGATTAACGAAACCCATGACTTTCTTGCATTTGGAACAAGAAACTGCAATTATTCTTCCCGCATTCATCTGGTTTCCACTTGTTCCTTCAGATGTAAAGTCAACTATCTGTAATCTGTAGGTGTTATCTTCGACCCCTATCTCCTTACCACATGATGGGCACTTGGATGGTGCATCAGGGTCATTGCTCATCGAGCTGAACATGAGTAGCTAATTACGTACGTTATATAATAGGAGTGTCGACGAGCAGACCTTTCTTTTTCTGATATTACACCAGACTACCATCATTTACCCAATAGCTACATTGATATTAACGTTAGCGCCTTATGGCT
>Ga0208879_1002542_pt1 | contig 15875 bp, 15 predicted proteins | sample Knorr_S15_td_Bot_FD_185605 | JGI IMG/M metagenome (GOLD analysis project Ga0208879, IMG submission 185605) | Marine microbial communities from Southern Atlantic Ocean transect - Knorr_S15_td_Bottom_ad_5009_LV_A (SPAdes) (version 2) | ecosystem: Environmental > Aquatic > Marine > Oceanic | place... | reverse complement strand
AATAACTGAGAATAGTACTGTTAGCGCTAAGTTTCCAAAAACTTCTCCATACACCCCCTCAGAGGATGAAGAGCCCAACATTGTCAGCACACTATAAAAACCGACAATACCAATAATGTCAGAAAAGGTGCTTTCATAAATCATAAACTCTCTTTTATCCTTATCCAAATCATCAATACTTGGTAAAATTATTGCAGAACTTAAAATAGAAAGCGGAATAGTATATAGCATGGCGTTTAAAAAACCAATGTCAAAAAAATAACTCAATGTCAAAGAAGCCAAATAAACCGTCCCCCCCAGCCCCAATAGCGCTGCTAAAAAGGATCTTATAATAAGAGCCGCTTTATCTTTTTGCAGGCGCAAATCCAATGCTGCTTCTAGCACAATTAGAATAAGCCCAACGACACCCAAAACCTCAAGAGGCCTTGCTAGGTCAAGTGTCTTTTCTCCGAACAACGATAGCCCATAATGGATAATAATTCCCAGCCCAATTAGCATTAATACAGCAGGAACACCTGATTTTTTAGCGAAAAGATTAAAGAAATAAGAAATAATTATTGTTAGAGAAAAGACAATAATCAAACCATATGAGTCTAAAAAACCCACCTAAAAGAGCTTTAAAAGATCATTTCCATTTGCATACACTAACAAAGACAACAAAAAAAGCATACCCACCACTTGTGCATACTCCATTACTTTTTCAGGAGCGGGCTTTCCCACAAGCATTTCATATAGTAAAAACATAACATGACCCCCATCCAATGCAGGAATAGGAAGGATATTCATAAAAGCTAACATCAAAGACAGAAAAGCCGTCATTTCCCAAAAGGATTGCCAATGCCATTTTCCTGGAAAAAGACTACCAATAGTACCGAAACCACCCAACCCCTTATAAGCACCCGTGCTTGGAGAGAGGATTAATTTAAACTGATTTATATAAGATACAAGTTTTCTTATTGCCAAATGATAACCGGCTGGCAAAGCCTCTAAAAAAGAATAAGAGGTAGAATTTAAAGAGTATATTCCTAAATCTTCCAATTGAGTTAAAGATAGATTACTAGGCATAAAACCAATCATTCCCTCATCATTTACATCAACAGAAAGCAAAATTTCTTCTCCAAACCTATTTACTCCAACACTAATGTTTTTTCCTTTATTTTGTTGAAGCTCATTTTTAAACTCATCAAAATATTTTGTTTGCACCCCATTTACAGAAACAATTCGATCTTTCTTTTCAAAACCAGCATTTTTTGCATTTGAAATATCCGGAAACCCGCTAACAATAGTAGGAATTCTTGGCGCAAACAATATCCTTACCTCCGACTCTAAAAGTTGTGCAATAAAATCAGTTGGCAATACCAACTGTTTTGTAATACCATTTCTTACAATTGTAACTGTTTTTGCATATAAAAGACTTTCAAAAACGCTACTAAAAACAATCGGCTTATTATCATCAACTGCAATGATTTTATCTCCAGTTTCAAAACCCAAATCCTTAGCAAGAGGGCTCACACACCAAATACCATCCGTTACATTTTCATTGGGTAAGTATTTAGAGCCATAAGCAAACAAAACCATAGCATAAATAAAAATTCCCAAAAGCAGATTCACTGTTACTCCGCCCAGCATAATAATCAACCTTTGCCAAGTGGGTTTTGCCCTAAATTCCCAGGACTCTGGAGGTTTTTGCATTTGTTCCTTATCCATGGATTCATCTATCATCCCGGAAATCTTTACATAACCTCCAAGAGGTAGCCATCCGATTCCATATTCCGTATCACCAATTTTCTTTTTAACCAAAGAAAACCAAGGATCAAAAAACAGATAGAATTTTTCTACTCTTGTTTTAAACAGTTTGGCAGGGATAAAATGGCCTAACTCGTGCAATATAACCAAGATTGATAAACTCATAATGAGTTGTGCTGCTTTAATCAAAAATTCCATCTACAATAATTTATTTGCTAAAATTCGTGTTTGTTTATCCGTTTCTACAAAATCCTCATAGGAAGGATTGGGCACAAAAGTAATTTTTTCCATACAATTTGCTATCAAATCGGACATATTTAAAAAGCCAATTTCATCTTTTAGAAAAGCAGCCACGGCAATTTCGTTTGCAGCATTTAAAATACAGGGCATATTTCCTCCTTTACCCATTGCTGTATATGCTAAATCTAAATTTCTGAAAGTTTTTCTATCAGGTTTTTCAAAAGTTAAATGGGGATAATCCAAAAAATTAAATCGTTTAAAGGAATTTTTTAATCTTTCAGGAAATCCAAGCGCATATTGTATTGGTAATTTCATGTCAGGCAAACCCAATTGCGCTTTTATGGAACCATCTTCAAATTGAACAGCCGAATGAATAATAGATTGGGGATGTACCACCACTTCAATTTGCTCCGCTTTTAAATCAAAAAGCCATTTTGCCTCAATCACCTCCAAACCCTTATTCATTAAAGTGGCAGAATCGATTGTAATTTTAGCTCCCATATCCCAATTCGGATGTTTAAGGGCTTGCTCTTTTTTAACGGTAGATAGCTCCTGTTTTTTCCAACCTCTAAAAGGGCCGCCAGAAGCAGTCAGATAAATTTTTTCAATAGCATTATTTTCCTCTCCAACTAAACATTGAAAAAGGGCAGAATGTTCCGAATCAACTGGATAAATAGAAACACCATATTCCTTACACAACAGACTAATCAAACAACCCGCAACAACCAAAGTTTCTTTGTTGGCAAGCGCTATATTTTTACCAGCTTTTATCGCTCGAATAGTGGGTTTCAAGCCAGCATATCCGACTAAAGCAGTAAGCACCAAATCAATATCTTCCATCTCTACTACCTCTGCAAGCGCTTCTTTCCCGGCATAAACCTTTATTCCCAAATCAAAAAGAGCATTATTTACCTTCTTATATTTGCTTTGGTCAGTAATTACAACCACATTTGGTTTGAATTTTTTTGCTTGTGTAATCAATAATTCACAATTACTATGTGCCGTTAGCACCTCTATTTCAAACAGCTCCTTTTGATTGGCAATCACTTCCAATGCTTGAGTGCCGATTGAACCGGTAGACCCTAAAATTGCAATATGTTTTTTCTTTTCCTTCATTTTACACAAAACTCCTTAATTGATTGGCGATTTTTCTGTCATTTGCTAATCTTGGCACTTTATTTTGTCCACCCAATTTCCCAATTGAATTCATATATTTTCTAAACCCATTTTTTCCAATGATTGAGACCTCTAAAGGCCGCAAAATATTACCAGAAATCAAATCTTTGTAATAAGCGTTCCTCTTCTGCAAATTAACATCTAATTCTTTAGTAAAGCCACCTAAATCTGTTGGCTGTTCGTCAAACTCAACAAACCACTCATGAAAGGGTAGCCCAGATTCCGGACTTACCTGTGGGGCCACATGAAATTCATTCACCCTGCCAGGGAATTTTTCTAAAGCTTCTTTCAAACTTTTCTCTATCTCTGCAGCAATTACATGTTCTCCAAAAGCAGAAGTGAAATGTTTTATTCTACCACTTACCACAATTCGATATGGATTTATTGAAACAAATTTAATGGTATCGCCAAGATTATACGCCCAAAGACCGGCATTTGTATTTAAAATAAGAACATAATTTACTCCAATTTCAACATCAGAAAGTGAAATCCTTTTTGGATTTTTATTTTGAAACTCCTCCGCTGGAATGAATTCGTAAAATATACCATGATTTACACAAAGCAACATCCCCTCCTCTTTTTGGGAATCCTGATAAGCAATAAACCCTTCTGAAGCAGGATACAATTCCACCCCATCAACTTGTTTTCCAATTAATTTTTCAAATGTTTTTCTATATGGCTCATAATTCACTCCTCCGTAAATAAACAAATCAAAATTTGGAAAAATAGTTGCAATTTGCTTTCCGGTTTTTTCCTGTAATTTTTCAAAATACATTTGTACCCAAGGTGGAATTCCGCTAATCAAACTCATGTTTTCCGGCAAAGTTTCATCCACAATAGCATCTATTTTTTCTTCCCAATCTTGAATACAATTAGTTGCAAAAGTAGGCAAGCGGTTTTTAGATAAATAAGTAGGGATATGATGTGCAACAATACCGGAGAGCCTTCCTGTTAGAATATTGCCTGTTTTACTTAATTCAGGACTTCCTTGCAAGAAAATCATTTTTCCAGTTACAATGGATGTGTTTTTAGTTTCTGCAATATAACTAAGGATGGCATCTCTAGCTGCAGTAATATGGTGTGGCATGGACTCTTTGCTAATTGGAATGTATTTTGTGCCAGAAGTTGTCCCTGATGTTTCACAGAAATAAATAGGTTTTTCAGGCCATAAAACATTTTCCTCTCCATCAATTATTGCTTGTACATAATCTTTTAAATCTTCATAATCTCTTATGGGGACATTCTTTTTCCAATCAGAATAATTTGATATTTCAGAAAAATTATGGTCTTTTCCAAAGCTTGTGTTTTGCGCTTTTTTTATTAATGAAAACAATAAATCCTGCTGGATTTTAACCGCATTTTTTTTCCACTTATCGTTTTTACGAATAATAAACTTTGCAAAAGGTAAACTTAGAGCTGTTTTTATACTCATAATTAAAATGATATGTAATTTTCAGGATTAACCGGTGTTCCCTTGTACCATAATTCAAAATGTAAATGAGGGCCTGAGGAAAGTTCTCCAGAATTTCCTATGATAGCAATTACTTCTCCTGATCTTACATATTCTCCTGCATTTTTAAATAATATAGAATTGTGTTTATAAAGCGAAAAAACACCGTTTGCATGCTGAACGCCAACCACATATCCGGTTTCTGATGTCCAATGGCTTATAACAACTACTCCATCAAATACACACTTTATTGGCTCATCTTTTTTTGCTACAATATCTGTGCCAAAATGCTCTTTTTTACGATTAAAACCATTGGTAATAACTCCTTTTATAGGGCTAAAAAACAAGATATTTTCCATATCAAGACTTCCTTTTTTGTCAGAAGAAAAAAGAGAAATTTTATCTTCCGCTTCCACTGCAATTCTAAGCAGGGAATCTTCTATCGACTTTTTAAAAGAGAGTTCGGCTTCAAAGGAAGAAAGAGTAAGAATATTTTCAGTTGAAAGATTAATAGGGTCTTCCCCGTTTACAATAGCAGAAATATTTTTGAGGTAGATTTCATTCACCAATAGTTTTTTCTCTAAAGAATCAGTTTTAAGCGTTATAGCAATTAATTCTTTATACAAATGGCTACTTGCTTTCCCTGGCACATATTCATTTAAAGGAGTGTAGCCAACAAGCAAAAGAAAACAAACAAATAACAAAATACATCCAATCGTCAAAACAGTAATTACATCTACACCTGAAAAACGAAACGAAAGTTGATCTTCAAGTGTGCTATCACTCATAACAATTAAGCGATACTTTTGTTTAAGTTTGCTAAAAAAAGAATTACCGTTTTTTTCTTTCATAAATTAAGGCAAATATCAAAAAAATAAATTTTCTCCACAGCAGAATACATACCAAAAAATAAAATATTTTTGTGCAAAATTAGTTTAATTGCTGTAAATGAATTTGATAGAAAAAAATAAAGCCACAAACTTACTAATATTATTTTTTATTACTCTAGTAATATGCGCCTGTTCAACTAAAAAGAATAATTTTATGAACAGGAAGTATCACAATACTACCGCAAAATATAATGGCTATTTTAACGGAAAAGAGAGTTTAAAAGCCGGGATTAAAAAGCTAGAAGAAAACCACAAAGACGACTTTTCAGAAATAATACCTGTTTTTAAAACAGGGGATTTAGCAAAAAACCAAACAATTCATCCATATATGAATAAAGCCATTGAAAAAGGGTCGATTGTGATTCAGCGCCACTCTATGAATATTAGAGGAAAAGAGTATAACAAATGGATTGACGATAATTATTTTATGATTGGAAGGGCTTATTTTTATAAAGGAGAATTTGATGAAGCCATCAAAACATTTAACTATATAAAAGAGAATTATAAACGCAACCCCATAAAATATAACGCATCACTTTGGCTGTCAAGATGTTTTGCGGAAAAAGAAGATTATGTGGCTGCAGAAATGGAATTAGACCAACTGCAAACAGATAGAAAGTTTCCTGAAAAATTGGAGGATGATTTAGCAACAATTCTTGCTGATTTTTACTTAAAACAGGACAATTATATCTTAGCATTAGACGAATTAAATACCGCAATCAAACTGATAAAAAAAAGAAAAAAGAAAACACGACTCTATTTTATTTTAGCACAACTAAATCAGCAACACCAAAATTATAATAAAGCAATTAGCTATTACGAAAAAGTAATAAAAGCTAATCCGGAATATGAAATGGTGTTCAACTGCAAAATAAACAAAGCACAATGCGTTCAAGGAAATTCTAAATATAGCGATAAGGTAAGAGCGGAGCTTTTGAAAATGACAAAGGACGATAAAAACAAAGAATATCTGGACCAAATTTATTACGCCATAGCAAAAATGGATTTAACCCAAGAGGACACCCTTTCAGCAATTGAAAATTTCATGCTATCAACAGAGAAAAGCGAGTTTAATGATGAGCAAAAAGCCAGATCGTATCTGGAATTGGGAAAAATATATTATTCCAAATCAAAATACATGAGCGCTTCCGCATTTTATGATAGCACCATTGCATTTATGGATAACGAACATAAAGAATACAACCAAACCAAAGAAAGACAAACATTACTTGCAGAACTTGCCGGATATATCAATACCATAAACTTGCAAGATAGTTTGCAAATATTGGCAAAGATGAGTGAGAAAGAACTAGATCAAGTAATAAACCAGATTATTGCAGTCAAGCAAAAAAAGGAGTTTGAAAAGCAACAATTGGAAAGGCAAAACGCCAACCAAAGATTTGAAAATAATAGATTTGGCGAGAGAGAAAATAATTTTGGACAAAGAACAAGTGGCGGAAGATGGTATTTTTATAATCCATCTACTCTAAGTTTCGGTTATTCGCAATTTGTAAAAAAATGGGGGAAACGAAAAAATGAAGACGATTGGAGAAGAAGCGATAAAAAGATATCTACAGAATTAGAAAATGATTCCCCCGGACAGAACCAAAATCAAGAAGGCGGAAGAGAATCAACCAACAAAAAAGACCCACAATACTATAAAGATAAAATACCATTAACAAAAGAGAAAATAGAAGCATCCAATTTAATGATTATGGAAGCACATTATCAGGCAGGAATGATATATAAAAGCTATTTGAGTGAAAACGAAAAAGCCGTAAAAATGTTAATTTCCCTTTGCGAAAAATTTCCTGAAAACGAAAACTACACCCCCCTTGCCTATTATAATTTACATCTTATTTATGCGGAGCAAAACAAAAATAATAAAGCCAAAAATTGTAGAGAAATATTACTAATAAAATTTCCAGAAAGCAAATACAGTAAATTGCTAAACGAGCCAGACTATTTAGCAAAAATTGAACAAAAGAAAAACAGCCAAAAAAGTCATTATGAAAACACACTATTTTTATATAACAACAAAAACTATTCTACTGTTATTGCCTTATGCGATTCGGTACTAATAGAAAAAGAAAATAAAGAATTAAAACCAAAATACGATTTACTTAAAGCATTGGCAATAGGTAAAAGCAATGACAGTTTAAACTTTAGAAAACAACTAAATGAAATTGTAAAAAACCACCCGGAAACAGAAGTTAAACAAAGGGCAGAAGAAATTATTGCAGTTTTAGAAAATCCGGAAAAAATGCTAAAAATAAACAGAGAAACAAAAAGCGGAACACCTTATGTTTTTGATCAGGGAGAAGCGCACTATTTTATCCTTTTAATGCCAAAAGAACAAACAGATGTTAACTTTATTAAAACCCTGCTTTCTGATTATCATAGCAATAGATATAGCATAGAAACTTTTGAAATTACAGCCATACTTTTCGGACAAGACAGGCACCTTATTATGATTAAAACATTTGAAAACAGCACAATGGCCACAGAGTATTTCAACGCCTTTTCAACAGCAAGTAAAGTAAACAATGAACTATCAAAAACAGAGAGTAAAAAACTTATAATTTCATCACAAAATTTTCAGTATTTTTTCAAACATAAGGATATAAAAAATTATTACGAATTTTTTACTAACAATTATTTGAGTGAACTTAATAATTGATAAAGAAATTATTACATTTGTCCCCTACAAAACAAAATTATCATGTTTACAAACAAAAAAGAAATGACAGGGCAAAACGAAACATCAGGGGCGGTAAATATTATTGGTGTTGGCACGATTATTACAGGCGATATTCTATCTAAGGGAGACATTAGAATTGATGGAACTCTAAAAGGTGCTGTAAAAACAGCTGGCAAAGTTGTGGTTGGGCAAGCCGGAACAATTGAAGGAGACATTGAATGTAATAATGCGGATATTGCGGGCTCATTAAATGCAAAAATCACAGTTGCACAACTCTTGTCGTTAAAAGCAACCGCAAAGTTAACTGGAGATTTGATAACTAACAAATTAGCTATTGAGCCAGGAGCCGCCTTTACTGGCCATTGCAGTATGGGGGCAGTAATAAAAGACATTAAGCATGTCGAAAAAACAGAAACCAAAGAAAAAACGGCTTAGAAATTACGCTCGCTTTTCTTCCCTCACCATACAAATGGGGCTTATTATAGCTGCCGGAGCTTATTTGGGGAAATATTTAGATTCACAAGTAAACAATCAAACTCCAGCCTACACAATTATTTTTTCACTTCTTGCTATTTTTGTCGCCTTATATATAAGCTTAAAAGGAATGATTAATAAATGAGATTAGTTAAATTATTTCTGTTTTTTTTAACAGTTTGTGCTATTCACATTCTATTTGCCGAATTCCTTTTAGAATTAGAGGCTAAGAGATTCATAGTTAAAAGCTATCTTTTTTTGTTTTTACTGTCCCTTTTCTCCACAGGACTTACCCATTTGTTAAACAAACTTAAAAATAAATCTCCCTTTTATTTTCTAACGATTAATGGGTTAAAAATAATCGCAAGTATTTTATACTTACTCCCATTTTTATCAAACAAAACAGAAATGACAATTTATTATATCATGCATTTCTTCATTGCCTATTTTATAATACTTATAAAAGAAGGTAGAGACAACTACATGCAACTTAAGGCCGAAAATAATCACTAAAAAGAATGTAAAAACATTTTACATTTCAATTATTTATATACTTTTGCACCGATTTTAAAAAAGGGAGTAAAATGAGAGTATTTATCCGATTAATAATGTGTGTTTTTGTACTAAGTTTTTTTACAATTAAGGCACATTCTTTTTCGCCAAACACCGAACAGACAAATCAACAACAAGAAGCATACGACCCCGTTCCAAATATTATGCACCATATTTCGGATGCACATCAGTGGCATTTGTGGGGAGAAGGAGATAATGCATTTAGCATTCCGCTTCCAGTAATTTTGTATGCTGATGGCAATATAGATGTTTTTATGTCTTCTAAATTTCATCACGGAGAATCAATAGTTACAAAAGGAAATAGAACATATTCAATAGATTCGCATGGCCACATACATGAAGGAAGTGGCCTTTCAATTATTGATATTTCAATAACAAAAAATGTAGCTTCAATGCTTATATCTGTTTTATTATTATTATTGATTTTCTTCTCAGTAGCAAGAGGATATAGTAAAAACAATAAGGCACCAAAAGGGCTTCAGGCTTTTTTAGAACCATTAATTCTGTTTGTAAAAGACGATATTATTAAAGAGAATATTGGACCCAAATATCAAAAATATGTACCATTTTTACTTACCGTATTCTTCTTTGTACTGGTTAATAATTTAATGGGAATGCTACCAGGTTCAGCCAATGTTACTGGAAATATTGCAGTGACACTTGTATTATCTGTTTTTACATTTATACTCACAACCATTTCTGGAAATAAAAAATATTGGGGACATATCATCAAGCCCCCAGGCGTACCATTAGCACTAATGCCTATCATGGTTCCAATTGAAATTATTGGAATTTTTACAAAGCCATTTGCTTTAATGATTAGATTATTTGCTAACATTACTGCTGGGCATATTATTATATTGAGCTTAATTTCTTTAATTTTTATTGCACAAAGTACAATGGGGAATGCTGGCGCTTGGGCGGTCGCTCCGGTTTCAGTACTATTTGTATTGTTTATTTATTGTATAGAATTATTAGTAGCTTTTTTACAAGCTTATATATTCACACTACTATCAGCCGTATTTATAGGCTTAGCGGTAGCGGAAGATCATTAATTATTAACCAATTGTTTAACTAAAACTAAATTAAAATGTTATTACAAACACAAACCATGGATTTCGGAGCATTTGCAGCTATTGGAGCTGGACTATCAGCCATTGGAGCTGGAATCGGTATCGGTATGATTGGGGGCAAAGCTCTTGAAGCAATGGCCCGTCAGCCCGAACATTCAGGAATGATTCAAACCAATATGTTTATTGCAGCAGCCCTTGTTGAGGGCGTTGCTTTATTTGGAGTAGTGGTTGCACTACTAAAGTAAAACAAATTAAACAATAATTACCTGTAAGGGTTGCTTACAGGTAATTATTTTAAAAAAACAAAATTATGGAATTAGTTACGCCCGCAATAGGTCTTATTTTTTGGACAGCAGTAGTTTTTATATTGCTTGTTATTTTATTGAAAAAATTTGCTTGGAAACCGATTTTAACGGCTGTTGATAAAAGAAATGAAAGCATTGAAAACGCCCTGAAAGCAGCTGAAAAAGCAAAAGAAGATATTGAAAACCTAACAGCAGATAATGAGCGAATTTTAAATGAGGCAAAATTAGAAAGAGACGCTTTATTAAAAGAAGCAAGGGAGATTAAAGATAAGGTTATTGCTGAGGCAAAAGATAAAGCAAAAATAGAAGCAGAGAAAATATTAGTATCGGCAAAGGAGCAAATTACAAACGAAAAAATGGCTGCAATTACCGAATTAAAAAATCAAGTTGCCGAGCTATCTATTGAGATTGCTGAGAAAATTATTAAATCAGAGCTACAAGACTTAAACAAACAAAAAGAATTAGTCACATCCGCAATTTCAGACAAAGACTTAAATTAAAATAAGCAATGAAACAAACAAGGGCAACAATACGCTATGCAAAATCTTTATTTTCTCTTGCGCTTGAGCAAAACACACTTGAGCAGTGCAAACAAGACATGCAGTTTATAGCAAACACATGTGCTAACAGCAGAGACTTATCGTTGCTACTGAAAAGCCCAATTATAAAAACAGATCAAAAAATTTCAATTTTCAAAGAGATTTTTTATGATAAACTGAGCGAAATAAGTGTTTCATTTGTTAATATTATTACAAACAAAAAAAGAGAGCCGCTACTAGAGGGGATTGCAAATAGTTTTATCACTCTTTATAAAGCACACAAAAATATTGAAACAGCATCAGTAAGCACTGCTTTTCAGCTTGATGATAGTTTACGGCTTGAGATTCTAGACTATATTAAAAGTAATGGGAAACAAGATGTTGAGCTAACTGAAATAGTAGATAAAAAACTAATTGGAGGAGTAGTTATTCGAATGGGGAACAGGCAATTGGATGTAAGTGTAGCAAAAGTAATTAAGGATTTAAGAAAATCATTTAGTAATAATTTATATATAAAGGACTTCTAAAAAATAAAAACAAAAATAATGGCAGAAGTAAAACCAGCTGAGGTATCAGCAATTTTAAGACAACAATTAGCAGGATTCAAATCAGAATCTGAACTACAAGAAGTAGGAACCGTATTACAAGTAGGGGATGGTATTGCTCGAATTTATGGACTTACAAATGTTCAGTCGGGGGAGCTAATTGAATTTGAAAGTGGACTAAAAGCAATCGTATTAAACTTGGAAGAGGACAATATTGGAGCGGTACTTTTAGGCCCATCTAAAGGAATTAAAGAGGGAGATATAGTAAAACGAACAAAAAAAATCGCTTCCATTAATGTGGGGGAAGGAATGTTGGGGCGTGTAATAAATACTATTGGCATCCCAATTGACGGCAAAGGACCTATTAAAGGAGAAACTTTTGAAATGCCAATTGAAAGAAAGGCGCCAGGAGTTATTTTCCGACAGCCAGTAAATGAGCCACTTCAAACAGGAATTAAAGCGATTGACGCCATGATCCCCATAGGAAGAGGACAAAGAGAATTGGTAATCGGGGACAGACAAACAGGGAAAACAGCTGTTGTAATTGACACCATTATTAATCAAAAGGAATTTTACGAAAAAGGGGAGCCTGTATTTTGTATTTATGTAGCCATTGGACAAAAAGCATCAACAGTAGCAGCTCTAGTTAAAAAACTGGAAGATGCTGGAGCTTTAGCATATACAGTGATTGTTTCTGCCAACGCATCTGATCCCGCACCAATGCAGTTTTATGCACCATTTGCAGGAACTGCAATTGGAGAATATTTTAGAGACACTGGTCGTCCTGCACTTATTGTATTTGATGATTTATCAAAACAAGCGGTTGCCTATCGTGAGGTATCCTTACTACTTAGAAGACCTCCAGGGAGAGAAGCATATCCTGGGGATGTGTTTTATTTACATTCAAGATTATTAGAGCGTGCTGCAAAAGTTATTAATGATGATGAAATTGCTACTCAAATGAATGACTTACCAGAATCATTAAAAGGGAAAGTAAAAGGAGGGGGATCGTTAACCGCCCTACCAATTATTGAAACCCAAGCAGGGGATGTTTCCGCATACATTCCAACCAATGTAATTTCAATTACTGATGGACAAATTTTCTTGGAATCCAATTTATTTTTATCAGGTGTTCGTCCGGCAATTAATGTGGGGATTTCAGTTTCTCGTGTTGGAGGAAATGCACAAATTAACTCCATGAAAAAAATTGCTGGAACCTTAAAGCTGGATCAAGCTCAGTATAGAGAATTAGAAGCATTTGCAAAATTTGGTTCTGATTTGGATGCAGCAACTACTGCTATTATTGAAAAAGGGAAGAGAAATGTGGAAATTCTTAAACAAGGACAATATTCCCCATTAAGAGTAGAAGAACAAGCAGCCATAATTTATTGTGGAACTAATGGATTATTAATGGATGTTCCGGTTAATAAAATCAGGGAATTTGAAACAGAATTTATTTCCTTTATGCATCAAAAATACCAAAATATTTTAGATGATTTGGCAGCAGGAAAACTTACAGATGAAACTACTTCAACACTAGAAAAAGTAGCTGCTGATTTATCAAAAAAGTACACGAATTAATCAATGGCAAACCTTAAAGAAATACGAATAAGAATTTCTTCTATTGAATCTACTATGCAGATTACTTCTGCTATGAAGATGGTATCTGCTGCCAAGCTAAAAAGAGCTCAGGATGCAATTGTTCAACTAAGGCCATACGCCAACAAACTAACCGAGATGCTTGTTAATTTAAGCGCAAGTTTAGATAGCGGGGATGGTAATTCTTTTTCTGTGGAAAGAGAAGTAAAAAATATTCTTTTTGTTAGCATAACTTCTAATAGAGGGCTTTGCGGAGGCTTCAATGCTAATATTATTAAACGCACAACAGTATTAATAAAACAAGAGTACAAAAACTATAATTGTAGTATTATTTCTGTTGGGAAGAAATCATCAGAATACTTTTATAAAAATAACTTTAATGTAATCAGCACACATGATGATTTGTATAATGAGATTACATTTGAGGGAGTTGTTGAAATTGCAGAAAGCATAATGAATGATTTCAAGCAAGGCAAATATGATAAGGTAATATTAGTTTATAACCAGTTTAAAAATGCGGCAACTCAAATAATTATGAATGAAAATTATTTACCAGTTGAAACGCCAGAAGATGAAACGGCTACTATTGGAGATTATATTTTTGAACCCTCACAAGAAGACATAGTTCAGGAGTTAATACCAAAGTCTTTAAAAACACAACTATTTAAAGCAATATTAGATTCTTATGCTGCAGAACATGGTGCAAGAATGACAGCAATGCATAAAGCCACTGACAATGCAAATGATTTGAAAGATGACCTAACCTTATTTTACAATAAAGCAAGGCAAGCTGCAATTACTGAAGAAATTCTTGAAATTGTTGGAGGAGCGGAAGCACTTAATGGCTAAAAATAAAAAAATATAATTGTTAAAAACCCTCTACTTAGTAAGAGGGTTTTTTATTTCTAAAAAGTAGGAAACTTTTATATTTGTATAAAATATCATTAAGATGGATTACAAAAACATATTATTCGAAAGTAAAAATGCAATTGCATATATTACAGTCAATCGCCCCAAACAACTTAACGCCTTAAATGCAGAAACGATAGTTGAGTTAAATACTGCAATTACAATAGCAGAAAAAGACAAATCTGTAAGGTGCATGATAATAACAGGAGCCAAAAATAAAGCATTTATAGCAGGTGCCGACATTAAGGAGTTTGCTAATCACTCTAAAAAAGAAGGAGAAGAATTAGCAAGAAAAGGGCAAGAATTATTATTTGATATGCTTGAAAATTGTGGAACACCAAGCATAGCTGCAATTAACGGATTTGCTTTGGGAGGAGGATTAGAACTTGCCATGGCTTGTCATATTCGTATTGCCTCTGATAATGCAAAAATGGGATTACCAGAAGTTTCCTTAGGGGTAATTCCTGGTTATGGAGGAACACAAAGGTTGGCTAATCTTGTTGGTAAAGGCAAGGCAATGGAAATGATAACAACAGCCGGTATGATTTCAGCTGATGAGGCTAATAAGTGGGGTTTGGTTAATCATATTTGCCAGCAAGAAGAATTAATTCCAACAGCTGAAAAAATAGCGAGTAAAATAATGAGGAATTCTCCTATGGCAATTGCAAGCGCAATCAAATCTGTAAATGCAGGATTTAAAACAGGCGTTGATGGGTTTGAAGTAGAGAAGAAAGAATTTGGCAATTGCTTTGGAACAACTGAATTTCAAGAAGGCACAACGGCATTTCTAGAGAAAAGAAAGCCTAACTTTTAATTTACAAATTGAATCCCTTAAAACAATTAGCAGGGCAAACCGCTATTTATGGGTTAAGCAGTATAGTAGGGCGGCTACTTAATTATTTATTAGTCCCACTTTATACACGCTATTTTATCCCAGCTGAATATGGGGTTGTCACAGAGCTTTATGCCTATGTTGCTTTTTTGGTAATTATACTTACTTACGGATTAGAAACAGCTTTTTTTAGGTTTTCCCAAAAACAATACGACAAGAAATTAGTATACAGCACAAGCTTAATTTCCTTAATTATTAGCTCAATAGTCTTTGTAGGACTAATGATTTTTTATCAACTACCCATTTCCAACTGGTTAGAATATCCAAACCATCCTGAGTATGTAATGTGGTTTGCACTTATTATTGGGCTGGATGCAATCTCCTCAATTTCATTTGCAAAACTCAGAGAGCAAAGACAGGCAGCCCGTTTTGCCCTGGTTCGTTTGGTGAATATTTTTATTAATATTGGACTAAATCTTTTCTTTATTATTTATTGCCCTTATGCAGTTGAAAACAGTCTACCGACTACTGGTTTTGTGAATTCAGTGTATGATCCAGCTGTGGGTATTGGATATATTTTTATTGCCAATTTGATTGCTAGCGGGGTTACAATACTTATGTTATTGCCTGAAATGATAAAATCCAGCTGGAAATTTAACACTATGCTTTGGAAAAAAATGATGTGGTATGCACTGCCGCTATTGGTAGCTGGTTTGGCCGGAATGACTAATGAAACCATTGATAGAATTTTATTAAAACATTTGTTGCCAGACACAGTCGATAAAATGGCAGTAATTGGTGTGTATGGTGCTTTTTATAAGAT
>Ga0208879_1002541_pt1 | contig 15876 bp, 13 predicted proteins | sample Knorr_S15_td_Bot_FD_185605 | JGI IMG/M metagenome (GOLD analysis project Ga0208879, IMG submission 185605) | Marine microbial communities from Southern Atlantic Ocean transect - Knorr_S15_td_Bottom_ad_5009_LV_A (SPAdes) (version 2) | ecosystem: Environmental > Aquatic > Marine > Oceanic | place... | reverse complement strand
CTGGGCACTGCGGGTCGCGTTATTCCCCGACAAGGCGCGACTGCTCGGTGAGCGATTCCACGGGCCCGGCGGACTCCCTTCAGGCGTCCAAGGACTGGTTCAAGCCCATCTCGACACCGAACTCGACATCCTCTCTGCCTGGCTCATCATGCATCGAGGTTGCAGAATCACAGCAATTTCAGGCAATACAGACCCATTGAAGGATTGGGACCCGACATTGGCATCAGATGACATCGAATTGGTCACAGGACCGGGGCGCGACAAGGATCCCGTGCCGTGGGGCATTGTCGGTCATCAGTTGGATGACGTACCGACTTCAGTTCCCATCGATGAAGAGGTCAGAACACCCTTGGCCACCCTCGAACCGCTGATGGGCTGGTCCGAATCAGAGGTCGAAGCCCTTCGCGCGCGTGTATTCGGTTGAATCCTGCTCCGGCACTCTCAAGACCCAGCCGGGTAGACAGAGAGCCATGGCGATGGTCATCGATCCAATCGCAGAGATCGAATGCGAGGCTGTTGTCAGCGCTGCTGCCATCGCGCCGGATGCCAAATGGTTGGCCTGGGGCAGCGAGGATGGCGTGGTTCGAATCGTCGATCTGTCCACCTCTGAACCGACGGTGTTGGACCCGTTCAATGTCGATGATTCCGTCTCTCACCTGGCCATCGCCGCAGGCGATGTCATCGTCGTCGGGACGCATACCAGTGATCTGCACGGCCATGAGCGACTGGGTGGCCGGCGCTGGTCGCATTCACTGGGTGGTGGCTGCGACCATCTTCACGTCTCTTCCGATGGTGGCCTGATCGCCGCCATCGATGGAGGACGCCATCTGCATCTGCTGACCGAGAACGGTGTGGCCAGAGGGCGATTCACCGCGGGCGAGTTGGTTCGCCTCTGCGTGTCAGAGGATGGAACGATGGTCGCTGTGGCCGATGATGAAGGCAATGTCAGTGTTCTCTCTGCAAATGGAGAGAAGCTGTATGGCAGAGAGGCTGAACCCGAGATGGGCGATACCATTTCGGCCATGTGCTTCCTCCATGATGGGTCTCTGCTTCTCTGTCGAGAAGCGCTCGGACTGACTCAAGCGGAAGTACCTCAGATCGCTCTTGAGAGGTGGCAGGATGGTGTTCAACTCCACATCGAAGAGGTCGATTCTCGTTCAGTGGTTCTCGTTCCGGATGGAACGGGTGCCTTGGCGGGTCAATTCGATGGTCATCTGTTGACCGTCAGTTCAGACTTGAAGATGAATTCGATCTGGAAGTCGATGTACACCATTCAGGACGTTCAACATCTCAATGGGGATGTACTGGTCGCCAGTTGGTTCCATCTGCATCGGATCTCATCAGAGGGAGAGCATCTGTGGCAATGCGAACACACGGGTCTTGTTCAGTCCATCATCACCAGCAAGGATGGTTCTCGCATCCTTCTGACCGGTGACAATCAGAATGACTACACGCGCGAGAACAGGATGCTGCTTCTGGACCCCGAGGCCACATCCTACGTGCTGTCCGAGGATTTCGACATCGATGAGGACCTGCAGGAATTCGTCACCGAAGCGCCGATCGCCGCGCCTGATGAGGAACTCTATGCCGACGACGAGGAGACGATCGCCTCGTTGCTGACCGAAGAGGAGCGCGGACTGATGCACAAGCGTCACGAAGTGGATGAAGAATTGTTCGATATGCTCGACGATGAGATCGAGCAACTCGCCATGGTGCAGGACGATACGCCAGACCTGTTCACGAATCTCGATGATGAGGATTTCATCTCCCAGGTGCCGCCTTCCGCGGATGCGGGTCAAGACCAGATCGTCTCTGCCAAAGCAGACGGCACGGCCACCGTGCTGCTCGATGGTGCGGCCTCATCTGCGGGCACTCAGGGCATCGAGCAGTGGATCTGGCGAGATGGCGACTCCAAGCAAATCGGCAAGGAGGCCTTGATCAGAGTCCGGTTGCCCGTGGGCAACCACACCTTCACACTCACCGTCTCCGATCCAAGCCGTGAAAGCAGTACGGATACGGTCACCGTTCAGGTGCAGGGAACCGCGGTCGACGATACCTTCGACCTGCTCTCGGATTAGGCCCCTCGTGCACCCGGGACCCCATGATGCACGAAGCGCACAAGTTCGTCGAATCTGTTAATAGGAGCAGGTCAACGAAAAAGCATGGAACCAATCACTCTGACGTTGGCATGGCTCACTGGTGCTGCGGCTGGACTTTCGTTGATCCTCGCCCTTCGTTCGCTTCGTCGACGCAAGGATTCCTGGGGTGAGAACATCTGGGGAACCAGTGCGGTCGTCGATGATTCGTTCACATTCCGGACCCAGCAGGAAGAGGCGCAGGCCGCTTCGGGTCCGAGCTGGTTCAATGGCAAGAAGAAGGAGCGCGCACGTCGCATCCTGACCGATGCGATGCCCTCTGATCGCTTGATCCCGCAGGTCCATGCGATCGGCCACGTGCCGCCGCCCGATCAGTTCTGATCGAGCACTTGTGCGAGGAATTCGCCGACTCGGTTGATCTCAGGCATGCAGATCTCATGCTGCATGGGGTAATCCTCGAAGGTGACTGGCCAGCCATTCTCTTTCATGAATCCTGCCGTCAGGAATCCGCTGCGATAGGGCACCATCTCATCGTTCGTGCCATGACAGAGGAGAACAGGGGTGTTTCGATTCTCAGCGTGAGAATCTGTGAGGTGGGTCTCGTGGAACAAGACATAGCCAGACAGGCAGACCATGCCGGCGAGTCGGTGCTGGAATCGGCAGCCGGTGTAGAGTGACATCGCGCCGCCCTGACTGAAGCCAATCAGCACGATTCGATTGTAGGGGATTCCCTTGGCGTGCTCCTCTTCGATGAGGGCCTCGATGATCAAAGATGAATCCGCAGCCTCTTCGCGGGATTCGCGGTCCTCGCTATGCTCATCACCATCGAGGAAGCGGATGTCGAACCAGGAGGGCATGCGCCAGCCATTGTTGAGGGTGACCGGGCGCACCGGCGCATTGGGGAAGACCCAGCGTGTGCCGGGGCGCGTGATGATGCGTGGCATGTCGATGAAATCATCGGCACTGGCGCCGAGTCCATGCATCCAGATGACCGAGGCATCGTGCGCTGCTGTGGGTTCGCGGTACAGGGTTTCAGACATGGTGATCCCTCAGAGTCGGATTCCAGAGGTGACGAACTCGACGCGCGCATTGTGTTCCCAGGCATCGTCATCGGACAGGCCATTGAGGTCGATCGTCGAGCCCGCGGAAAGTTGTTGGGGGTCGACCGTGATGTTGACACCCCACGGATTGACATCATCGGTGCCCGGATAGAGATCCCACGGCGTATCGATGATGATGTGGCCATGATCGATGGTTTCGTTGAGACGGTACTCGAACGAGACCGAGCGCAGGGCGTAATCATCGACTTGGAAGACACAGATGCCAGCCGGATGCGAGATCGTCGTGTTCGCAGCCAGAGTGAGATTGAGTACGCAGACCTGACCCGATAGGGTTCCCGTGCCATCACCATCGTCATTGTAGCCGATGATCAGTGTCACGTTCCTGCTCTCATTGCTTGAAGCATGAACGAATTGTGACAGGACGAACTGGATGTGAGCATCGCCATCGGGCTGCAGATCGTTGACATCGGCGATGCCATCGCCATCTGAATCCGCATAGGACGGGGGTGCTTCGTCGGCGAACATCGTTCCTGCGAGGGCGAAGCCCAACAGGAAACCAATCAGAACACCGGCACCGAGGGATTGACGGTCCATGTTGTAGCCTCACAGGTTGCCGAGGGCTTCGGCCAAGGCCGGGAGCGCCTCTTCCCATGTGGCGACGATGCCGTAATCGGCGACGCCGAAGATGGGGGCGTCGGGATCCTTGTTGATGGCGACGATGTATTTTGAAGACCGCATGCCAGCCAAGTGCTGGATCGCACCACTGATGCCGACCGCGATGTAGAGGGAGGGATTGACCGTCTTGCCGGTCTGTCCGACCTGCATGGAGTGGGACATGCCCCACTCATCGACCACAGCGCGGCTTGCACCGACCGCGGCTCCGAGTTGGTCGGCGATGGCTTCGAGATGGCTGAAGTTGTCGATATTGCCCATGCCGCGACCTCCAGAGATGATGATATCGGCCTCGGACACGTCGAGTCGCTCGCTGGCCTTGGCGATCGCTTCCTGTACAGCGACGCGCACATCGGCGCTCTGATTGACGGTGTTGATCGGAGCGTCGCCACCGCTTTGTGCCGGGGCGAAGATGTTGGGGCGGATCGTCAGGACTGTGTCGGCGGATATCGTCAGGGTTGCATTCGCCTTCCCTGAGTAGATCGGTCGGGTGATGGTATCGCCATCGATGCCCGTGACGTCCTGAACCACTGCACATCCCTTCAGAGCGGCGATGCTCGCTGCGAGTTCGCGACCATTCGGGGTTGCTGCTGCGATGACTCTTCCTTCACAGAGTGAGGAGACTGACTGTGCCCAGGCTCCGCCGTCGAAGGTGGAGAAGCAGTCGCCCTCGACCGAGATGACCTTGCTGACTCCCGCAAGAGATGCGGCTTCGGAGGAACCGAATCCTCCTGGACAGATGATGGTTGCATCCCCACCTGCGGCGGTGACGAGTTGAGCGGTGACGGCATGGAGGTTGTTGCCGGATGTTTCTGCGATGATTGTGACCATGGTTCATTCCTCCTCAGAGTACCTTCGCCTCGTCGCGCAATTTGCTGACGACAGTCGGTACATTCTCCGCACCCTCGAACTTCTGACCGGCCGGCTTCTCGGCCGGGGGGGCCTGGGATTGGAGGGTGACGTCCGCGTCGCCGAGATCGATGCCGAGATCCGCTGGGCTGAGGGTGTCGACAGCCTTCTTCTTGGCCATCATGATGCCCTTGACATTGGGCCGGCGCAATTCGGTCACCATCTTGTCGAAGGCGATCACGCAAGGTGCAGATACGGAGACGCGCTCCATGCCCTCGCTGCTCGGGCGCAGCGCGGTGAATCCAGATGCGTCACCGGACAGTTCGCTGACCATGGTGACACAGGCCGCGCCCAGCTTCTGAGCGACGCCGGGTCCGGTGCTGCCCGCGTTCGTGTCCGCAGCCTGCTTTCCGCAGAAGACCACACTGGCGCCGGTCTTGGTCACGGCTGCTGCAAGAATCGAAGATATCTGATTCGAGTCGAGTGTGGTGAGGTCATCGACGACGATGTGCATCAACTCGGTGGCGCCGACCGCAGCCGCATCGGTGAGCAGCTTGCGGGCGCGTGCCGGCCCGCAGGTGATGACCGTGATTGAGCCGCCCATCGTGAGGGCGGTCTCCAATGCATATTCGTCATAGGGGCTCATCGACCACTTGTTGACGGCGCCTTCATCGACACGACCGCCACTGACGACGATTTTCGCGTTCGTGTCGGGAACCTGCTTCAGAAGAACTGCGATATCTGCCATTCATCCATCACCTACGGTGATGCGCGACCTGAATTGCCTCTATGAACGATTCGCCACGGCTTTCGCCGTGAATCACTCGACCCAGCGGTAGTTGCGGGCACCGAGTCTGACGCCTTCCTCGTCCTCGATCTCGACCAGCGCGAACTCGCCGCGTGGCTTGACGACCGAGCCGGTGTGGATGCCCTTGTGCAGCTCCTCGTAGGTGATCTGGTCGATGGCGAGGCGCCCCGCCATGCGCTCGAACAGGTTCCAGGAGGCGACGACCTCGCGCCAGCGGTCACAGACCACACCTTCGAAGACCTTGGCCTTGGCACCGGAGCCATAGCCACACAGTCCGAAGTTGCTGCCGTCCAGTGGGCTGTCAGCCTCGTAATCGGACTCAAAAGTCGACATCAATGCAAGGAAGATGGAACCGGTGTATTGGTTGCCGATCAGGCTTGAGGCACGCTGTCCCTTCTCGATGCGCTCGGCGTGGAATTCCATGTAGGCGGTGGTCTTGGAGATCAGGCGACGGTAGGCATCGAGCGCCTTGCCGTGCTCGACATGGCCTTGAGGCGTGTCGTCGAAGTCATCGATGCTCGGCGGCAGGCCGATCTCGTCCTCGACATCGTCCCACGAGGCACTTCCCTGGCGCTCGTGAGCGAACACGGCGGGGAACATGCGCTTGGCCTGGAAGGCATATGGGAGGTGCATGATGATGCGTGCCCAGTCCTCGGTGAGCACACTCTCGCCCGAGGGGTCCCAGCGACCTTCAGATATCGCCTTCTCGCGGAAGTCGCGGAAGGCTTCGCGCACGGCTTCCTGATAGCATTGGTTGGAATAGTGCCCATCAAAGATGGGCTCGTCGCGATGGACGCTGACCTTCTCTTCGCCGTGGCTGAAGATACCGAGTCGGCGCACGGTCGATTCGGGCAGGTGACGAATCATGCGGTCGACCAGACCTTCCTTGAGGTTGGCTCCGGTCTCCTTGGCGAGTTGGATTACGTGAGAGATGACCGACTTGATGCTGACCTCGCGGCGCGGCTTGAAGAAATCGTGCACCGGCGAGGTCGACACACCCCAGCGATCCGGAATCGCGAGCAGACGCGGGTTGTGACGGATTAGCAGCGCGCCGCCGCCGGCACCCTGTGTGTATTCGCCCGGCGATTCGAGATCGTACTTGGCATTGTCAGAGAACACGACGATGCCGACTCGACCACCCTCTTCACCCCCGCGTGCCACCCAATCAAGGGTGTTGTGCAGCGCATCGACTGCACCGATGCAGGCGAAGGTCATGTCGACGACATCGCAGTTTCGGAAGCAGTCTTTGCCGAAGCGGCCTGAATACCGCTGGGTCAGCATATCGAGGATGTAGGTCGCTGTGGGCTTGGACCCGTCGAGCGCGCTCTCCGTGCCGAGATACATGCGACCGATTGTCGTCGGGTCGATACCGTTGCGGTCAATCATGCGGGTGACGGCGTTCGCCCCCATCGTTGCGGTATCCTCGTGGACATCTGGAATCGCCATCGCTTCCAGGCCGAGGCCCTTGTTCAGCTTGGCATAATCCGCCCCACGCATCTCTGCGAAGTCCTTCATATCCAGATACAATTTTGGGAAATGAATCGCGATGTCATCGATGCCGACATCAGCCATGAGAGAACCCCCAGTACAGGTCTCCCGGCGTACGCATCTCCCCTTTGAATGATGTCCCGGCCATAACGAATGAATCAGAGTTCATCATCACAACATCACGGCCCGGCCGGTATCAAGCCGTGGGGGCTATGAGTCATTGTCCAGTGAACTCGTTCACCGCATCCAACAAGGCTGGATTCGCCTCGAAGTGGGTTCGCAGTGACTCAAGGCCTGCGCTGATCGCATCGGCGACGGCGAATTTGGCATCGAGCGGGTGCACGCTGCCGTCCTTGACGGCGGCGATGAAGTCATCAAGAGTCGAGTAAGAACTGGGTTCTCCGTATTCGGGATTCGGATTGACGGTGATGCTGCCTTGCTCGGGGAGAATGATGTGTTGCAGCAGTTCGTAGATCGGGCTGTCGTCTTTGTCGACATCGAGGTAGGCTTTGCGCAGCTTCTTGCGGATTCTCTTGGCATCATCGTGGAGCAGGATGGCTCCCCCGGGATCGGACTTGCTCATCTTGTGGTCAAAGGAGTCCATACGAGCACCTGCGGCCTTGAGTCCGGAGATGATCGGCGTGTGGACGCAGGTCGCCTTGGTCCAGTTCCAGTGGTCAGCCACATCTCGCATGTACATGTGCGCCTTGCGCTGATCCATGCCTCCGATCGCGATGTCGATGTTCATCTCGAAGATGTCAGCGGCCTGCATGGCGGGGTAGAAGAATTTCGACAGGTCGCCGTCGCTGCTGTCCTCGTCACGTCCCATGATTGAGAAGGTCCTGCGGACTCGCGAGAGACTCATGTTCTTCGAGCAGCGCAGGACGCGCGCCCAGTAGTCACCACTGTCCATGATCTCGGCGGCGTAAACGAATCTGAGCTGTCCGGGCCCTTCGCCTTCCTCAGGATGGTCGAGTAAGGCTCGAAAGACCTCTTCCATGTACTTCGCAGTGGTCTGGATCTTGTCCATGTCACCGCCGAACTTGTCGTTGACCCAGGCATGCCAATCGGCCATGAAAACGAGCACGTTGACATCCGCATCGAGCATTCGACGCAGGTTGGTCGCCAAGACCTTCCAGCCGATGTGGGCCTTTCCGCTGGGTTCGAATCCGACGTAGGCGCGAATGGTGCCACCTTCGGCGATGCGCGCTTCGAGATGATCGATGCCGACGACCTCTTGGGCAGCGCCGGTGATCAACTCGATCCGGTCCTCATTCGACATGTGTTTCATGACTCCAGAAGTTTGCCGAGTTTCTTGGCCGTGCTCTCAGCCTTGGTGTTATCACCCGCTTCGAGCAGGGTTTCGATCGTGCTGATGAAATCCTCGGCCTCGGCGCGGGTGTCGTCGGAAATGCTTGACGACATCTCCATGAAGTGACGGGCCTGACTGATGCCGGACTTGGCCTTGGTCCCCCTCTTGACGAATTCCTTGGCCTTGTCACTGCGCTGCTTGGAGGTGTAGCCTGTGGCTTCGTCCAGAAAGGCCGACCAGCGTTGGCGGGTGTCCATGGCGACCTCCATCTCGGAGGGATTGTCGAAGTCGGGCCTTTCGTTGACCACATCGATGACGAGTTTGCCGAGTGCGCTGTATTCCGCCTTGATGCTGGACATGATGCCATGGCTGCCTTCGAAGGCATCCCCTGAGCCATCCACATTTTCGAAATGGCTGGCCGCAAGGCTTGCGAGGCCGCCCTCAGATGCCAGATTCTTGATCAGTCCCCGCTTCACTTCGAAGGTCTCCATACCCCTCGGAGCGGCAACCCGTCGTTAAGGGTCACGGCTGAACCGCGTCGTCGAGAAGGGTGATATCGAGGGGCGAGGTCGGCGGCTCGATGTCTGTCAAGACCCGCGCCGCGATCGTGCTCGTCGCGCTGCTGATCCTGCCCGGATTCGCGACGACCGTTTCGGCTGCTTCGGTGGTCGAATTGGAGAATCCAATCTGGCTCGCGGAGGCGGATCTCGGTCTCGAGGTCGTCGCCGCGGGCGGCTCGTCAACCCAGAAGATCCTGGTCGCTGGCGCCGATGGTTATGCGCGGCTGCTCGATGGCGAGGATCCGCGCGAACAGATCGAGTTGGCGACACCGACTGAAGAGACCCTGCGTGCGATCAGTTGGCACCCGCGCGGCAACACCGCGTTGCTCGCGGGCGATGGTGGTGCATTTCTGCGCTATGCCGCGGAGGATCACTCGGTCACGACCGTGTCCGGGAGCGGCCAGTTGAACGGGGTCGACCTGACATCAGTATCCTGGAATGCAGCCGGCACCGACGCCTACATCGGTGGGGTGGGCGGCTGGCTCTGGGCCTATCACGAGGGTGAGGATGGCATCGGCGTCTTCACCCTGCTCGAGGAAACCAAGAGCAGTTCAATCTCCGGTATCGCCTGCCATGCCGAGGTCAATGTCTGCGTGGCGGCGACCTCGGGCGATGGTGTCGCAATCATCGACACGCGCGACGGCCACACCCTGCACTGGATCGGAGGTCTGGACAACCGTTGGAACGGCGTCAACTGCGGTGAGCCGAATTGGTATCGCTGCATCGCGATCGGCGAACATCAGAACATCGGTCGGATCGGCATCGAGATCGATGATGTCGACCGCTCAACCATCCTGATCCAGAGAATCCCGTCGATCACCGGCGAATTCACCCGTGTGAACACCCGAGCCAGCAGCGAGGCCCTGATTACGCTGGCGCCGTTCGAGGTGATGGCTTGGGACATCGACGATGCCGAGGCATACGAATGGGTCGACCATACCACGGTCGTAGAGTCGAGCAGCGCCCTCGCGGGCGAGCGCCTCGTCGGTTCATGGGGCACCGTTGACAATCCCGACATCGGCTTCCTCGTCACCTCTTATGGCGCCATCATCGGCTTCCATCCACCGGTGGAATCCAACCCCTGGGCATCCAATACCGTCACCTTCATCCTCGGCGGTCTGGTCATCATTGCCGTTCCCGGTGTCGCCTTCGGTCTGATCTTCATGAACAGTGAGACTCTGCAACGCAAGTATTACGCGCGCCGCGCCGCCAAGCGAGAGGCCGCTGACGCAGCACGCGTCGAAGCGGAGAAGGCGGCCAAGAAATCCGAGCGCTCGGCCAAGAAATCCTGATCCGACTCTGTGGATTCGGGTCGCCGTCCTGATGATTCGCCCCTTGAATCGGGTCTCTACTCGGTTGGGTCCGCCCCCTATGGGGGCGTCGGCAACGTTCAAAGGGGAATCACCCGGGCCCCTTGACCATGGCATACGAGGCCCTCGACTTCTTCGACGTCGACGCGCTGCTGACCGAAGAGGAGATCATGGTTCGCGACATGGTTCGCGACTGGGTTGACGAGAAGGTCATTCCCAACATCGAGCAGCATTACCTCGACGGCACCTTTCCGAGTGAGTGGATCGCGGACATGGGCCAGATGGGTATTCTCGGGATGGTGATTCCTGAGGAATACGGCTGCGCGGGCATGTCCTACATGGCATACGGGGTCGTCTGCCGTGAACTTGAGCGCGGTGACTCCGGTCTGCGCTCCTTCGCAAGCGTGCAGGGTTCGCTGTCCATGCACCCGATCCACAAGTTCGGCACTGAGGAGCAGAGGCAGAAGTATCTGCCCGGCATGGCCACAGGCGAGCTCATCGGCTGCTTCGGCCTGACCGAGCCCGATTACGGCTCCAACCCCGGCGGCATAATCACCAAGGCTGAGGACAAAGGTGACCACTACCTGCTGAACGGCGCCAAGATGTGGATCACCAACGGCACGATCTGCGATCTTGCAATCGTCTGGGCCAAGTTGGATGGTGAGATCCGCGGCTTCATCGTCGAGATGGGCGATGAGGGATTCACCGCGCCCGAGCAGAAAGGCAAGCACTCGCTGCGGGCTTCGGTGACCAGTGAACTCGTCTTCCAGGACTGCAAGATTCCCAAGGACCGGATTCTGCCCGGTGCAACGGGCCTGTCTGGGCCGTTCTCCTGCCTGAACCGCGCGCGCTACGGCATCGCCTGGGGCAGCATCGGCTCGGCTCAGGCCTGCTTCGATGCGGCGCGTCAGTACAGCCTTGCACGCATTCAGTTCGATCATCCGATCGCCTCCTACCAGTTGATTCAGATGAAATTGGCCACGATGCTTCGCGAGATTACCAAGGGCCAGTTGCTCGCCTATCACCTCGGCAAGAAGATTGACGCTGACGAGTGGATTCCGGAATTCGTCTCTCTGGCGAAGATGAACAATGTCGACATCGCGCTCGACATCGCGCGCGTGGCTCGTGACATCCACGGGGCCAATGGCGTCACTTCGGAATACCCGATCATGCGCCACATGAACAATCTCGAATCGGTGAAGACCTACGAAGGCACCCATGACATCCACAACCTGATTCTTGCCCGTCACATCACGGGCATCCAGTCCTTCACCCGAAAACTGCGCTGAGGTGCAGCGGATGGGCTTGGGCTTTCTCGAACCGTGGCCGCTATGGAATGCGGCTCTGCGACGGGAGAGTCGGTCGGGATTCTTCGCTGTGGTCGCGGCGATTCTCATCTTCACGATGACCCCGATCTACCTGATCACCAATCACCTGATGGATTGGCGAGATACGACGGTCTGGGATCCTTCGACCTCACTCGACACCTCGATTCCCTTCATCGCCTGGTCGATGATTTTCTACCAATCGCTGTTCTTCCTGTTCTATCCGCTGCCGTTCTATACCATGCCGGATACGACTGAGGCACGACGCGAGACCCTCATCGCAAGTCAGGGATTGTTGACGCTCACGGTGGTCTCGAATCTGATCTTCGTGCTTCTTCCATGTGAGATCTTCATCCGCGAGCAGGCGGTTGCAGGTGTCGCGGGTGCGAACCCGCTTCTGGTCTCGGCATTCGAGTTCCAATGGTGGATCGACAGTCCCTACAATGCCTGGCCGAGTCTGCATATCAGCACATCGGGCATGTTCACCCTGTTCACGTTGCGCTGGTGGAAAGGCCAGCCGGTCAAGCAGTGGATCATCGGCATCCTGTGGCTGCTGATGGCGCTCTCGATCCTCACCACCAAGCAGCACTTCGTCTGGGATCTGGTCACGGCCCTCGTCTTGCTCGGAGCCGTCTGGCATTGGCAGATGCGGCCGGCACTTTCCGGGTGAGGCGTTATAGGTCCTACAAGGACCTAGACGGGTGATGGGTGACAAGATCGGGTGGACGGTGGCCCTGCTCGCCGGCATGTTGGTGATTGGCGGAACGCTGGGTTTTCTCGGTGGAATGGCGGCGAACTCTGCGCCAGAACCTGGCGACTCTTTGAGTTCTGAAGACCAGGTCGAGACCAACGAGGCGCCGTTGCTCTCGGTGAACGATGCGGTTCATGCCTATGGCGTGACCGCGTTCACGGTCAGTGGATTGGTCTCGGATGAGAATCCCGCGAGCGTAGTGGTCAGCGTCGAGATGGTGAATCCGATCGATGAAACCGACCGACAGGGTCCGTTCACCTTCAACGCCGGCGCAGACGGAAAGTGGGTTGGCGTGCTGCCGATCATCCTGCCCTCAGAATGGGTGCTGATCGCGACGGCGACCGATGCGGAGGGTCTGTCCTCGGGCTCGGAATACGCCTCGGTCGTGATGCCGTTTCCTGCCGAGCCGACTGCTCAACTCTCGATCGTCTTCGTCCAACCCGAACAGGACAGTGAATGGGCTCAACTCAACGGCGAGGTTGATCATGCCTACCCGAACACCTGCACTCTGGCCTATGTGCCCCAGGGCCAGGAGGAGATTCGCGCACAGATGACGCTGCGAGAATTCTCGGTGCTAATATCCTATAATTCGACCAACCGCGATGGGGAGGTCATCGTGGATTGTGGTCTGTTCACAATGACGCGAACGGTGATCGCCTATGCCATTCCGGAACTCTACACCACAGAACCCGATGCGGATCGCGATGGCTTCTCCGATGAGGAGGACGACTGTGATGACACACCTGAAGGTGAGCCGGTCCACACCGACGGCTGTTCGGATTCACAGCGCGATACGGATGCGGATGGCGTCTCGGATGCGGAGGATGCCTGCGAGGGCCACGACGACAACATCGACGTCGATGGTGACGGCATCGTCGACGGTTGCGACCCCTTGATCGACAGCGATGCCGATGGGGTCGCCGACGCTGAGGATCAGTGTCCGGACACCTCGGCCGGGGTGGAGGTCGATGCGAACGGCTGCGAGGTGATCGCGCTCGAACCCTACAACCCGTTCGACTCATGGGTCTGTCAGGGTAGTGGCGTAGGGCCGATCTATGACCTGAACGACCAATATGGATACCAAGCCAATTCGAATGACCCCTTCACCTGCACCACATCGGTGCGACAGAATGGCGAAGACATGCAGGTCTTGTCAAATGGCATTCCGAACCACGACTTCACCTCGACGCGAGGCTGCTGTGCGGATGAGATGGACTACGACTGGACCTTCCCCTCACACTCGATCGAGGATTCTGACGGAACCTACGAAACCGTGCCCGAGCGCGGCGCGGTGGCTGTGGCGGTCAACGGCGTGCCGATCTTCGGTCCCGAGGATGGCCCCGGCGGGGATGCGGTCGCCCTGCATCACCACTACTACGAAGAGGACCGACAGGCGATTGAGCTCGGCATCTGCGGCGGCCATTCCGCCGGCACGACCTACCATTATCACTGGGATGCGAACTGTATTCTGTGGACCCCCGGCCCGGGCGAGGACATGACGGATTACGACTGGACCAAAATCGATTCCACGGTTCACTCGGGCATCATCGGTTGGTCGTTCGACGGTTATCCGATCTACGGAATGTACGGCTGGAACGATGCTGACGAGGTCATCCCGATGAAGTCCTCCTACCAGCTGACCGCAAGCGGACGGGACGGATACGACGGCACCGATGACTGGGAGTACATCGACGGCATGGGGCGTCTGGACGAGTGCAATGGCATCTTCAGTCCGACCCCTGAATATCCCGAGGGTATCTATCACTACGTCAGCACACCGTTGTCCGCGTCACCGGACACCCATGTCGACACGAATGGAGACACGGTGGAGATGATCGGATTCCCCTACTTCCAGATGTGCTACCATGGCGATGCCACAGGCGGTCCGAAGGGCGGCGCGGGACAAGGGCCGGGCCCGCGTACTGCGGGTGAGGTGGGTCCACTTGAGATGATGGAGACCCCATCCCTCTCTGCAATGATTCAGAGTCTCATCTGGTTGACGATTCTGATCGCCATGATCCGCCGGAACTCAGCCTAATACAATGGGCAAGAATGCGTTCGCTGCCTTTTCGCACGCGTTCGCGACATCATCGAGTCGCTGCAGCACACGGTACATGTGCATGGCTGCGAGTGGGTCATCGTCGCCGCCGCTGAAGACGTGGGTCGCTGCGGAGACCTCAGCCTCGTCCGCTCTGTGTTCGAGCAGATTGACCTCGCGGATCAGTTCTCGGAGAATGTTGCCTTCACGCCTGGCGAAGCCGGAGCGGGCGAAGTCGTGCAGGTGCTCAACCGTGTCCTCATACTTCGCGACCGTGGCAGAGACCGCCTCGGCCATGGTGAGCAGGAGATTGCGCGCCTCCTCGTCCTCGTACAGGGTGCGGAAGGAGAGCTGTTCAGCGACATTCTGCGCATAGTCGGCGATGCGGTCCTGACGTGCGACCATGTGGAGGAAGGCACCCTTGTTCACCGCGAGACGCACGCCGGTTCCGAGCATGTCACGGATTTTGGCCTTGATGCCATCCGCCTTGAATTCAGCCTGCTGCGTGGCGACGATCGATGCGGTCGGGTCCTTGCCCGTGACCGCGTCGTTGACCGCTTCGAGCATGTGGTTGACCGTGGTCTCAACCGCGACCGCGTGGTCGTGGAAGACGGCGAAGACCGAGCGGGCCGCACCGGGGACCGGCTCGCCCATCGGCATCTCGGAGACGACGATCGGCACATCGATCTCCTCGACGTCGATCTCGGGCCGGGTGACGACGTAGATGACGCCTCCCACCGAGAGCAGCGAGACGATCAGGACGTTGTTCGGATTGAGCGCGAACAGTACGAAGAAGATGACCGAGAGTACACCCGCGATGGGCAGGCTCGCCACCCAGGAGGCGGCGATCTTGGCGAAGACGCGGAAGTCGACCGCGCTGGCACCACCGGCAAGGCCCACACCGACCACAGCACCGACCAGCGTGTGCGTGGTCGAGATGGGGACGGCTAGGAAGGGCATTGAGAAGATGAGCACCGTGGTCGCGGCACCGAATTCCGCAGCGAAGCCGCGCGAGGGCGTGATGTGGGTGATCTTCTTGCCGATCGTATCCATCACCTTGTAGCCCCAGGTCGCAACGCCGACGGTGATGCCCGCACCACCCAGAAGCAGCAGCCAGAGTGGAACGGTCGCCTCAGCGGCCATCTTCCCTGTGGTCGCGATCTGATGGATCGCCGCCATCGGACCGATCGCATTGGCCACATCGTTGGCACCGTGGGCGAAGGCGACATAACAGGCGGTGATGATCTGCAGCCAGATGAAGACGCGTTCGACGCCCGCATAGCCCTCTTCCTTGAACTCAAAGCGGCGCAGGATGAAGTACATCAGGAGACTTGCGACCATGCCGATCGCCAGCGCGACGAGAATCGCATTGAGCGGAATCCAGGCACCCTCTGCGAGGGGATTGAACGTCGTTCCCTCCTTGGCCGGGAGCCAATGCTCCTTGCCGATGTTCTTGTAGAATCCTTTGAGCGCCTTGAACTGCAGGGCCAAGCCCAGCACGAAGAAGGTCGGCAGGGCGAGGATGGGGGCCATTCGGCGGGTTCTCTCGAGGGGATTATCGTGTTCCATGATGACCTTCTTGATGACCCAGAAGGAGACGAATGCG
>Ga0208879_1002539_pt1 | contig 15882 bp, 12 predicted proteins | sample Knorr_S15_td_Bot_FD_185605 | JGI IMG/M metagenome (GOLD analysis project Ga0208879, IMG submission 185605) | Marine microbial communities from Southern Atlantic Ocean transect - Knorr_S15_td_Bottom_ad_5009_LV_A (SPAdes) (version 2) | ecosystem: Environmental > Aquatic > Marine > Oceanic | place... | reverse complement strand
CTAAACAGGGTTCTGCGCGTCCTGAGTTGCGGGTCTGAGTGGGGTGGGGCAGAATGAAGGCATGACACGCTACCGCGCCCGCGCCGTTCTGCTGCTCTTCCTACTGCTAAACCTGGCCGCCTGTAGTAGTTGGCAATCCATAGGTCCTGTAAGCCCGAGTCAGTTCATTGAGCTAGACCAACCTGAGCGTGTCCGCGTGTACATGCGGGGCGGGGATCAGGTAGAGCGAGAGAGACCAGCGGTGGACGGTGATGAACTCGTGGCTCCGGGTGGTTTCTCAATGCCCTTGGCAGATGTTCTCATGTTGGAGGTTCAGAGATTCGACGTAGCACGCACTATCTTGCGGGTTGGGGGTGCGGTTACTGCGGCCTTTGTCGTTTATGTGGGTCTTTGCTGGCCGGATGATTTCGATCCCCCCGGGGGTCCCATCTGCTGATTGGTAGGGGACTGTGAGGACAACGTGCTCGCCTATATGTGGTCCAATCTTGCGGCAGCCCAAGGAGATGTGGGTGCACAGCAGCACAAAGACTTCGTCGAACGGCGGATGACTCGCGAACAAATAGCCGAAGCCCAGCGGCTGTCCTACCTCGTGTACCGAGGGGACGAGCCGGTCGGCGTCGTGGTCTGCATTCCCGACCTGAATCCCCTGCTGAAGAGCGCCGGCTCACGGTTCGGCCCTTCCTTCCCCTTCCGCTACGTGAAGCATCTGAGGAATCGTCGTCGGGCGGTGATCATCTTCTGGGCCGTACATCCATCGATGTGGGGTCAGGGGCTGAACCCGGCCATGCTCTATCGCGTCACGACGGCTCTCCAGGATGCCGGCTACACCCACCTCGGCATGACGTGGATCGCGGATGAGAACAAGGCCAGCCTGCGCCAGGTGGAGAAGCTAGGGGGTCGGCCGCTCCATCGGCTTCACCTCTTCCGACGGCCCCTCTGATGAGCCTGAAGGTCGACCTCTCTCGCGAAGACACTCTGACCCTGGTCGCAGAGGCGAACCTGGCTCCGAGCGCGCACAATACCCAGCCGGCCAGGTGGCGGTTTCTTCCGGGGGGGCGCATGCTCTTGCTGGAGGACGTGCGCAGGCGCGTCCCTTTCGCGGACCCGACTGGAAAGGACGCGATGATCAGCCTGGGAGGCGCCTTCGAGGGCATGAGCCTGGCCCTATCCTGTCGCGGGCTCGGCCTCGGTGCCCCTGACCTCGGGGACTCTCCCGGGGGTGCTAGGGCTACCGACGACGAGCCGTATCGCCTGGTCGCGAGCGCCACCGTCCTGGAGGCAGGAGCCCGGGACCCGCTCGCGGAGCTTGTCACGCTCCGGCGAAGCTACCGCGGCCGGTTCGAGGCGGACGCGAGTGCGCTCGAGAGCGTCCACTGCGTCGTTGACGCCGAGGAGGGCCTCTCGGTCATCGACGCTCCGGCGGAGATCGCCGAGCTGGCGCGTGCCCACGACCGGACCTCATATCGGTTCCTCCAGATCCCCGAGTTGCAGGCCGAGCTCTATGCGTGGCTCCGCTTCACGCCCGCGCACCCCGACTGGCACCGCGATGGCCTGACCGCCGACTGCATGGCCATGTCGTCCCTCGAAGCACGGGCGGCCGTCATGCTGTTCAGGCCGGGGATGTTCAGGGTCCTGAAGCTCATGGGCCTCGGTCGGCTCGCCACCGCCGAGGCCAGTCAGACGCGCTCCGCGGCGGCTCTGCTAGTTCTCCACCAGAGTCCGGGCCGGGGCTGGTTCGAGGCCGGCCGAAGCTTCTACCGGATCTGGCTCGAGCTTACGCGCCTCGGGTTGAGCGCGTGCCCCATGTCGGCGTTGGCCGACGATCCCGACGAGTGCGCTAGCCTCCGCACGCGGTGTGGGCTCGTACGCGCCGCCGCCGTGATCAACGTGCTCCGAGTCGGGAAGGCCCCACCGGCCGGCGCCCCCAAGAGCCCGCGCCTTCCACCAGACGAGTTGGTGGTCTAGATGGTGCGCATTCGCAAGCCTCGGTCGGCTCGCCACCGCCGAGGCCAGTCAGACGCGCTCCGTGGCATCCAGCCACACCCAGCTATCCAGCAGTGTTCTGCGCGTCCTGAGTTGCGGGCCTGAGTGGGGCGGAGCAGAATCAGGGCATGAAGTGGCGCTGGATCGCGCACGCCCAAAAAGAGGTTGGCCAATATGAAGTGGATCACCGCGGTTCTGGCCCTGCTCCTGCTCCACCAACCCGCGTGGGCTCAAGACTCCGAAGCTCGCGCGCGTGAGATCATCGACGAGGCAGCACGCCGAACGGCCGGTTTCCAGGACTTCACCGCGAAGCTGACCATGACGATCAGAGATGCGGACGGCGCCGGGCGCGATCACGAGATGCAGGTTCAGGTCCTAGAGGTCCCCGAGGACGGCCAGAGGACTCTTCTGACCTTCGACCGCGCGAACGTGAGGGGGATGATGATCCTCACGATCGCGAATAGGGACGGGCGCAGGAGGCAGTACGTGTACCTGCCCTCCACGCGGAGTACGCGGGAGGTGGCAACGAGCCGCCAGTCCGAGTCGTTCATGGGTAGCGACTTCACATACAGGGACATGGGCGCGCAGGACTTCCATGGGTACACCTACGAGTACCTGGGCGAGGAGACGGTCGGACAGGTCTCTTGCCACAAGCTGGAGCGACGCCCCACGGATGACGGATCCGGCTATGATCACCAAGTCGTGTGGCTCGACACGGAAGCGTACCGGGTCCTCCGAGTCGACTACTTCGACGGCGCCAACGAGCTCTTGAAGACGCTGGAGCTCGACGGATACCAGCAATATGCGGGCCGGCACTGGCGACCGGACCGCATGGTCATGACCGACTCTCGATCGGGGAAATCGACCACTCTCGCGTGGAGCGAATACTCCTTCGAAAACGGGCTGACCACCGCGGACTTCGATCCGCGCCGGCTCGGTCGGCCGCGTTAGGCTCGAGATGAGCCCGAGTCGGGGCATCCGACGTTGGACCACGAGCAGGGCCCGCCGCGTAACGTCGCGGAAGGTTGCCGTGAGTCTAGCCGTCGGGCTCTCAGGGTTGATCCCGGCCGAGGCCGCCGCGCAATGGTCCGGCGATGTCGCCCTCGGCGTGCGCACGTACCCCAGGGAACCATCGGACGCACCCGCCGCCGGCCGGGAGGCAAGCGTCTCACTGCGCGCGACGCGCTCGTTCTCCTGGAGCGACGGGTCCCAGTTCCTGACGGTGTCGCCGCTCCTGCGCCTCGATCCGGAAAGCGTCTCGCGAAGCCGGATCGACTTCCTCGACCTGACATGGGAGAAGATCTGGACACGGTGGGAGGTTGCAGCGGGGCTGCGCCAGGTGGACTGGGGCGTGACCGAGTCGGGGTCGGTCGTCGACGTCGTCAACCAACTCGACTTCAGCGACGATGCGCCATCGCCTACGCCCATGGGCCAACCCATGGTCAACGTGCGCTTCTTCCCGTCCATCGGTCTGTTCGAGGCGTTCTTGCTCCCCTTCTTCCGAGAGCGTCGCTCCGCCGGGCGAGGCGGGGCGATCTGGTCACCGCTTCCTCTAGCCGATGCCGAGTTCGAGCACTCCTGGGGGCGGCACCATCCCGACTGGGCCCTACGCTGGAGTCAGATGATAGGCGACTTCAATGTCGCCGTGGCACATTTCGGGGGCACGAACCGTCAGCCCCGGTTCGAGGTGACGTCCGACCCGTCGGGGGAGGCGGAGAGCCTGACACCCCATTACGACCAGATCGATCAAACGAGCCTGACTGCTCAGTGGACGCACGACGCCTGGCTGGTCAAGCTGGACGCCGTGCGCCGAGCCTCGCAAGTGGAGAGCTTCGTCGCGCTGGTGGGTGGCATCGAATTCGCCTTCGCGACCTACCTGAGCGTCTTCGCAGAGTATCTGTACGACGGGCGCGGAAGTGGGGCGACCACCTCAATGGAGCACGACGTGTTCGCCGGAGCACGGCTGCTGACCCAAGACTGGACGATCTCCAGCCGTGTGTTCGTCGACCGGCGCAACTCGAACCTGGTGCTTTCGACGACCGCGTCCCGTAGAATCGGTGACACGGCCGCGGCCGAGCTGGACGGACGGTGGTTCCGCGGGGACAGCTCGGAGGAGCCGTCTCGCGCGAATCGCCTCGACAGTTATCTCGCTCTGAAGCTCACCTACTTCTTCTAGGGATCGATCATGCACAAAGGAACGATGCCCAAGAGAGGACGGGTGGGATGAAGATGCGGATTCGCAGGCTGGGCAGAAAATATCTGGACCTGGAACTCAGTGTCGGCGACAACCTGCGTGCGCGCGTCGTAGAGCGGCCGGGCCGCTGGATGCCTCCTGACGACCTGGCCCGCATGGTCGATGACCTCCGCGTAGTAGCGGCCACTACGTTGGGGGGGGACTCCCTGGACTATGGGGTTCTGACTGGAGACATCGACCGGCTCAATGACGCCATTCTCACAGTCCTGTATGAAGGAGAGTCGCGCCAACCGGTTGGGTTCAACGCTCTAAGCCTCCTGACGCTGGACCTGAGGGGCCGTCCAGAAGAGGTTCTGCATACGGGCCTCGTCATGGTGGATCCTGAGTTCCAAGGCAGGGGTTTCTCGTGGGTCCTTTCAGGACTGAGTGTAGTGCTGACGTTCTTTCATCGGCAGCTCCGACCCCTCTGGATCACCAACGTGACGCAGGTGCCCGCGGTCTTCGGGCTGATCGTGGAAAGTTTCGATGACGTGTTTCCCGCCCGGCTGAAGGACCGACGTACGTACCGTCACCTCGAGATCGCGCGCCAGGTCATGGGAAATCACCGTCACGTCTTTGGCGTCGCGCAGGAAGCGGGCTTCGATCCGGAGCGCTTCATCATCACCAACGCCTATACAGGTGGCTCCGACAACCTCAAGAAGACCTACTCCCAAGCCCCCAAGCACCGGCATGATGAATACAACGCGATGTGCGGCGAGCAGCTCGATTACGAGCGGGGGGACGACTTTCTCCAGATCGGTCAAATGAATCTGAGGACGGGCCGGCGCTACTTGCTGAGGGCCGTGCCAAGGAGCTCGCTTTGGTCGATCCTATCGCGCGGACTCTTCCTTCTGGGTGGCTCCGTCATCGTGCCGGCCGTGCAGTGGTTCTCCCCGGGTACTCAGCTCGGCGAGTTGAGACCGTGGAACCACTAGTGTCCACTACCGCCGACACCTTCGACTACCGCGAGTTCGTCACACGGAACATCGGCTTCGTTACCGAAGCGGAGCAGGCACTGCTCTGCGCAGCGCGCGTCTTCGTATGCGGGGTCGGCGGCATGGGCGGTGCCTGTGTTCTTTCGCTCGCACGCGCGGGGGTTTCGCACTTGACGATCGCGGACATCGATCGTTTCGAGGTCTCGAACCTCAACCGTCAGGTCTTCGCTTCTCTCGACACCATCGGGGAAGCGAAAACCGAGGCGGTCCGGCGCCAGCTCCTGAGGATTAACCCTGAGCTCGACGTGCGCGTGCTGGGACACGAGTGGATCCAACAACTGGATGACCTACTGGCGACTCATTCCATCGTCGTCAACGCCATGGACCACATCCCCAGCGGCGTGCAACTGTATCGAAAAGCGCGGGAACACGGCGCGACGGTCGTCGACGCATACGCTTCCCCGCTTCCATCGGTTTACGTCGTCGGCCCCCGAGACCCACGACCAGAGGAGCGGATGGCCTTTCCGAGCCGCGGGAAACCATGGACGGACATCTCGCCGGAAGATGAGGGCGAGTGCCTGGCTCGTGAAATCGAGTGGGTGATGGTCAACTCCTCCTCCAAGAGGCATGTCGACATGGAGGTCGCGGGCGCGTTGATGACCGGGGAGCGTAGCCGCCCGTCCTTCGCTCCAATGGTGATCACCGCGGGCAATCTCATGTGCTTCGAAGCGATCAACCTGATCCTCGATCGGCCGTCTGGGACCGACCACAGAGGGTACTTTTTCAATCCCTGGACCGCTCGCGTCGAGCGCCCGCGGCTCCGACCGGTGGCATGGCTGCTCGGGTACTTCGTACGGTCTCACCTGAGCAGGCTGACCCGTGGGGCTTGAGACGTGGACCGACTTCCTCCTGAATTGGCTGGGGGTAGGCGGGCTGATCGCCTACGCCGTCTACATTCACGGTAATCGGCAGCGCGGCGGACTCGAGATGATGATGCTCATCCTCCTGTACACGCTGGCCGTGCTTTACATCAGCCGGTCGTTTTATTGGCTGACCGACGACTCCCTGTTGCAGGTACTGTCGTTCATCCCGGCTACGCTGATCCCGCTGCCCATCACGCTCTTCGTCGAGGCGCTCATGCGCCGGCATGTCCCATTGGCGCTCAAGATCTTCGTAGTCGCCGGCACCCTCGTGTGTTTCGTCATGAACCTGGTGCCGGACGTGAACCGCACGACCCTTTGGATCATCTCCATAGTCGTCACGCTCGGCACACTCGCGTGGCTCGGGCTGATCGCTCTATTTCGGAATCGTGCCCGCCACGCGCCCATGGAGAACCGGCTGATCAATGGCTGCGCGGCGGCGCTCGCGTTCGCCTTCCTACTCACGGCTACCGACGTCGAGCTGGGCCCCGCATGGCTCCACTTCCGCCTGGGCGGCATCGGTGCGTTGATCTTCGTGTACGTCTGCGTGCGCCTGACGGATCCCGGGGAGTCGGCGGCGGCGTTGTTCCGTGAACTGTCCGCAATCGCCGCGATCGCGCTCGGGGGCCTGGGAGCGTTCGCACTTCTGGTCCCCGGGGCCGAGGCCGATTTGTACGTGGCGATCTTCGTCGTCCTGCTGGCGTCCGTTTTGCTCTACGCGATCTTCGGTCGCCTGCGCGCGAAGCGGCAGCCAACGTTCTTCCGATGGTTGTTGGACGCTTCCACCGGCTCGGTCGACGGATTCATCGACGCGTTGCACGGATTGCCGCTCGCCAATGACCACAGAATTCTCCGGGGCGCCGACGTGGACGCCTACGGACCCGAGATCATGGCGGCGACCTTCGACGACGCGAACGCGGTGTGGGGGATCGGGCGGCTACGCGCTGAACTGACCAACGAGAGCCGGCGAGACGGGGCCGAGCGGCTGATCGGGATGCTCGAGCAGAATCACATGACCCACGTCGCGTTGCTCTCTACCCGACCCCATGCGTTCTTGTTGCTCACCCTCCCTCAGTTGGCCGGCGGGCACAATCCGATGCTCGAGATCGAGCTGATCCAGAAGTTCGCTAGGCTCCTTAGCGCGGGCCCGTCCTGAACGGCGGCTACAGCAGCTTGAGGTACTCCAGCAGCGCAGCTTTCTCGGCTTCTTTGAGCAAGCGGAACTCGTGCCCTGCGTTGGACCGACCCGGCTCACGGGTGTCGTACAACGCGGGTCGGGACCAGGGCTGGTAGCCGTCCAGGTAGCGGTAAACTCCGTCCGCGTCGACCTCCCCTGCGATGCCCATGAGGTCGTAGTCGAGCGCGTGTCCTCCCACGTAGAACCGCTCTGGCCGGTGCTCCGCGTGAAGAAGGTGCCACAGCGTCGGCACGGAGCCATTGTGCAGATAGGGCGCCGTCGCCCAAACGCCACCCAGGTCCGGGGCCACGTACCCACCCCCGTTCTCGATTTCGAGGTGCTTCAGGTAGCCCATACTACCCAGGTGCCGGGTCGCCTCATCGAGGTCCGCGGCGGCCCACCGAATCGAGTCGGTCAGCATCCGGTCCTGAGGTGTGAGACGGTTGGGGTGGGCTAGCAGGCGGACGTCCTCCAGGCCGGAAGAGTATTCGCCGTGGCACGCGGCGCATGCATTCGCGTAGACCGCAGCGCCCTCGAGCGCGAGCGCATGGTCGATTTGGCCGGGGAACGGAGGGGACATGACGGCGTGCAGGAAGTCGAACACTTCCCGCACCGCCGGGATCGCCCGCCGCGCCTCCCGCGGGAGCACGCCCTGCGTCGTGACGATGAAGAATGACGCCACGCCTGCGAGACCGTCGAGGTGTGCTCCGTCGACCTCATCGTGTGTCATCGGTCCGTGGCGCGCCCGGCCGGGGGCCGCATACACGCCGTCGACCAGGAGCGAGCGTCTCATCGTCGTCGCGGCGAGGTCCGGCGGAGCTGCCCAGGCTACCTCGTCGCTTCGTACGTCCCCGTGCAGCCCCTCCCTCAGGAAGCTAAGCGAGCCGATCCCGTTCATGAGACCCGGTCCGCCGTTGCCGAACGGCACGAGTCCTCCGTGCTCGGCGAGGCGGACCGCGAGTTCCTTCCGCGCGGCCGGCATTACGTGCTCACGGAGATTGGACAACTCTCTCTCCGAGACCTCCGGAAATACCAGCGCCAGCGTCGCCAAGAGCGAGTCTGGCTCCTCGAGTTCACTCCGTAGTGCCACGAAGGCGTCTTCCGAATAGGCGTCCAGATCGATCGAGCTGTTGGGGAGCCCCAGCCACACTTCGCCCGTGGTCCGTCCGTCAGCACCGTAGAGCGGGCCCGCGTGGCAGGTTGCGCACCCCAGGTTGGAGACCTCGATCTCGACTCCGGGGAAGCCCCGCCGGGCCATGCCGGCGATCATGCCCATGGGTCGTTCGAACCGTGGCTGCGGCCCGGCCCAGTTGGCTACCGCTGTGGGTCGGATGAACCCGTACTCCTTGAGCGCCCGTTCGAGCGTACCGCGCGTCAGGGGAGCTCCTTCCGTCCGGTGCCGGTCCCGGACGATCGCGGCGCCGACCATCTTCCACGGCTGGCCGTACCGATCGAGGTTGTCCGTGTTGAGGCTGCCGAAGTCGTCGAACAGAAAACGCACCTGGCCACGGACGCTCGGCGGCGCGTTGGCGTAGGCGCGATCCGCGCTCAGGAGCTTCATGCCCTCGGGCTCGGCCTCCGCGTAGCCTCGTATGAAGCGGCCGGGCAGGTAACATCCCGCAAGTGAGACGAGCACCATCGTAACGAGTGGCCGCAGAAGCTTCGCTCGCCGTTTCAAAGCTCTTTCCGGAAGAGGTTCAGCCGGTGCCGAGGTTCCGCGCCAAGCTTCTCCATCTGACGAAGGCTCGGGCCGTTACTGTCCGAGACCCAGCTGACGCCCAGTTCCCGGTACCCGGCGCGCTGCATACCGGTGATGGCATGGCGGAGCGTGATGCCCGCGACGCCCCTGTCCTGATGATCGCGGCGGACCCCGCCGAAGATGAGCGACGCGCGCGCTCTCGAGCGTAGGAATCGCATGTAGTGCCATGGGGTCGACAGCTGCAACCTTGACCGGGTCGCCCGCAGCAGCGGGTTCACATCGGGAAGGCAGACGACCACGCCGACCGGCTCGCCACCGACCTTGGCCAAGCATGAGACCCTCGGGTCGAATACCACGAGCATCTGGTCCGCTTGATACTTGAACTCCGCTTCGGTCAGTGGAACGAAGAGCGGATTCTGCTCGAAAGAGTCGTTCAGAAGGGACCAAGTGGCCTCCATCGCAACGCGAAAGCGACGGCGCATAATCGGCTCGATGGTGAACTCCGCGCTCGATATCAGTTCCCGCTGCTTGGGACCGACGAGTTGCTCGGGATCGAAGCCGTCGAGGCCGAGTCTCCACGTCGTCATCGGGAAGTACGCCTCGAAGCCCGAGTCCTCCAGGAGGCCCGGGATCCACGAGGGGTTGTAGTGGTGCCCGACGAAGGGGGCGTGCTCATGACCGCCCACAACGACGCCCATCTCCTGCATCGCCGTCAGGTTGAAGTTGCCCACCATGTGGTCGCAGCCGCGGCGTAGAAGCCACTCCGCCGCTGCGTTCAGCAAGAGCCGGCCCGCGTTCAGGTCGTCGGCGCAGTCAAAGAACCCGAAGCAGCCTCGCCGCTCGTCATAGCGTTCGTTCGAGCGCCGGTGAATGTGCGCGGTGATCCGCCCGACGGGTGTTCCGCCCTTCGTTACGGTGAAGTAGCTGATCGCGTCGGGATCGTCGAACACGGGGTTCAAGCTCCCGTCGAGCATCTTCTGCAGGTCCGAGCGGAACGGGGAGACATACGGCGAGTTGGGACCGTACTGCGCGAAGGGCACCTCGAAGAAGGAGCCGAAGTCGCGCTCCTTGAGGCTGTACTCGCTCATGCTCCTCCCCGTGCGTTCTCTCAACGCACGCAACGTGTCGTCCTAGAGGAGCGGCTGCAACTCACGTGTTCCTGGCATCTCGACGCCCTCCGTTCTCGGTTCACACTCTAGAAAAATGACAACGAGCACAGACGGCGTTGATACGTCGACCGGCGTAGCCTCCCACCGAGATTATGTAGTGCCGGTGGCCGAGCGAGCCTCTGGCCGGGCCACCGCCCCCCACAATACTTTTGCCGAATGAGCCTCACAAGGGAAGCGTTCTTCCGATGGATGGTGACCCATCGACGATCCGTAGCAGCTATCGGCGCGCTGGTGATCGGCGGGGCGGGTAGTCGTGCCACCCTAGTGCCGATCGACTACGCGATAGAGCAGTTCTTCCCGCCCAGCGGGGTCGAGCGAGACACCTTCGACGAGTACAAGGAGCACTTCGCGAAAGAGGACGGGCAGTTCGTGCTCTTCTGGGAAGCCGAAGACGGCCCCAGCATTCGCCTGTGCCAAGACCTCGGACGGGCCGCGCGGCTCTTCGAGGAGGTCGGGCTCGAGGACGTGCAGTGGTTTGGCGACGTCGAGGTGACGGAGACGGGGGCGTTGGACGGAGGCGCGTCTCTGGCCGTTTACCGGCTGTGCGATGAAGCCGCCGTCTCGGACTCGACGGTTCGAGACCGCGTCGAAAGACACCGAGCCGACGTCCTCTTGACCGGTTTCCTGTGGAATGCCGAGCAAACGGTATTCGCGCTTCACGGATATCTCCCGCCCGACCTCAAGACCGATCAGAAACGGCGAGAGGTCGAAGAGGCCTTGACGGAGTCCCTCGCCTCGCTGGGGATCGACGGGGCCGCCGCGACACTCGCGGGAGTCCCCGTCTACCGGTCCAGGATTCCCAAGATGCTCCAGTTGGACCAAACGCTGTTCCTGGGCGGCGGCTTCCTCGTCTTCTTCGGCATCCTCTTCTACTTCTTCCGACACATCGGGCACGTCTCGCTCTGCCTCGTCTCGGTGCTGCCCGCCTACCTTTGCACTCTCGCGCTCATGGGCGCGGCCGGCCGGTCGATCACCGTCCTCACGAGCTTCATCCCGATCATCGTCCTGGTCGTCGGCGTCAGCGACGCAATCCACCTGTTGGCACGATACCGGCACAGTCGCAACGTGTTCAGCGACAACGAGGGGGCGATCGTCGATACGTTTTCCCGCCTCTCGGTGGCGTGTCTCTACACGTCGGCCACGACCGCCATCGGGTTTCTGAGTCTGGTAGGGACCCGGATCACGATCGTGATGGAGTTCGGAATCTTCACCGCAGTGGCGATCATGCTGACCTACGTGTTCAGCATGACTCTGCTACCTGCGCTGCTCGGCTTTTCTTCTCGCCGGGCGTCTGACGAGCGAGGACTCACCCCCGGGTGGATCCTCAAGATCGTCGACGCCGCCGTCGGTGTGCCGCGGCAGCGAGCCCGGGCAGCTGTCCTCCTGTTTGCGCTTGTCAGCCTCGGCTGCGTGACGATTGGATCGACGCTCCGCGTGAACACCTTCCTGCTGGACGACATGGGGCCGAACAGCCCTGTCATGCGCGACCTGGCTCGCATCGAGGCGTCCGGTTTCGGACTGTTCCAGGTCAATATCTTCCTGCGCGGCACCGAGGGAGATGTCCTTCACGATCCTGCGATGCTCCGCTGGATGGCGTCCTTTGAGGACTTCGCTCGCGGCGAAGCTGTCGTGGTCAACGCCACCGGCCTTGCGGACGTCTTGGCGGAGTTGCGGCGTGCTTGGGTCGATGACGAACCTGGGGCCCTACCCGAGTCCCCAGAGGAGGCCGCGGAGCTTCTACTGCTCGCACAAATCAGCGGGAATGACGGTGTTGAAGACGTCTACCTTCAAGACGAAGGCGTCGCCCAAGTGATCCTCACCGTGCGTGACGAGGGGTCCGTTTCGATGCTGCCGTTCATCGTACGGCTCGAGCAATACTTGGCGGACTACCCACCCCCCTTCGGCACCGCGGCCGTGACTGGCACCGTGCAACTGGCGCAGACATTCTCCGAGCAGCTCGTTCGCTCGTTCGGGCCCAGCTTGATGCTCGCCATCCTGCTCGTCTTCGGAGTGATGACGCACATGTTCAGGTCGGTCCGACTGGGCGCGCTCGCGGTGGTCCCCAACCTGTTTCCTCTCCTGGTGATCATGGGGGCGATGAAGCTCGCAGGCGTCGATCTGAAGCCCTCCACGATCCTCGTCTTCTCGATCGCGTTCGGGTTGGCCGTCGACGATACGATGCACTTCTTGTCTCGACTGAGGGAGAGCCTCGCGGCCGGCATCGACATGGGAACGGCGGTCGAAGACGCCCTGCGCGATACGGGCCCCCCGATTCTCATGACGAGCCTGGCGGTCAGCGGGGGATTCCTGCTACTCGCCGCGTCTCAGTTTCAGATTCTCGTACTCGTGGGCGTGATGACCGCAGTCAGCACCGTAGCCGCGGTCGCTGCCGACATGTTCGCGCTGCCTTCTCTGATCGCGGTCCTCTCCCGCTCGACTTCAGGCCGAGACGCCTAGGGAGCCTCTGAACAAGTAGGGCATGCCGCGTTACGGTGCCACGGGGTCCTGTTCCAAAACTCAGCCGAAGCGGAACGCCTGACGTACCAACGGATTTCGTCGGCTTCGCCATGTTCCTTTTCGGCCGACCCGCCGCATTTTGGACCCACGGCGGATGCTACATGAGCCATAAGGATCCGCTCTACATGTTTCTCTACATGTTCGGTTTCATCAATTCAGTGAAATCCAGCTCGCATTTACCGCAAATCGATGAACTTTTCCCCAGAAGTTCGCCAAATCAGTGAAAATGGGGGTGTTTTGCACCTGCCTTACAAGCAGGGGGTCGCTGGTTCGAGTCCAGCAGCGCCCACTGAAGTAACTGGAAGCCCTGCAAGCACTTACAAGCTTGTGGGGCTTTCGCTTCATTGCCTTCTAAGGTGACCAAGTCTCCACATAGTCTCCACGGGGAGTCATTTCGGGGGGTAGATCGAAGGCTGGGGGAGCCCCCCCTCATTGGCGGCCACGGGGCGGTGCTTGTGCGAGTCCGCACACATCGCCGCCACCGCAATACCGTTCCCCGAAAAATATTTGATAACTGGGACGGGTCTCTTTTGCCGACAGGCGAGACCCCGGTGCCGGTTAGCCCCTCAGGCGATTGGCGAAACGCGATGGATGATCCAATCGCCAATCTTCTCCAGGGCCAACGGATTGAAAGTCTCCTGGATTGTCACGTACTCGTTCATGGATCCAGTCTCGCTCTCCTGGAATAGATGATTGAGACCCTCGAGCTCGACCATCTCGAAGTCCTCGTTGCCGCCCTCGGTGAGGGCGCGCCTGATCTCGGGCATGTTAAGGTCGGGAAGCACCTGCCGGTCCTTCGAGCCGATGATGACCAACACGGGAGAGTCGATGTTCCGCAACGCGGGGCGAGGATCGTAGGCAAGAAAGAACTGCATCCAATCGCTCTGCAGCCGGCCCATTGAATTGCGGATTCCCTGCCGGAGGTTCTTGGTCGCTTCTTCGTGATTGGCCTCGGGGATCTTCTGAAGCACCTGATCGATCACCGGCTCGAGGTCCGCCGAGATGTCGGATTCCGAACCGCCCCTCATGGATGCGTCGATGGCGGCTCGGCTGATCATCAGAGCGATCTCGATCTCCGTCTCGTCTGTGCCGTTCGCACGCAGCAACGCCTCGGTCTGGCTCGCGTTGATCGTGGCACCGTCTACGCCGGTGGCAGCCAACAGGACGACGAATGCGACGTCGTCGCGCAGACCGACGACCATCGGGGCGATCAGTCCGCCCTCACTGTGACCGGCGAGGCCAATCTCCTCCGGGTTGATCCGATCGTGCTGGCTCAGGAAGTCGACCGCGGCAGAGGCGTCGCGGGCAAAGTCCTCGGTCGTCGCTGGGCCGAACTGGCCGGTCGATTCTGCGGTGCCCCGATCGTCGTAGCGGAGCACGGCGATACCGCGACGCGTCAGGTAGTCCGCCAAAACCAGAAACGGCTTGTGTTCCATTAGGGTCTCGTCGCGATCCTGGGCGCCTGATCCGCTGATCAGGACGACGACCGGGTGCCGTCCTGCGTGCTGAGGAATCGTCAGCGTCCCCGCCAGCGTCACGTTGTCGACGGTATTCTCGAAGGTCACGTCCTCGGCGTCGTAGGGAAACGGCCCGACAGGTCGCTGCGGCCGGTTCGCCCACACGTTGCCCGTCTCGTACTCGGCAGCCTGTTTGATCAACGTGAGCGGCAGGTCGCGGCCGCCCTGACTCCAGGTCCCCTCGGCTTGGTCGCGAGAGTCGTTGAGGACGCCCCGGTAGGTTAGGCTGATCGCCGCCACATCGAACTCGAGCGCGTCACCATCGATCGACCAGGTCGCCTCGAAGCCGGTTCGTCCCTCGGTGACACTGTCGAAGTAGGCTTTTGTCTCGCCGGACTCCAGCTCGACGATCCGGAATTGCATCACGGCCATCTGCAGTCCCATCTGGATCTCGCCAACCCACGACTCCCTGAGCTGGCCCTCCGAGTTGGTCTCAGCGACTTCGGTGGGCAGGGCTGAGCTGGAGAGAGTCAGAGGCAGCTGCGCACCGCCCTGAGTGAAGGTGCCCTCGGCCACCGTGCGATCGCTCCCGTACTCGCCAGCGAAGCTCGCGCCAATCGTAGGGATCGAGAAGCTCAGCGATTCACCCTCGACCTGGATCTCGGCCAATTCCATCTTGGTGTTGTTCTGGTCGAGGCTACGGAGCTCTCCGCTGATCTCGCCGGCGCCTTCACTGATCTCGATCTCGAGACGGAGCTTCGTTCCCCCGGCGTCCAGGGTGCCCCTCCACGTCGTGGTTTGGGGTTCTTGCTCGGGGAGCGCGCTCTCCGCAGCGGGCGCCGCGAATAAGAGCCCTCCGACTCCCAGGATCGCTCCAAACAACAGCATGTGTGCGTCTTTCTTCCAAGTTCTCATAGGTTGCTCCTTCGAATCTGTCGGATTGTGAGTGGCGACATCTTGCTGGTGTCGTCAGGTGTCGCACCGGATCGCCAGGGGTCGGTCGGCCAGGGCCGCGGTCGCGTCCAGGACAGCCCGGTCCACGTCCAGCCCGATCTCATCGAAGAGATCGGTATAGGCAGCCTCGAGCACGGGGAGAAACCCTTGGAGCTTCTCTGCCTCCGCCGACCCGTCTGCCGTGAGGGTCACGATTCTGCGCCGGCGGTCCTGTGCCCCGCGTTCGATCGTTGCGAACCCCTCGCCGACGAGCCATCTGACTCGCTGGGAGGCGAGCTGATGCGACAGTTGCAGGCTCCCGGCGAGTTCCGTGATCGACTGCGGCCCGGCGTGGTGCAGGGTCTGGACAATGCTCGTCGTGTAGCCGCGCAGTCTGAGGCCGCGAGACACCAGGCAGCGTTCCATTTGCTCGTAGAGCAGTGAGGAGAGCTGGCTGACTCGCATCGCAAACGCGGCGCGGGTAGTGAAAAACGGGATCTCGCTCATCTCGGCTCCCGGAGTCTAAGTCAGACGATCCAAGAGATACGATGCAACAATACCACCAATTGCGCAAGCAGTTGTATTGTGACGAGCTGACGTAGAAGAGAGTTGGGCATCGAGACCGATGTGGGTGGCGTCTTCGAAGGCGCGGTGGCGGATCTTCTCGTCCCGAGCGCGAGTCCCATCGAGGACATTGGGAACACGCGTGCTATCAAGGCCGTGCTCCGAGCGTGAGTACGCATCGGTAGATAGGAGCGGAGGTTCATGATCTGCGTTCTAACACGGTTGGACACAGTCCCGTGAAAGTTGACTTGAACCCCGTTCGCGACGGCGCCGTCAGATAACAAACAGTTGCCGG
>Ga0208879_1002535_pt1 | contig 15897 bp, 13 predicted proteins | sample Knorr_S15_td_Bot_FD_185605 | JGI IMG/M metagenome (GOLD analysis project Ga0208879, IMG submission 185605) | Marine microbial communities from Southern Atlantic Ocean transect - Knorr_S15_td_Bottom_ad_5009_LV_A (SPAdes) (version 2) | ecosystem: Environmental > Aquatic > Marine > Oceanic | place... | reverse complement strand
TTTTTATAATATTTTTTTTTTGCATAAATATGTTCGAATTTTGTATATGAAAAAATTTTAATATTTTTATTTGTTTTAGCATTTCTTAATAATTTATAGTATTCATTATCCGGAAAATTACAATCATTCGAAGCAGTATCACTATAATCAAAACGATTACATATCCATATAATTAATTTACCCTTGAATTGATTTTGTAAAAAAACTCGTGAAATTGGACAAGTATCAGACGTAATAATTAAGTCAAATTGATTATAAAAATTTTGAAATGTATTCCATGCATCTTGTGCTCTTTTATGACCAATATTGTATATCGCACTTCCATTAGTATAACCATCAGTAAATTTTAAATATTGGATATTTAATTTTAATTGTTCTGATACATATTGTAAATCATTAAATAATCCATTATGAAAACCTAAATGTAATATTTTCATTTACTAAATACCATAATAAAAATAAAAGATACAAAACGTATATTTATTTTAGAATTTTTGTTAAAATTCTAAAATAAATATAATGATTTATTATAATATGACAAATCTTAAATCTGGAAAGATGGAAGTTGAAGATATTTACCAAAATGGCAATTGTCATAAATGTTTTATCAGAGAACGTAGAAATTATAATGTAAAATCAAAAGCTGATTCATTATGTCATAAATGCTATAAAATTTCTGAATTTTGTGTATCTTGTTTTATAGAATATCATACAGATAATTATTTATGTGATAAATGTTATGATAATTGGAGTAATAATTTACTTTCAAATTGCCCATATTGTAAAGAGTCTGAATGTGAAACATATTCTGGCGATTCAGTTAAATACTGTTCAAATAATAATTTATATACAGAAACTAATGAATTTAATTCATTAGTGAATTTTGTTTATTGTAATATTTTGAAAAATAAGTCTCGAAAATAAATGATTAATTTTATAATAAACTATTTAGAATATTTGTTATATATGAATTTGTTGTAGAATAAGTATCATATACATAATCATATACAACACTTAGTGGATAATAAATATAATTAATACTGTAGTTAAATATTAAATTTTTACCAAATGTAAAAATATTAGTAAATTTATTATTTACATTTTCAAAAAATGTATTAGTTTCTGTTGTAGCTTTTTCAACCGTTTCATGATAATTTTTATTTACATTTTTTAAAAATCGATTAGTTTCTGTTGTAGCTTTTTCAACCGTTTCATGATAATTTTCATTAATTTTAGTATTCATTTTACGAACATTTTCAAGAACTTCTAAATAATCATTTGTCATATATTTATTTAAACAACGTGCTGAACAAGTATATTGTCTTTTTTTACTATCAAACATATTACATTTCATTTCACATAAATTATACATAGTATTTGTTCCAATTAATCTAATATATCCTCCATCAAATTGATTTTGATAATTATATACTAAACTAATAATTATTGTTCCAATAATTAAAAAAGATGATATATTACGAATAGAAAGAGATGCTATAATATAAAAGAAATAACAAAAAGCTGACAAAAATAAAATACTAAGAAAAACTGAACTTATATCGTAAATAGTTTCTATTAAAAAATCAATGAAAGTAAAAGTTAAATGAAAACCATTCGGACATTCACAACAAGCAGATTTATCAAGAGTAATATAAAACATTTTAAATTGCATACACGGACAACATTCAGCATCTTCATTTATTAATAATAAAGCTGTATGATATATTTGATAAGATATACCACTTATTAATACTATTAAAACTAATGTTTTAAATATATTATTTATTTTTTTACACATTTTATAAATATAATATTTTTAACTTTATTATGTTTAAGTAATAATATCAATTTTAATTATAATTTTACTTTAATGATTTGTGGCAATCCACTTTTAAGTTTTTTGCCAGAATATCTATATCCTTTTTTTAATCTTCCTTTATTTCCACCAATTTGATTAATACCTTGATGTTTTCTAACTTTCTTACCAGCTTTTATAGGTTTTGGAATAAAAACATCATATTCATTTAAAAGATTATTAGCCACCTTTTTTGAAAATTGTTTAGCATTAGTTACCAATTTATTTTTGTGTAGTTTTCTAAAATATGAATGATTTAATATTTGTTCAGCATCCCATCTTTTATCTATATCTGGTTCTATCATTTTCTCAATCATATCATAAAAATCTTTATCCCAACTTGCTAATTTTTGTTTTTTTTGATAATATTTTTTTAAAATTTCTAATAATGATATACCTAATCCATATACATCACTTTTATTATAATTTAATACGTAATTTTTTAAATATTGTATTCTATCAAAACTTTTATCTTGAATTAATTTGTTATATTTTTTGGTTAGTGTTTCATATATATAAGTTCCATATCCAGATTTATTTTTTTCAATACCACTTGATTCAAAAAATGTTTTGAATTTATCATTTTGAGACAAACGTATAAGTATCTTTATAAAATTTTCTTTAAAAAATTTATTTGTCACTTGTTCTGAAAATTTTGCATTTGGGCGAAAGTAGAATGGTCGTATTGTTTCTTCATCTGGAAACATAACAAAACGAAGAATAAAATTATTTTCATGTGGTAAATATTTTGGCGATCCTTCTATTAGAATTGTACCATATTCTTCCCATTTAATTGCACTTAATTTTTCATCAGAAATGCTAGTTACTAATCCATAATCTAATATCATACCTCTTCCATCAGATGTTACTGATAAATTTGCTGGTTTAATATCACGATGAACAATATTATTTTTTTTCAATAATACCAAACCTTTTAAAATATTAATCAATATTTTATCAAATTCTTCTTTTGATTTAAAATCAGGATTTGTTAAATCTGTTCCAGCATTTTCACCAATATACATATATCTTTTACCATTTTTAATTGGACAATTACTTAAATCTTTTTCTCTATTACTTTGTTCTTTATTTAAATCAACATCAAAGGAACAATGATTATATATTTTGAAAAAATATTTACCAGTTGGATCAATTGTTTTAAATATATCACTTTCTTTAATTTCTGCTTCAAAAGAACTTTTACTACCAAATATTTTTGAGATTTTATTATGTGATACTTTATCTTCACGAGTACATTTATAATTTGGAGAAACAACACAACCGAAACTTCCTTCTGCTATGAATTTACCTCCCTTTTTCTTCATGTATGTATATATTTATATTATTTAATATTTTTTATTATAATGTAGTTACAGTTTTAGCTAAATTTTTAGGACGATCTGGATTTAGGTCTTTTAATATTGTCAAACAATATGCTATCATTTGTAATGGTATAACAGATAATATTGAACTATAAGAAGTATTATGTGGAATTATTATAACATGATGGTAATTATCTTTATTAAAGTTATCATTATCTGTAATTAAGATATTTAGAGAACCTCTACAAAGAGTTTGAGCCGCAGAAATTTCGATTCTTTCAGAATTATCACCCATTTTAATAAAAATTATTGGAGTTCCTTCATCAATTAATGCAAAAGTTCCATGTTTTAAAGCTGCTGATGGATAACCTTCCGCATGAATATAAGACAATTCTTTAATTTTTAATGCTCCTTCTTGTGCAATTGCTTCTGTACTTTTTGTTCCCAATAAAAATATAGATTTTGTATTCATAATTTTTTGACTTATTTCTTTACATTTATGATATTGTTCTAATACAGAACATATATTAATATGTAAATTTCTAATATCTTTAATCATTTCAGTTCTTTTATTAAAAGAGATACCTTTATTTTGAGCAAACCAAATTGATATTAATGATAATACTAAACATTGTGATGTAAATGATTTTGTTGCTGCTACGCCTACTTCACGTCCACTATTTAAGTAGATTCCACAATCTGCTTTATGTGAAATACTACTTCCAACAACATTAACAATTGATAAAATAGTAATTCCCTTTTCTTTACATATATCAATAGTTGCACTTACATCTTTTGTTTCCCCAGATTGCGACAAACATAAAATTCCAAAATTTGAAGTATTTTCAGGAATATAAAATAATTCAAATTCAGATGCATCAATTACTTGAATTGTATTAAAACAATTCATTTGCCTCATAAAACGAGCTCCAACATGTCCAGCATTTAAAGATGTTCCACATCCAATTATTATTAAGTTTTCGATTTTTAATAATAACTCTAATTTACTATCTAAACCACCTAATTTTACTTTTGATAATCCATCTAATCTTCCACCAGCATTATACGCATTAATTATACAATTCGGTTGCTCATATATTTCTTTTATAGTCCAATATGGATATGGTTCAGGAGATAATGATATGTATTGTGATATAGTATTCATTAATTTATGTTGTAATAATTTTATATCTTGTGTTTCCTTTTTTACAGAATTAAAATGTTTTATAATATTATTTTCTTTTACTATAACCATTATTTCTTTGTCTTCTAACGAAATGTATCTATTTACATAATTCGAAAATACACTCTGTTCCGAAGCTATTATTGCAAAATCATTATGAATACCAAAACCTACTAATAATGGACTTCCATTTTTAGCTAAATAAAGTCTATCTGGATAATTTTTATTTAATATTACTAAAGCCCAAGTTCCTTCTAATATTTTAGTAGCATTAGTAATAGATTCATACATATCGAAACCTTCATCTAATAAACTATTTATTAGATTTAATATTACTTCTGTATCAGTTTCTGATACAAATTTATAACCTTTTTGTACTAATTTATCATAAATGGTTTTATAATTTTCAATAATACCATTATGGACTAAAGAAAGTTTATTATTAATATCATTATGTGGATGAGCATTTATTTTCGTTTTAGGACCATGTGTAGCCCATCGAGTATGAGATATACCAATCATACCTTTATGTAATTGTTTCGTTTTTTCGAGTTGTTCTAAAGCACTTGTATTTGAAAGACTCGCAAATTTACTTAAACTAATCTTTTCGTTAGTTATGGTACAAATACCTGCTGAATCATAACCACGATTTTGTAAAATTTGTAATCCATTAAATAAAATTCCAAATGCATTTTTATTTCCCAAGTAAGCACAGATTCCACACATTATTATTAATTATAAGATTATAATTTTATTCACAAGACAACCAATTTGAACAATAAATAGTATTCCATCTTTTTGGACCTCTCGGACCAAACCATTTGGCTGGTGCCACTACTAGTTTTTTCTCATCTTCATTTAAATATGCTCCCCACCAACTAAATGAACTATTTGCAATTATATGATGATTACACATTGACATTAAATATAAATCAATATAATCTTCATTACCTTCAACAAAATAACAATTATAATTTGTTAAAAATTTATTGTTTTTACACCATTTAATATCATCTGAAAAAATTACTAATTTAAAATCCTTTTTTATTTTTTTTGATAATATGTCTATAGCATTTTTATAATAACTTTCAGTTTGAAGAATATGAACTTGTTGTAAATCAATATAATCTTGACGGCGAATATGAAGTGAAATTGTATTATTATGATTAATATTTGATATATTTTTTTGTAATTTATTTATAACAGATGATGTTTTCATAAAATTTTTTAAAAATTTTATTACTTCTTTTTTATGTTTCATAAAATATTGTTCTGATTGAAAATATCCAGATAATCTCATATTTATTCTATAGGGAATTTTTTTATAAGTGAATTTTGGTTCTGTATATTTATAATAATTTGGTTCATTTATTCTTGCTAAATTCATAAATATTGTATCTTTATAATCAGGTCGTTTTGTAGCATGAATACCTAAATTTGTTGTTATTGCAAAAAAAACTTCATCATTATGTTCTAAACTTAAAGATATACCAGTAGCTATTTGAAACATTTGATTAGCTAAACCACCCATTAGATAAACATAAATCATAATTCCCCTTTATAACTTTATATATATTATTATTTATAAAGTTATATTATTGTTTATTTTTTATATTCTTCTTATATATTTATATATACAATAATGTCCGAAAATACATTTATTGAACAGTTACCATCTGTAGAACGTACTTTTAATTTCCTTAGAATAAAAAGTAAAATTCCACTTCACCATGATTATAATAATGCTGGTTTAGTTATTGAAGGAGCAGAAGGAACAGCAATTATTACAAAATCGTTACGTGTCCCAAATACTTTTTTTAAACAAATGAATTTTGATGATGGATATCAAGCCGATGGTAGAATCTTAACTTCATCTACAGACGGAACAGCTCATTGGGCAAAGAAATTTTTTGATACGAATGATGTACCTGAATTATTAGATGGACCATCAGATAATAAAATACATACATTTTATAATATTGGAATTGGAACTAATAATCCACTACATCTTTTACATGTCCATAGTAATCTTCATTCTACTATTGATGTAGAATGTGCTTCTGGTTATATATCCCAATTAAGATTAATGGAAACACCTTCAAACTGGGGAGGATTTATAGAATATGATGGTGATGATTGGAATAATGGAAAAGATCATTTAAATTTAGGACTTATTGGTAGTGGTACTAAAAATATTCACATGACAATAGAACGGGGTGGTAATGTTGGTATTGGGATTACAAATCCAACTAAAAAGTTGCATGTTTTAGGAGATACATTTTTAGAAGGTAATCTAAATGTTTCAATTGATACAAGTATAACTGGTAATACAACTATTGGTGGTTATGCAACTATTAGTGGTGATACAACTATTGGTGGTAATACAAGTATAAGTGGTGATACAACTATTGGTGGTGATACGAGTATAAGTGGTGATTTAGATGTTACAAAGAATATTCATATAACTGGTAATTTATATGTAGATGGAACAACTGTAGCTATTGAATCAGAAATTGTTACAATAGCAGATACTTTAATTCGTTTAGGTTCTAATAATCCAGGTAATACAAGAGATTTAGGTTTTTATGGTCAATATGTAGATATAGGTGTTACTAAGTTTAGTGGATTTTTCATAAATTATTCTGACAACAATCGATTTCATTTATTTCGAGATTTAACAATTGAACCAACTATATCTGGAATAATTGATACTTCATCCAGTTCAGGATACGATCTTGCTGATTTAAAATTAGGTTTTATTCATTGCGATGATGGTATTACAGTAAGTAATAATGGTATTTTAACAATTGGTGATAATAGCACTATGACTATGGGAAATGATGGTGCTATTACAATAGGTAATGACAGTGTTATGACGATGGGTAATAATAGTGCTATGACAATGGGTGATGATAGTACTATAATAATGGGTGATAATCCTAGAATAAAATATGGTCCAAATACTTCTTTAAGATTAGCTATTAATAATGGAGACGATAAAATCTTTATTACTAAAGATGGTAATATTGGTATTGGTGTAACAGAACCACTAGCAGAAATACAAGTTAAGGGAACTATTATAACTAGTGATAATATTGGAATTGGGGTTACAATATGTGATGTATCATTAGATACAGATAGAACTGATGCTTATAGACTGCCTGTCGGAACAGTAGCAGAAAGACCAACTGGTAAAGATGGTCTTTTAAGATTTAATAAAGAATATTTAATATTTGAAGGATTTATTGATGGTCATTGGGATTCTATGACAGGTGGTCTAATAGATGTTGATAGAGATACATATATTATAGCAGAAAGATTACCCGAATTCCCCGATGAAGATATTTTATGGTTCTATACAAATGGTCTTCCTAGAATGGTTATTGACAATACTGGAAATCTTGGATTAAATGAAGATGCCCCAACTATTATTTTTGAAGCTAATAGTACTGATGGCATATTACTACCAAAGGGAACAACCGCACAAAGACCAGATGGGCGTCGGGGTATTATTAGATATAATAATCAATTAGACCGTTTTGAAGGTTATGGTGCTGGTAATGCTTGGGGTTCTCTTGGAGGTGTTGTTGATATTGATCAAGATACTTATATAACTGCTGAAAGACTAAATTTTTGGGATGAAGACCATTTGTGGATGTATACAAAAGGTGATTTCAGAATGATTATTAGAGATAATGGAAATGTTGGTATTGGAGTTACAGCACCATCTTATCCATTAGAATTATTTCCTGATACTGATTCCAAAGCATTATTTGGAAGAGCACATATTGGTTATCTAGGACATGCAGACCACGCAAGCTTTTCACATAAAGATGTTTCGAATAGTACTTCATATGCATTATCACAATCAAATGATGGACATACCTGGATAAATTCTGCAAATAACAAAAATATTGAATTCTTACAAAATAATCAACGAAAGGCAATCATACAATCCGGAAATATGGGAATTAATATAGATTCTCCAAGTGAAAAATTAGAAGTTGGAGGTAATATTCGAATATCTGATACATTTCATATTGCCACTAATGAAATTCGAGCTAGAGATGGTTCTGGAACACTTTTGGTTACTACTGATATGACTGTTAATGGAGATTTTATTGTTAATGGAACAACTACAACTATTAATACAACAAATATTACAGTTGATGACCCTTTGATACATCTTGCTAAAAATAATACATCTACTGATACAGCAGATATTGGATTTTATGGCAGTTATCCATACAGTGGAACAACTGAATATACTGGTCTTTTTAGAGATTCGAGTTCAACTGATTATAGATATAAATTATTTACACAATTATCAGTTGCACCAAGCGCAACTAATATTGTTAATACTGCAGGAGCAGGATATACAAAAGCTACATTAGAATTAGGAAAATTAGATACCGGAGCAATTGATTATCCAGCTAATTTATCATTTAGTGATAGTACATCCGGTACAGCCCACATTACATTTGCTACAAATGGATATGTAGGTATTGGCACTACTTTACCATCATTACCATTTCACGTTAATAAAACTTTTGCTGGAAATTGGTCCACTAAAATAACAAATGGATATGCTAATGTATTAATAGCAAATCAAAGTGGATATGGTATGTCTATTAATTCTGGTGTTAATACCAGTAATAATGCTAATTATTGCCTCCAATGTAGAACTGATTTTACACAATCTGGAAATACTACACCATATTTATTTACAGTTCTTAATAATGGTTTTTGTGGAATTAATATTCAGAATCCATTAGATTTATTACATATTCAAGGAATTTATCATGGAGATGGAGCTAGAATTAATTGTGTAAAAATTGGCTCGTGGATTAATGGCGTTGAATATGATACTGATGCTATATTTGCACATACTAATTTTGGAACTGCTGGTAGTGAAACCACAGCATCGTATGGATATGCTCTTAGACAATCATCTGTTGGTGATACATATCTTAATGCTAGTCAAGGGCGAATTATTGATTTCAGAATTGATGATTCAAGAGTTGCTGGAATTGCTAGTTCTGGAAATATGGGCATAGGAGCAGGTATTACTGCTCCTGAATCTTTATTACATGTTGGAGGTAGTATTACAATTGACGGTAATCTTTTAATTAAAGGTGAAGTAAAATATGTTGGACCAATATCAACGGAGCTAAAAATTCAAGATACAGTTATTATGCTTGCATCTGAAAATAATGGTGATGCTTTTGATATTGGACTTTTTGGAAAATATGTGTATGACGGAGAAAGTGAATTTACAGGATTATTTCGAGATGCTTCTGATAAAAAATGGAAATTATTTACTGGATTAGTAGATGATCCAGGTGGTCCAAATACAATTGATACTGAATCAATGGGATTTACTCCTGATACATTAGTATTAGGTGATATTGAAGCACAAAATGTTTATAGTAATTTACAAATAGGTATTGGTATTACTAATCCGGTTGTTGCATTCCAAATTGAAAAAACTGATGCTATTAAACTCCCAAAAGGAGACACTTCTGAAAGACCAACTGCAAATGCAGATGAACATAAAGGATATTTTCGATATAATTCGGAATTAAATATATTTGAAGGATTCGGTGCAGGTAATGTTTGGAGTTCTATTGCAGGTGGAGGTGCGATTGATGCAGATAAAGATACTTATATATCTGCCGAAGATACTACCGGTAGTGATAATGATCAACTTAAATTCTTTACTGCTGATACTCAACGTATGGTTATATCAAATACTGGATTAGTTGGTATTAATTCCAGTTCTCCATCACATCAATTAGATGTTAATGGAGAAGTTCAATGTATTTCTTATATAACAATTTCTGATAAAAGAGTAAAAAAAGATATTAAACCATTACATTCATCCATATGTTTAAAAAATATACTTAATATACCAGTTTATGAATATCGATTTAAAGATATTTATAGAAATTCTTGTAAATTAAAAGATAAAAAGAGATTTGGACCATTAGCACAAGAAGTTGAAATACAAATTCCAGATGCTGTTGAAACTTCTGATAAAATTTTCACGGATAATATTACTGGACAAATTATTCATATTGAAGATTTTAAATCAATTGATAATAATGCACTCATCGCTCAATTAATAGGTTCTATTAAAGCGTTGGCAAATGCACATGTTAAAATTGATCAAAAATATCAAAAAGAAATATCTCAACTTAAAGAAAGAATTTCTTTATTAGAAAATAATTAATATTTATTTTACTAATTAAATAAAATAAAAAAAATAATTGATTTATCTTTCATTATTTAAATTTTAAAAAATGAAAGATAAAAAAAAACATAATTTATTTGCTAAACATCTAATTGAACAAATTTTACCTCTTTTTGAAGAATTTTTTGAATGTATTGATAATAATTTTGAAGAAATTGATTCGGATAAACTTTCTGAAACTTATTTAAAAGATTTGAAAAATTATTTAAATACTTTTCAAAATCGTCAGAAAAAAAATAAAAAATTTAATCCCTACTCAGCATTTTTAAAAGATAAATCTATACAAGCAAAAATTAAGAATGATAATCCAAATCTATCATTTGGTGATTTAAGTAAATTAAAAGGACAAATTTGGAAAAATCTTTCAAAAGAAGAAAAAAATAAATATAAATTAATTGTACAAGATTCTAATAATACAAATGATATACATTAATTTTAATTTTTATATCTAATAAATTATATATTATAATGACAAGCGCTATATCATCCATGTATAATCCAATTGCATCATCAAAAACAATCAATGTCTTAACTTATAATATTGCATGGGAAGCAATGCTTCCAAAAGCAAATAAGTTTGGTGATTTAGGAAAAAGATGTCGACAAAAAATAGATGAATGTAGAAATAATGTTAGTCAAGTAATTAGAGACTTAAATAATTATGATTTTATTGCAATACAAGAAATACCACTTAATTTGGATTTAAGTACAGACTATTGGAATAAACAATTTAATTTAAATTCATCTGATCATCTTATATATTATCATATGGATGGATCCGAAGGTATGCTGACAATACTTGATAGAAACAAATATAAATATATTGATCAATGTCAAGGTAATATTAAAGAATCTGGAAGACCTTTTTTAGTTATTATAGCAAAATCTAAAATTAATAAACGTACTATTGCATTTATTAATATCCATGCAGGACATGGTTCCACTAAAAATTCAAGTGCAGTTATTCAAAAAGAGATTGAGAGTAAATGTACAAAGTTTGGGGATATAGATAGGATTATTATGGCAGGAGATTTTAATAGAGATTTTAATAGAGATATTAAAAGTAATGAAATAAAATTATTTGGTAAAAATTTAATTAATGTAAATCAAGGTTCAAGTTTTAAAACTTGTTGTAGTGAATCTAATAGTATAAGACACTTTCGAGCAAGTGATCATATATTAGATTCAGAAGAAAATAGTACTATAAATACATCTTCTCATAGAAATGTATTCCCATCATCAGATCATTCTTATGTTATAGCTGAACTTAATCGTGAAAATATAGGGGTATCAAAACCAACAATCATTCGTTCACCAACAAGAGTTATTCGTTTGCCAATACAACAATCAAAACCAAAAACTTGGGATTGCTCTAGATGTACATATAATAATCCTGTTGATAAGAAAGAATGTGAAATGTGTTTTCAAAAACAAGAATCTAAATCTAAACCAAAACCAAAACCAAAACCAAAACCAAAACCAAAACCAAAACCAAAACCAAAACCAAAACCAAAACCAAAAACAAAAACAAAAACAAAAACTTGGGATTGCTCTAGATGTACATATAATAATCCTGTTGATAAGAAAAAATGTGAAATGTGTTATACTGCAAAACAAGGAGGTAAAAAAGTTAGAAAACATCAAGGTATTAACCAATCTGGTGGAAATAAAGGAAGATTAAAAAAAGGATATAGATATTCTGGTAAAAAACTCAAAAGTAGTTTACCACAAATTATCAAAGTTCAAAAATTAAAGAAATAATCTAACTTATTTTTTTACAAATGTAAAAATAAAATATGTTACAATACCACCGACTAATGCAACTACATAAAACGGAAATAATGTATCATTTTCCCCATAACAACCAAATTGACGAGGTTCTTTACCGTCGAAAAACATTTGTGGTTTTGTAACATATAATACAAAACATATTGCAAGATATACAAAAACACTTAACCATAAAGGATTTTCTGTAAAAAATTTGCTATTAAAATTAAAATTAAACAACATTATATATAATTATATACATAATTTATTTTTTTTTATATTTCATTTATCCATTTATTTATTTCATTGTCAAATTTAGTTTTAGTTAATATATTAGTTTTTACGTAATCTTTATCTAATTCTTCGACTATTCTTTCTTTTAACTTTTTATCATATTCTTCTTGATTATTACTTGTACCTTTTTCTAACTCTTTTCGTTCACCTTCACTATATGTATTTAACATATCTTTTCGAATTTTTGATGATTTTACCATCATTTCTTGATTTATTACATAACTTGGTTTTATCGATACTTCCTTATCAATAATATTTAAAGTATCAATCAATCTTGTAAAACGTCCAGTCGCACATACAGAAAATCCATGCTCTTGCATGTCTGCTAATTGATTATATAAAGATTCTTTGACTATATCTAAATTATCTTTATGTATATCACTATGAATTCGATTCCAAACTAAATTTAAAACACTCACTTCTTTCATATCTGAAAAAGAAAATGGTGAAGTATTTTTTTCAATTCGATTTAAAGATTTTAAAGCATCATTTCGCTTATCATTTTTTGACTTGTCTTTTAAAAATTGACGTATTTCTTTTAAAGAAGTAGATAAATCTTTTTTCATTTTAGTACTCTTTTTTAAATTGTTTATAGAATTTATTGCAGTTGATAAAACTTGAGAATTATGAGTATTTTGAGGATCATTTCTATTATTATCTCTATTACGAATTCTTGGAACTATTGGAATTTCTATAGTTTCTCTTTGTCGTATTATTTGTACCGGCACTGGTTGTGTTTCAAATTCTATCACTTGAAATGTATTATCAAATATATTTTCTGTATTAATTAATTTCGTTGGATTATCAAATATATTTTCCGGATTAATTAATTCCGTTGGATTATCAAATATATGAGCAGTTTGCTCTACATTTAATTTACTATAAGTATTATCGCCATATGAACCTAATATACCGTTTTCGTTTTTTGGTTCTTTTAAATTTAACCATTTATAAACACGCTTATCATGAATATCTTTATTTATTCTTTCTAATAATTCTTTCGTTTCTATCAATACTTCTTTATTTATACAATTTGAAATTATTGATTCATATAATTTTTTTGCAATTTGAAATTTAGGCTGAAATTTATGCATACCAAAATGATATAATTTTGCTAAATCCAATTTTGCTAAATCAATTTCCGATTTTGGACTATATTCTATTATTTTTTTTAAATGTTTTATTGTTTTATTTGAATTCGGTTCGATACCTTTCACTTTATTTCCATTATTATCATATTTATCATGCATTCCAGAATAATAAAGCTCATATAATTTTTTATGGTTTTGAATCTTTCCTAAATTACTTTTTAAATTTTTTTCTTGAATATGAAAATTTTGTAATTTCTTTATATATTTGCTTTTTCTCTTTTTATATTGCAATTTAATTAATTTATTTGAATTTTGATACTCTTTTTTAGAATTTAGTTTTAAAAAATATATGCTACATAATATTAATATTATTACAATACTGTATACTATATTCATTTGTAGTCTCATTTGTAATAATATTAATAAGAAAAAATTTTTAATATTTTAATTTCACGTTGAATATAATAACTTCGAAAATTTACATACTTCTTGTTGTGATATATTATACGATATCTGTATATCATTTTGAAAAAATTACAATCCAGTCCAGTCCAAAAATGCTTATTATAATTCATTACTTATTCAAACTTGTAATACACATACAAATTCCATGAATTAATGAAAGTGGATATTTTATATTTAATGAATATAAATTATTTGCTATTTTACCAAATATTAGTAATTCATTTTCATCATCATCTATTAAAATTGTATTTTTTATAGATGCCTGCGTAACCAAATTTTTAAAATCTAAGATATATAGATCCCTAGAATTATCCCAAATTGGAAGTCGATTTTGTATAGTAATTATTTTATTCGTTTCTATATTTTTTAAATTTATTCTAGTTTTCTTTAATAATTTATTATGAATTACATTTTTCCATTTCTGAAAATAATTGTTTATTTCTTCATACTTTTGTGTTGCAATATATAATGAATTTGATAATATTGAATGTAGTTTAAAATTATCAAATCTATTATTTGTTTCAATTGTACCTATTAAAATTCCATTTTCAATAATATTTTTTTTATCAAAATTTACACCGACAAATTCATTTACTAAATTTTCTAAATCTAGTATTAAATATTCTTCTAAATCTATATAATTATAATTTAAATATATTGAAAAATACTTCTCTTTTGTATAAAAACAAGATGTTTCCTTAAAATACATTATAATGTAATCTGTTTCTTGACAAATCACCTTATAAATAATTTTATTTTTATATTTTTCTTTTTTTATATAAAAACGCAAAAATTTATCTGTATTTTTTCCAATTATTGGATGAAAAATAAATTTTATTAAATCATTTGATGATTTTTTTATAAATTCTTGTTGACTAAATTCCGCCATTAGAAATATAATTATTTTATCTATCGATTTTATCAATTTTATTTTTCGTTATTTATACTACTCGATATTCCATATTTATTATTTTATTTTCCCATATATCTGTTTCTTTACTCGGACACCCTTCTATCTCTTTGCCATTAATATAAAATATTGGAATATATCTCCACTGAAATTTCCCCATCATACCAGTTATTTTTATTTTCGTTCCCTGTGTACTCCAATTTTCATGAAATTTACTACCAAATTTATTTATATAAATATAATTCTTTTCCAATTTCTTTTGCGTTAATCGAGAACGATACCAAAGATTATCATTATTTAACGAAGTAACTACACTTAAACATTTTTCTTCTATTATATATCGCGAAGCATCTGGAACTATATCCCATTTTAGTTTAACATCATCTAATTTTGTTCCTTCATTGATAAAAAATGCGTTTTTTATTGTCATTAATATTGGTTTTGGATATATTATATCAGGAACTACAAATTTTATATCCTCTTTTATATCCTCTTTTATATCCTCTTTTATATCCTCTTTTATATCCTCTTTTATATCCTCTTTTATATCCTCTTTTATATCCTCTTTTATATCCTCTGTTTCTACTTTTTCTTCTATTAAAGTTAATCTTCTTTCTATATCATATAATTTTTTCATAACCGGTTCTATCATAAAATATCTAATATTATTACAACTTTTATCCATAATTATAATATTATATATTATTCATATAAATTAATAATTTTATTAACATTTTTTATGTAATTATATTCATCT
>Ga0208879_1002532_pt1 | contig 15913 bp, 14 predicted proteins | sample Knorr_S15_td_Bot_FD_185605 | JGI IMG/M metagenome (GOLD analysis project Ga0208879, IMG submission 185605) | Marine microbial communities from Southern Atlantic Ocean transect - Knorr_S15_td_Bottom_ad_5009_LV_A (SPAdes) (version 2) | ecosystem: Environmental > Aquatic > Marine > Oceanic | place... | reverse complement strand
GGCCCTCAGATACCGAATTCGTCGCGGGTGGCCCAAGCACCAAGGATTCAAAATCGCTGACCTGGGAGATCGGCGATGAGGTCTACTACGCGGCGGATGGCCAGTCCTTCGGCGGTGGTGAAACCCGTGTCGATGTCAACTATGCCGTCGAGGTCACCCTGGCCGGCCCGGCCCTGTTCGTACTCGGACTGATTGGCACAGGCCTGCTGGTGGCCGGACTTCCGGAACTTCACTTCTGGTGAATCAGTGCACCGGTGCAGCGGTCAGTGTCTTGGTCGAATCCACCCCTTCGATCGAGCGGATCCGGTTGATGACGACACCACCGAGAATGCCAAAGGATTCGCATTCCAAGCGTGCATAGACGTCGTACTCACCGAACAACAGCAACTGGTCCACGACCTCGGGGATGTGTGAGATTGCCTCGTAAACCGCGGCTTCCTGTCCGGGCTCGGTCGTGATCAGGATGATCGCTGTGGCTGTGTCCTCGTCGGCTTGCATCAGGTTCGCCTCAACCCCTCATATCGGTCCATCTGTATAACTCCTGCCGCGAACGACCTTGGAGTGTGCAATCCCCGTCCCTTCACACGATGCATCATCTTCTTGGGCCGCAGCGAACACAACCAGAGCGTGGCCGGGATGCGCATCGCAGTGACCGGCACGCCCGGTACGGGCAAGACCACCCTGTGTGAGGCCTCGAAACTGGAAATGCAGAGTGTGATCGGCCTGGCCGAACGGCATGGCTGCCTCGGCCCGGTCGATTCGGACGATGGCGCGGCACCGGTCGATGTTGAACGATTGATCGAGGCCGTGGATTGGACTCCGAGCGCCGAGATGATTCTCATCGATGGTCATCTCTCCCACCTGCTGCCTGTGGATGCGATCCTCTTGATTCGCTGTCATCCATCGATTCTGCAGAGCCGTTTGGAGGAGAGAGGCTACAGTGCTGCGAAAGTGGTTGCCAATGTCGAAAGTGAATTAATCGGCATCATCGCTGCCGAATGCGAGAATCTGCCCTGTCTGGAACTCGATTCGGCTTCTTCCACTGATTCCATGATTGCTGCTCTGAAGCGTTGGGCCGCAGATGGCTTCAAACCCCATCAGCCGAACGCAGCCATCGACTGGATTGAAGTAATCCATGGGGATGATTGATTGGCGTTCGAGAAGGCCCGCGGATTGCTCACCAGAATCCAACAACCCGCGGTCGACCGCATGAGCGGGGTCGATCCGGCGGTGCTGAGTTGGATCAGCGTGTTGTTCGCCGCGGCCTGCTGCTATCTGCTCGCGACCGCCGGGCGTGATGATGCAGGTGCCTGGCGGTTGCTCGGCGCGCTCGTGATGCTCGCCATCGCTGCCGAACTCGATGCGCTCGATGGCGCGGTCGCGCGCACCCATGGCAAGGTCTCGAAGTACGGCGATTGGCTGGACCATACCATCGACCGACTGGTCGACCTCGGTCTGCTCATCGCAATCGGTGTCAATCTGGCTTGGATCGGCCCGACCTGGCTCGGTTGGGCTGCAGCCACACTGACGCTGCTGGGCTCTTACATGGGCACCCAATCCCAAGCGGTTGGACTGGGCCGGAATTATGGCGGCTTCAGCCGTGCGGACCGACTCGTGACGACCTTCGCAGGCATCCTGATCGCCGCCGGCCAGATTTTTCTCGACAAGGGTGATCTCAGCGTTCCCGCAACGATTGCGGATCTGACCGGCATCACGTCAATCAACGGCCTGTCCGCAATTCTCATCATCTGCCTACTCGGCGGTATCTGGACCTTCCTCACTCGTGCTGTGAAGGCGCGCAGTCAATTGCTTGCTGAGATGTAGAACGCACTGTTCAGACCCGCCTGAGGGGGGTCCCAACGGCGTCATCCTCAAATGGGCCGAGAGGACACCACAAGTCCGAGGCGGAGCCATGGTGCAGACATCTTCTCGATTGCCGTTGTTGATGACGGCCATCCTTCTCGCCACACTGATCACATGGACACCGAGCGTGGCTGCCGAAGAAAGCCCCGAATCTCACCTGCAGGCGCAGGGCATCAGTGCGCTCTTCGACCATACCTCCGAATCGACCATCGTCTACTGGTCGAACGTCGCTACGGCAGACATTCCCACTGCGACGCAGATGCTACAGACACGCTATCTGCTCTACCGGCACAGCGGGCCTTTGAACGCCTCGGTGATCGCCGAGAACAGTCTGATGCCTTGGGGAAATATCTCAGCCTGCATGGTCGGACAAGGCATCGGGGAGTGTCCAGGCTCCAGCTTCCAGTTCGATTTCCCTCTACCCGCGGGCACGAACGGCACGTTCTACTACGCGATCACAACCTATGATGAGGTCAATGAGACATCCTGGGGTAATTTCATCCATGGCGAGGCAAACGTCACCGAAGGTGTGGCCGAGTTCACCAATTCGATTACCGCGCCCTTCTTCGTTCAAGCGGATTATGACCCGGTGAGCGAAGATACGATTATTTCCTGGGTGAATCTGAATACGATCGTGCCGGATTCGCTACCCATGTCTGGGGATGCGGCCTACAAGATCAACATCTACCGGCACGGGGTGAGTGCGACCCGGGCCAACTGGGCGACGCTGGGCAAGGTCGCCGTAGCAATGATGCTGGATGCGAGCACCACAGGGCATGTGCTCACGATTCCACCCGGTACCGATCAATACACATTTTACACGGTGACCTATGATTACCAGGGATACGAGGATGTTCGCTTCCTAGGTACGAATACGATGATCGCACCGATTCATGAGGACAATGTCGCACCAATCGCTGTCACTGACGTGGAGGCCCACTTCGGGGCTGAATCAACAGGAGGCACGGGCAATACGACGATTACCTGGACTGACATCGCTGGTGAGGTCGGCGAAACCTATCACATCTGGCGTGCAGGCATGCCGATCAACAATACCAATGCGCTTGGCGTTGAACTGATTGGCGAGATGCCAAGCGGCTACGAATTCTACCGCCACGAGGTGGCACGCGGCATGTTGGGACTGGCCTACTATGCCGTGACCGCCTCGGATTCGAATGGCAACCACAACACCTCGGTCGCGGCGAGCGCTGCGCTCTCACTCGAGGATGCGGTCGAGGAGGACACCTTCACCCCGTGGGTCGCCGAGCCGACCTTCGTGTTCGCCGAATACCTCGGTTATGGTCAATCGCGAATTACCTGGAATGACCAACTCGGCGTCGAGGGTGAGACCTATCACGTCTGGCATTCGAATGTGCGTCTGACCTCATTGTCGAACCTCGAACTGGTGGCCGAACTCATCGCTACGGTTCCCGACAGCGTCGAGACCGCCACCGTACCCGTCCCGACTAATCTCGATCGATCGAGTTACTACTGCGTCAGTTCATTGGCGCGCTATTCGCATTCCGCCCAACCATATGAGGACCTGCGTTTCCAACAGAATTGCTGGGGACCGATCGACGAGGACACGCTGCGGCCATCTCTGCCCTTCCTCCAATATGCGGAGATGACCGATCAAGGCGGCGCCAAGATCACCCTTCTGCAATGGGTGAACGACATCACAGAGGTCAGTGAGACCTACCAGCTGTGGGTCCATCACGGCGATCCCTTCGGTGGCAATGAGTCGATCACGAGTGGTGATATCCTGCTCGATTCGGGCTGGCAACCTATTCTCGAACCGGTGTTTGCGCAGTACAACAACGAGCCCGATTTCACCCGCTCGATCTCGCTAGAGGCTGGCCTTGACCAGGCCACTTGGTATGCGGTGACGACCACCGATCAATATGGCAATGAGAACACCCAGTTCTCCGCCTCGATGAACATGAGAATGGTGGTCGAGGACACCTCGCCTGCAAACATCGTCATCGAGGTCACGAATGCAGCGGGTGATGTGGTCGAAGCGTTGCGCGCCGGGCAATACACGATCAGCATCTATGCGGATGAACCTCTGGCCGAATACCCGATCATCAACCTGACGACCATCGATTTCGAGGTCGATGAATTCGGCACGCTGCTCACCGGTCATGCATTCACCGATCAGACCGCAACCGTACGCGCTTCGCCGATTCCGGCTCAGGAGAATGCCTACCGCTATGAATTCGAGATTATAGATACGCTCAAAACCTCGGAGATCCGAGCTATCCTGATCATTCGCGATACCTCGCAGAACGTCGGTACCTTCGATGTCGTCGAATGGTCCATCGATGCCAAACTGCCTGAGATCGATGTCTATGCGCCCGGACCCAGCAGCCTCTACCTGTATGGCGATTCGATTCACGTCTACGGTGCGGTGACCGACGACGTCGAGATCGCCGCGGTCGAGATCAAATTCCGCTATCGAGAAAAGGGTCTGATGCGAGAGACCGAATGGATCAACATGACTGATCTCACGCCGCATGAGACCTATTCAGAGACGATGGTCTTCGAGTGGTGGGAACCCGCGGCGACCTTCTATGACCCCGGCAATCAACAACGTGTCTACATCCGTGTGATTGATACTTCGGGCAATGAAGCGAACTGGGAGACCGTGTTCACCGTCGACCATTGCCTGCGCGTGATTCTGGACTTTGAGACAGCCTGTGTCTCGCAGTCAAACGTAGAGCCACCAGCCCCTCTAGAAGCGGAAGAAGAGAGCTTCTACGAAGGCATCTATCTGATGGTCTACGCACTCGGCGCGGTCAACCTCGTTCTGTTGATCGTCGCGATGATGAGCCTGATCCTGGGTGGACAGGGCAAGAAGAAGAAGAAGAAGGGCGAAGAGGACGAAGAGGACGATGATGACGAATGGATGATGGAGTTCATGGGTGGCGGTGACAGCGATGATGACGATGCTGCCGGTTCCCCCGAAGACGTCCGTGCCGACATGGATGCTCAGAGCGATGATGCATCCGAGCGTGTCGATGTCGATGATCCATTCGCAGCCTCTGAAGGCCGCGACCGCAAGCGTCGAACCAAGAAGTCCAAGTCCAAGTCCGACGCCGAAGAGACCGCTGAGGAACTCGCCGAGGAAGAAGACGAGGGCGACGACTTCGACGACGAGGACGATGACTGGGACGACGAGGATGAGGATGAGGAATCCGCACCCAAGAAGAAGGCGGTCCGTCGCAGGAAGAAAACCAAGCGAAAGGCGGTCCGTCGCAAGTAATGACCTACAGTGAAGAGGCCGGTGATCCGATTGTTCGGCATGGGAGATCCCGCCACGGTGATTGACCAGTACCGGCGCTATGTGCAGGACGGTCGGCTTGAAATCAGCGAGGTCATGGCCTCGGAACTCAGTGAGTTGCTGCTCGCAAAGCCAAGCCGGAGCCTGATTGAACAGGGTCATCTCGTGACCGTGTTGCGCGATCTGGCGAGCATCGATGAGATTCGAGGCAAGTGGACCGAAAGTCGCGCCGCGGCGGCGGTGCTCGTCAAAGCGCGCAAGCGTTACGTCAAGCTGCTCAAGCAGAATGGGCTGGCCGAAGATGCCCGCGAGGCCGCTTCGTTGCGCGCGGGTGATGAGGTACAGCGCGGGCGTGTTCGCATGCAGGAAGGAGCCCTGAAATCCGCTCTTGCCCACTACCGAAAGGCGCACAGATTGCAGTCAGGTCTGATCGAGGCCTGCTGGCGACCGCTCGAGGCGCTTGAACGACTGAAGAGCACCCTGAAGGCTGGCGGAAAGGCCGGGCGAGCCCTGGCCAAGGCGCTCAGCACGGCCGGTCCCGTAACCCGGTCGGATGGCGCCTTCGAACTGCGTCCAGAGGGTGTGGCGGTCCAACCGATCGAAGGCTTACTCTCAGACATCGCGCGATGGCTGCGCCCCGAACTCTACCTGCCGGCCAAGGCCGCGGTCGAGTTGATGGGCGCCAAACAAGAGATCGAACGTCAGATCGCCGCCATCGAATCGGGGGAACAGGCGGCCGATGCGCGCCTGCAAGCCGCAATCGATACCTTGCAACCGACCATGGATTACCATGAATATGCCAGTGGACGCTGATTCAGCCCTTGCCCAGATAGGACAGCCACTTGCGGCATGAGGGACACCAGGTCCAACGATCGCCATTGTGAATCGTCTCCTGTGCAGGGCCTGCACATTCGGTACACGGTGCGAGCATCGAGGCGGATAGAGGCCCGGATGCCGGCGGTGCATCATCGAAAGCTGACTCGACTGCGGCCTCGGTATCGGTTGCACCCTTCCTACGCAGCATGAGTGCGCCGACTATCAACAGCGTCAGAGCCAATGCAATCAATCCAATCCAGGCCACTGGCGAGAGACCCTCTACTGGAGAATCATCCCCCTCACTCGTCGAAGTTGGATCAGGTTCGGGCTCCGGCTCCTCTACAATCGGAGGATCGACGGGGTCGTTGCGGCTATCATCATAGGTGAAGTTCGCCCAAGAGTCCAACATCTGATCATCGGTGGACCAAGCGACCAATCGCAGGGTGAGTCGGTCTTGACCTTCACCACGATTACGGGTGAATTCGATGAATTCCGATTCTGTGCTGAACGTGTCCCACGCATGCCATGGAATGGCACCGGGTGGCTCGAGATTCAGCACCAGATGCGCCATGCCCTCGCTCGAATTCCAATTGAGCCCGTAGAGGTGAATCCGGTCGGTGCTCTCAGAGATTAATTTCCAGTCCACGGCGATTGCCCAACTATCCTCAGCCCCGACGCCGAGCAGGTTCAACTGGCCGGGCAGGTCGAAGTCGAGGGGCTCGGTGCAGCGCGAGGGATCATCGGGGTGATTGTCGATCGGTAGGCCGGTGTCCGAGGCGGTCGGACAGCCATCGCCATCCAGATCCGACCAGGCCAACGGGTCGAGGAAGAAGGCGTCACCGACCTCCAGTCGAAGACCATCGAGACCGAGGATGAAACTGTAGGCATCTCCCCAGCCATCGCCATCCGTGTCCTGATTCTGCATCGGATCGCTGGGGAAGGCATCACCGCGCTCGTCGATCCGCAGGCCATCCGCACCCAAGGTGAAGGTGTGGTTATCACCGATTTGATCACCATCTCTGTCACGCCATTGGCTGGCATCTGCCGGGAAAGCATCGCCGCTCTCATTCATGCGCAACCCAGTCCCCTCGTCGACTTCGAACAGGTGTTCATCGCCATGGCCATCGCCATCCGCATCGCACCACTGCTCTGGGTTGAACGGCCAAGCATCACCCCAGCCTGCGTCTAGCACACAAGCCGGCCATTCCTCATCGGGGTCCGACCATTGGTCGCCATCGGTATCCGGGCAACCGCCCCGGTCCTCTGTGCTCGTACCCCAGACGTTCGGGCAGCCGTCACCTCCTGCACCGGGTGCATTGTTGTCGCCGAATCCATCGCCATCCGCATCGGCCCACTGCAGGGGGTTGTCGGGGAATAGATCCCACTCATCGACGATGCCATCGCCATCGGAATCCGGAATCAGGACCCACCAGGAATCGGTATCGTTCGCAACCACGATTCCCCCGGTATCCGGCATCGCCAGTCCGCGAGGAATGCCCGGCACCGGCCAGACGCCGAGTTGGGTCATGTTGAGACCGTCGTAGAACTCGATCTGGCCCGAGGTGCGCCTTGCGTAATCGCCGCTCGCGATGATGAGGAAGGAACCTCCCGAGAAGGCGGCGCCGAAGGCCTGGTTATCGAATTGGAAGTTGAGCATCTGCTGACCGATGTCGGCATCCCAGACGATTGCCTGACCGTCCCAGCCCGCACTCATCAGCACATTGAGTTCAGAGTGCCAAGAGACCACTCCGGTGTAGTTCGCATGGCTGTACTGCACTCCGGAATCACTCCATAATGCAGCATCCGGATCATCGGTCTGCCATTGTCGGACCGTGCCATCCTGACCGGCGCTGGCCAACCAAGCGCCGTTGGCGCTGAACTCCATTGTCCAGTAGGGCGTCATGTAATCGAAGGTCTTCGCCTCCGTCATCTGGTCAAGGTCGAGGATGGCGACCTTGCCGGCCGCGCCGGTCTGAGACACGTTCTGAGTCCACGACATCGCCAGATAGCCATCAATAGGATGCAGGTCGATGCGGCCAAAGGCATCGATCTGATGATGGTCGTAGATGCGCCATTCCCACAGTTGCTTGCCGTCCTCACCACAGGCGGTGATGACGCCGTCGGAGAAACCGACGATTGTGATCTGTTCGCTCATGACCACGCTCTTGGCATAGGGCGGATTGCCGACCAGCTGGTCGAAATCGGGGTGGAAGCACTGCATCACGATGCGCCCGCTGATGGTATCTTTCACGGTGGCAACACCGCTCGATTCGGCGAAGGCGATGAACGGCTGGGTCGGATGAGCCTCGATCTCGCGCATCTGGTTGGCGCCGAAGCGGGACTGGATCTCAAGGCCGAGGGAGGCGCCATCGATCGTGTGAATCTCGACCGTGCTGTCCTTGCCAACCGTGGCGAAGCGGGTGCCTTGATCATCGACTGCGACCGCGGTCACATCGGCAGGGTGGGATCCCCAACCATCCACGTAGGAGTGCCAGCCATAATCGCCGAGGAATCCGCCCGCACCATCGAGCATGAACAGCCGACCTGGATTGACCAGGCCGACCCCGAGGATCGTGTTATCCGGACTCCAGCGCAGGCTGGAGACGTTCTGGGGGTTCGGGGCGAACCAGTTGATGGCGCCGTCGGCGACGAAGTAATCTGCGACCACGCCTTCATTTGGACGGTTGTAGGCGATGGTATAGGTCTGGCCGGTCCTGCTGATGTCGATCGCCACGGCCTTGGCCTCACCTCCGGCCACATTGCGGTGCCAGGCCTCGGCGAGCGTGTTGCCCAGAACATCCCAGCCGGTGACGGTGTCGCGAAAGGGGCCGGTCGGGGTGTCAGCGATTCGGCTCAGCGAGACCGCGAAAATCGCATCATTCGAAATCGCACAATCCGTGCCCCAGTCAGTGGTGTAGACATGGGCGCTGTTGGCTGCTGTACCATTGATGAAGAAGCCGACATCGGCGACGATGACCTCGCCACCGATGTTCGGGTCATCGATGTCCCCACAGATCACGAGCCGGCTGCGGTCCCGATTGGTATCGAGACCCCAGAGCGAGCCAGGGTAATTTCCGGTCAGGTCCGCGCCCCACTTTCCGGTTCGCATCGTCGTGCTGTTCATCGGCCAGCCGCCACCATCATCGATGATCTCGTAACTGTACCAATTCGAACCGACATCCGCAGCCATCACGTGGCTGGCATCCAACCATAGCACATCGGCGAGGATGTTGGAGTGGTCCGCGTGGAACAGGGTGCGTCCATCCGTCGCATTCCAAACCGTGAGAATCCCAGTCGATATATCGACCGCGGCGATCTTCTCGCCATCTGGAGAGAAATCCACCTCCCACAGCCAGCCGGTTGGTTGTGGCTGCCATAGTTGAGGGGTCCAACCGGAATCCCAGCCGGGTCGATCAGGCTGGTTCCAGGTCATCTCGGTATTGTCCGGTACCCATTCAACCTCGACCTCGTCGGAAAGAGGCTGAACCGAGACCGGCCAGGACGAGACCAGAAACAATAGCGTGAGCAGGATTGCGAGGTGGACCCGTGCTGCGCGCATGACAGGTGAGCGCGAGGGCTTGACCTTGAGACTTCCCTCGGGGCGTCTGCGCTCGCGCGCGAGGGATGAATGGGTGACGGCGAAAGCCTGCTCGGGTTTTCAGAAGGGGTCTTCAAACCACTTTCACTGTTCTTTTTCCAGCGAAATGGTTATCATACCAACAGCGAGCCTGAGATCATGCGCCATCTCATAGATCGAGTGCTTGACCTGCAGGAAGATGAAGAAGAAGAAATCGAAGTGAACATTCCCACGGATGACTTCGCTTCGAATAACGAGGAGCTCCACACCCTCCTGAAATCCCTTCAACCACGGATCCGCGTCTTCGGTTGCGGCGGCTGTGGCGGCAATACCGTCGATCGGCTCCAATCCGAGGGACTGCTCGACGAGGAGTCGGTCCGCGGATATGCGGTCAACACCGATGCCCAGCACCTTCTCCGGGTCGGTGTGGACAACAAGATGCTGATCGGCCGGACCGCGCGAGGCCGCGGTGCGGGTGGCGATCCCGAGAAGGGAGAGAAGGCGGCGTTCGAATCCGAGCGCAACCTGCAGAAGGCGGTCGAGGATTGCGATCTCGCCTTCGTCACCGCTGGACTGGGCGGTGGCACCGGTACCGGATCGGCTCACGTGGTCGCACGACTCGCCAAGGAGGCGGGTGCACTCACCGTCGCTGTCGTCACCTATCCGTTCGAATCCGAGGGCACCCTGCGACGTCAGAATGCCGAGTGGGGACTCGAGCGACTTCGCGAGGTCTGCGATACCGTGGTCGTCCTGCCCAACGAGCGCCTGCTCCAAGTCGATGGCGTGCGCGATCTCCCGATCGAAGCCGCCTTCCGGGTGGCGGATGAATTGCTCATGCGATCCATCGCTGGCGTCACCGAACTGGTGACCAAGGACGGTCTGGTCAATCTCGACTTCGAGGACCTACGCGCGGTGATGCTCAATGGCGGCGGCATGGCGATGATTGGACTCGGTGAGTCCAGTGGTGCCGAGCGAGCTGTTGAAGCCACCCATGAAGCATTGGACAGCCCACTTCTCGACATCGATGTCTCTGATGCCCGTGGCGCACTGGTCAACGTGGTCGGTGGTCCGAGCCTCACGCTGGGTGAAGCCGAGGCCTGCGCCCAGCAGATCCGCGAACGCATCAACCCCTATGCACGCATCATCTGGGGAGCCACGGTCGACCCCGATATGGGCAGCGAGATTCGAGTCATGGTCGTGCTGACCGGCGTCAAGAGTCAGCAGATCTTCGGCGCTGCGGCTCACCAGCAGTTGCGCACCCTGAGCAACCGCACGATCGAGTTCGTCAACTGAGACCCGGTCCTCTCGGCCCCGAACCGACTCAGTCGGGCACGGTGCGTTTAAGAAAGGGAGGCAGGTCGCGAGGCATCCCTGAGGGTGGTCCATGTCAAGAGTGAGCAATGGCGATGATGAGCAGAGCAGCTCGTTCGAAGACCGCGTTCAGGTCTGGCAGGATGGCATCGAATCCCGGTTTCGCAGCCTCGGAAAAGGCTCTTGGGCACGCATTCTACGCATGGCGCGAAAGCCGACCGCTATCGAGTTCAAGCAGACCTGTATCGTCTGTGGAATCGGCATGTTCATCCTCGGCCTCATCGGCTTCCTGATGCTCGTGCTGATGGACAATGTGCTGCCGTCCTTCTTCAGCTGGCTGACCAATTGAGGAGGGAATCAGATGTCTGACTCATTCATCGCATTCGTTCGCCACGAAGAGAAAGTCCTGCTCATGCAGCGCGCCGACGGCGTCGCTGACTTCCCCGGCGCCTGGGACGGCGTCTATGGTGTCGGAGACCCCTCTGATGTCGATGGGGTGGCCAAGCGCATCGCCGAGGCGACCGGCCTTTCGGTCGACACCCTCACGCACGTACGAAGTGGAGAGGCCCGAGGTCTGGAATTCGGCAACCGTCTGAATGACGTGACCCCAATCCTGTTCATGGCCGAAGCCGCTGAGGTCGAGCCGCGAACCCTGTACAAGAATGCCGAGTGGGTCGATCCCGGCTCCATTCAAGGCAAGGAGTACTGTGTCTCCCAACTCGGTGAGTTGTATGGTGACGTCGCCGCTTATCTCTACATCGTCAAGACCACGATCGGTCAGGAACAGAAGGTCTCTCGCGAGATGAAGGCACGACTGTCCGGAACCGGTTCATTGGCCGATATCCAGCAGGAGATCTACGGCGTGCTCCACCCCTCGCTCATGCGCGGGTACATCTTCGTTGAAGCAAGCGCCTTCCACCATGTCGAGAAGCTCATCGGTCGCGCCGGAGGGCGCACGACCCCACTGAAGAACTGCAGCCGCGTGCTGCCGGGTACCGCACCTCTGGGTGACGTCACCCCCTACCTCGAGCCCAAGGCGGCCACAGCCGGCATCGAAGAGGGCGACATCGTCGAGATTCGCGTGGGCGCATTCAAGGGCGAACGCGCGCGAGTCACCAACATCGCCGAGACCAAGGAAGAGGTCACGGTTGAGTTGTTCGAGGCCGCGGTGCCGATTCCAATCACCGTGCGCGCGGACCAGGTGCGTGTCACCCAGCGGGTCGACTGAACCTCATTCTGAGGCCCCACGCGCGTGTTAAATACAGGGAGCAGGTCGCCGGGTCGCCTACAAGGGAGTGTTTCACATGTCTGCACGAAACGAGACCCCGCACACCGTGCTCAAAGTGCTCGGTCTGAAGAAGAGCAATGGTTCTTGGGAAGCAGCGACCGAGAACATCACGATCCAGCAGGTCATCGAGGTCAGTGAGACCACGAAAGGCAACCTGACCGGTGCCAGCCAGAAGGCTCGCGCACTCGAGGTCATGGGCACCTGCGTCTCGATGCGCATCTGCGTCGAGGGCATGCGCCCCAAAGAGGCCATCGTGGCCGTCAAAAACGGAGATTTCGATTCACAATTCAACTGAACAACATCACGGATTGCGGGAGAGGGCGTGTCCCTCGCCGACCGCAGGGGTGAAAAAAAATGGAAAACAACATCAAACAAGCCATCGAGCAGGCCATCTCGGATGCTCCTGAACGAAAATTCGTGGAAGCCGTGGAGTTCGCCTTCACGATCAAGGACGTCGACCTGAAGAACCCGACCAACCGGATTCAGGAAGAGATCCGACTGCCCGCAGGTCGCGGACGCGTCGCCAGCATCGCCATGTTCGCTGAGGGCGAGATGGCGTCCAAGGCGAGAGAAGCGGGAATCGTCATCATCGATCCCTCGCAGATCGAGGAACTCGGTGGCACGCGCCAGAAGGCGCGCAAACTCGCGAATAGGCACGACTTCTTCCTCTCTGAGATCCCCCACATGGGTCCGATTGGCCGCTTCCTCGGTGTCGTTCTCGGTCCTCGCGGCAAGATGCCACGCCCGGTGCCGCCCGTGGCCGACCCGGCTGCGATCGCAGCAGTTCTGCAGGATGTCGCCATCGTGCGCAGCCGTGACAAGGTCACCTTCCACACCGTCGTCGGTACCCGCGAACAGGGCATCGATGCCCTCGTCGAGAATGGACTTGAGGTCTGGAAGCGTGTGACCAACAAACTCGAGCGCGGCTCGGGTAACATCCGCTCTTTCTACGTCAAGACCTCGATGGGCCCGGCAATCAAGGTGGAGGTGATTCTCTGATTCCCAAGGTCGCACCGTGGAAGAAGGATTGCGTCAGCGCCCTCACCGACCTGCTCCAGCAGAACGGTGTGATCGGCGTGATCGACGTCGATGGTGTGCCGGCCACAGCCATGCTCGGTATGCGCGACGACCTGCGCGCACAGATGACCCTCACGATGGCGAAGAAGACTCTCGTCCGCCGCGCCTGGAAGAAGGCAGGATTGTCAACGGATGAACTCGACAGCCTTCTGGATGGTGTCAAGCAGCCGATGTTGGTTCACTCGGACACTCTCAACGCCTTCCAGATGTTCGCAGAACTCGACAAGACCCGCACCGGCCGCCCGGCCAAGGCGGGCGACGTCGCGCCCAATGACATCATCGTCGAGAAGGGTCCGACCACATTCCCTCCCGGCCCAATCGTCGGCGAATTCAACTCTGTCGGCATCCCGGCCAAGATCGAGAAAGGCAAGGTCGCGATCCAGAAGACCGTGACCGCGGTCGAGAAGGGCGAGACCATCAGTGCCGACCTCGGACTGATGCTGGCCAAGCTCGATATCAACCCGATTGAGATTGGACTCATCCTGTCCGGCGCGATCGAAGGCGGCATCGTGATGCCGGCTGCAGATCTCGACCTCGACCTCGACGGCTTCACGGTCAACGTGAAGACGGCGACCAGTGGTGCTTTCAACCTCGCGTGCAACATTGGCTGGTTCACCACCGAGACCATCCCCGCCCTGCTCTCCAAGGCAGCTGGTGAGGCGCTCTCTGTGGCGATTGAAGCCGGTGTACCGAATGATGAGACGATTATAATCCTCATCAGCCGGGCACACTCACGCATGCTGGCCCTCGCGGGCCAAGTGGATTCCTCTGCGCTGGATGACGAGTTGTCCAACGCGCTCGGCGCTGCGGCTACGGTCGTGGTCGCTGCGCCCACCGACGAAGCCCCCGCCGAACAGGCGGAGGCCGAGGAGGAGGAAGAGGAAGAGGAGGCGAGCTTCGGCGGCCTCGGGGATCTGTTCGGCTGAATGGGATCCCACCAACAAAAAAAAAGGTGAAAAAATATGGAATACGTATATGCTGCAATGATGCTGCATTCTGCAGAGAAGAAAATTGATGAGAAGGCTGTCGGCGCCGTGTTGAAGGCTGCTGGCGTCAAGGCTGAAGACGCTCGCGTCAAGGCACTCGTCGCAAGCCTCGCATCCGTCGACATCGGCGAAGCGATGGCTCAGGCGATCGCGGCTCCGGCCGCTGCGGCACCCGCCGCTTCCTCCGCTGACGCGCCGGCCCAAGAGGCCGCCGAAGAAGAAGAGGAAGAGGACGAGGGCGCTGCCTTCGAGGGCCTCGGCTCTCTGTTCGGCTGATTCCTGCAGAATCGACTCAAGACAACAACTCAGGATCACACACCCACTGCGGTGGGGCGCACCCTGCGCATGCTGGCCGCCTGGCCCTTCGGGCCGGACGGTCGCCGGGGCTGCCAATCACCCGCGCCCCGTCCGGCTGCACCGGACCCCGCGCCCCTCCGCAGTGGACTTACTCGCCCGGCATCGGATTCAGGTGCTGCGGCACCCTCATGACCGGAATGCGTCAGCCTTCATCGCATGGCCCGGCCGCGCAGCGTGACCCTTGAGGTCAGCATCCCACCGACCCAGGCCGTGCGCATCCTGCGCGAACTCGCCGATGAAGCGGGCTGGACCTGGGAGCGCGGCGAGGGTAGTCGTCTGGTCGACCGCTGGATGGTGATCATGCCGCTGACCCGAGCGACCCGCTCATTCCGACTCGCCATCACCGAGGGCGATGGTACCGGCATCGTCCTGTCCGCCTGGGAGGAGGTCCCGGGCTCCACCGGAGGCATCACCAAGGTCGAGTGGATCGTGCCCGGTCACCTCAGCGGCGCGCCATTGCGCGAGTTGCTGCGCGCCTGGAGTGCGCGGCAGCCCCGTTGTCCATGGCGCTGGTCATTCCGCGAACGCAGCGTGATCGGATTCCTGCTTCCGATCTGGCGACGCAGCCGCCGCGAATTCCGCAAATTCGATTTGGACACCCGCAAGCAAGGCTGGCCATTCGAGTCCAACTGGCCACCCACAGGGTGGCCCGATGCCCGCGAAGAGGAGTGAAGGGCGAATGAAGGGCAGATTCATCAACCACACATGGACTCAGTGAGGATGGAGGCGAAGCCGTGAGCATGGACACCATCATCGCCAAGTGGTTCTCCACCCGAGACCAGAAGATGACCTGGGCGATTTCGATCGCCTTCCTGCTCGTGTTCCCGCTCTACTTCGCCAACATGGCATCCTTCCTGCCCGATAATGCCCGCGTCAGCAGTGACAGCAGCGGCAAGTGGGCGGTCTCGTTTGAGGAGAGTGTCGAGTTGGAGGGCAGTTTCTCGGAAATGGTCGATGATGGCCATATCGAGGAGTTCGATTTCTCCTATGTCGACACGGCGACCAACCTCGCTTATCTCGAGATCACCGTCAGTCACGACGAGACCAATGAGAATGGGGTGGGACCCGGTCCCACGCTCGGTGAGCAGTGCGATGAGGTCAGCGTGACGGTGAACATGGCGGGTGTCGAGGGCTACATTGAATCGGATAGCACGACGGACAGCACATCCTCAAGTTGCCCGAGTGAGCAGATTCTGCGCATCTATCTGATTCACAATTACACCACCGAGGCCCATGAGATGGAGGGCAAGAAGAGTGAGATCATCGCACATCATTCCGACAACGGCACCGGTCGCGGTGACTGGGCATTCGAGTTCGAACTCAGCGTCAACCGCGGCGGAACCTCCCTTGCACGCAAC
>Ga0208879_1002527_pt1 | contig 15935 bp, 12 predicted proteins | sample Knorr_S15_td_Bot_FD_185605 | JGI IMG/M metagenome (GOLD analysis project Ga0208879, IMG submission 185605) | Marine microbial communities from Southern Atlantic Ocean transect - Knorr_S15_td_Bottom_ad_5009_LV_A (SPAdes) (version 2) | ecosystem: Environmental > Aquatic > Marine > Oceanic | place... | reverse complement strand
GGAAGTCCGAGAGATCATCGAGAGTAAGTCGGGAAGGGAGTTGCCCGAGGGATGGTACCCCTACAACCCGCTCGACTCTCAGGGATGCCTTGACGGCGTCACGGTCACCGGCTACGAATGGCCCCATGTCCACTGGACGGACTCGCACGGCGAAAGCGGTTCGGCTGACCTCCGCAAGGGGGAAGGAAAGTTGCCCTGGAGACTCGACTGGCCCGCACGCTGGCACTCCTTGGGAGTCACCTTCGAACCGTTCGGAAAGGACCACGGCGCCTCTGGAGGTAGTTACTCGACCGGGCGGCCTCTGGTGCAACTGTTTGGCAGCGAGCCGCCCGAACCGCTTGTCTACGAGTGGATACTGCTGCGAGGAGTTGGCGCGATGTCTGCGAGCGGCGGAATCACAGTCGGCCCACTCGTCGCACTGGAATTGGTTCCACCAGAAATACTCCGCTTCCTGATTGCTCGCAACAAGCCGAACAAGCACATCGAATTCGATACCGGCTCGGCGCTCGTCGAACTCACTGAGGAGTATCGGAATCTTCTCAGCAACATTCAGGAGATGGAGGCGGAGGTTGACAGCGACAGCAGCAAGAGAGCATCGACTGCTCTCATCACAAAGAAGGCGTCTCTACTCTACTCGCAGGTTAAGGAGGGCGAGGAGGTCAACTACGAGTCTCGCAAGATATCATTCAGACACCTCGCGATGTTGGCCCAGATTCGCAGTGAAGACGAGGATGTCTGGGCTTCACTCGAGCGGGGCGGACTCATCGAGTCTGCGGCGGAAGCCGGAGGGGAATTGGAGGACCGTTTGCGAAGGATGCGGATTTGGTTGGCCTCGGAGCACTTCCCAGAACCTTTCCGGCTGCGCGTTCAGAGTGAAATCACTGATGGGGCCGGTGAATTCCTCGTGGCTGAGGAACATATGGAATATCTCAAAATGTTGGAACCTATGATCCGTGGCTGTGAATGGGAGTCGAAAACCATCAACGATGCTGTCTGCGATACAGCGAGAAGGGAGGATATCGGACTCGAACTCCGTGAAGCGTTCAAACTCCTCTATTGGGTCTTCCTCGACCAGAACTTCGGGCCTCGGCTCGCACCGCTATTCCACGAGTTGGGGGCTGAGCTGGTTCTAGTTCAACTGGAGAAGGCAATCGACCACCTCCAATTTGAATAATATCGCTATTTGGCGGTTTTAGCTCCTGCCCGGAATCGCGCGCGTAGGACACACGCGAGCATCATGCTTGAAATGGGGAGGGCTTCTGAAGGACTCCGATGGCGGTCTACTGCCCGAAGTGTGAGGCGCCGACGGAGGCGACCTCAAAGTTCTGTTTACAGTGTGGTCAAGACTACGAAACCAACGGCCCAATCACCTCGACGGGGCACGATGTGAAGGCTCTGAAGGAGTCGATTCGCTCCCGAGATGATCTCTCGATGGCAGACAAATTCGACTTGATTGCGAAGGTAGAGGATGGCTCAAACCCGATAGAACTCGGAATTGCGGCGTCAGCAGATGATGCAGAGGAGGAAGCGGCTGCACCCAAGCCGGCTCCAGCAGCGAAGGCAGGAGGGGGATCAAAGGTCGCGATGGTCAGCAGTCCCGCAGCCGCGGCAGCGGTTGCCAGCGTATCACAGGCGACGGACGCGTGGGGCATGGTGATGGCCGGACGGGTCAACATATCCGACCCGACTTTCCGTGCTGCAATGGACCTCGGAATGGAGGCGAGCCACCACATTCACGACATTTCGCACGGCGGTATTGACGAAACCGAACTGACAAACGAAGACCTACGCGCAATTCCGGTACTCAAGCCTCCCAAACGTTCGTTCTGTCCCAAGTGTGGGAGCGACATTCTCTCCCACTCGCACCTACAGTGGAAGAAGTGGCGAGAACACTCCGCCGAAGTCGTGCAATTGCAGGCGCAGGCGGCGATGGAAGCGGCGATCGTCCAAGTCGCTTCACATTACGTGGGGGCGCTGGACGCGCTGGAAATCAAGAACAAGGAGCTCGAAGTGCAATTGGACGAACTCGATGAGAAGAATATCATCAAGGAAATCGAGCCGCGCATCAAGGAGCAGGTTCGCGCCGAGTTGGAGAAGGAGTACAAGTCGAAGGCGGTGGCAAGAGGAGGTGCTGCAACCCCCAAGAAGGCCTCAGCGAAGAAGAAGTCAACCGGTGGTGCCAAGAAGAAGCCATCCAAGGCGGCTGGTATGTTTGGAGGTGGGCCGAAGGTTTCCAAGAAGTTCGAAGGCAAGAAGAAGGATAAACCGGACTGGTTCCTAGCGGAGGCACTTGACATCGTGTTCAACCCACACGGCACTGGAAAGGCGCTGAAACCGAAGACTATTCTCGCTCGTTCCGCCGAGGGGAACGTCAGAGTCCAGGATGTTGTCAGAATCTATGCCAGCGAAGGCGAGGATGGACTCAGTGAACTAGCTTGGACCTCTCCCTTCACTCGCTACATCATCGAGGCATTCGACCAGTGCTGAGAATTATTTGGAAATGTTGATATTTTGTGCCCTCTAGGGCACACCATGAAGGCAAAGTGTTTGGGGTTGGCTCTGATTCTCATTATGAGTTCGCTCTCTGTTGGCTGTTTGGACAATGCGAGGAGATCGCTTCACCGCCTGACCGACGACCGCGACGATGATCGTGACCGCGATACTTGTTACGACGACAATCGCCAAGAGGTGGATTGTGAAGATGAAGAAGAGCGTTGCTACGATGAAAATCGCAATGAAGTCGAGTGCGAAGATGACGACCGCGAAGATGAGACCTGTTACGACGACAATCGACAAGAAGTGGACTGTGACGAAGACGAGGGAGAGGACGAGGATTCCGACCACCGCTGATGGTCTCAGTAGAGATTCTGATGAGGGTTAATCCCAGAGATTGAGAAGAGTCTTCATTTTCCAAAGAATTTCTTCTTAGCCTCTTTCTTCATCTGGTTCTTCACCATCTCAGTGGCTTTTTCCTCGACTGCTTTGACCGCCTTCTGACCGACCTCGGCGGCCTTTGCGGCCACTACATCAGTTAGTGGCTTGGCAGCGGTCGACAATGCTTGTTTTGCCTTCCTCTTGGCAGCCGCCTTACCCGCTCCACCTACTGCTGATGCAACTTTTGACAGCCGTCCTACTTTCTTCTCGCTCATGGTTCCCATCCGTCAATGGAGGACCTCATATATCCTAATTTTGCAAATCTCGGGAGGAATGAGACACCCCGTAGTTAGAGTTCAGTCGAGATATTTTACTTGGAGCAGGTGGGGTTCAGGTATTCCGTCGATGGCGGCTGCAATCGCTTCGACTTCCATTTTCGCTCCTGACATCGTGGTGACGAACGGAATGTTCAACTCGACCGCCAACCGGCGCATCATGTTCCCGTCGAGGACCGCCCCCCCACTCTTACTAGGGGTGTTCAGAACGAGGTTGATCTTGCCCTGCCGCATCAGGTCGAGAGCGTCGGGATGCTGCCGTTCAGCGATTCGATAGGCGATTTCGACTGTCAGCCCATGAGCACGCAACGCATAGGCGGTGCCCGGCGTGGCGTGCAGGTTGAATCCGAGCTCAATGAGGCGGGCAGCAACATCCGCAATCGCCTCCTTGTCCTCGTCCTTCACCGTGATGTAGACTCCACCAGTGGTCGGCACTGGCAACTCTGTCGCCAGACGCGCCTTCAGATAGGCCCGTGCGGGGTCTGGGTCACTGCCCATCACCTCTCCAGTAGACTTCATCTCCGGACCGGGGGCGGGGTCCAAACCTCTCAATTTGATGAACGGAAAGACCGGCGCCTTGACGCAGACGAGGCCGGTAGTTCTCTCCGGAATCTCGAGGTCTGAAAGCCGGCTACCTATGGCAACTCTAGCGGCGATTCGGGCGAGTGGAATCCCGGTCGATTTGGCGACGAACGGGAAGGTTCGAGAGCCCCTTGGATTAACTTCGAGGACATACAGTTTCTCATCACAGATGGCGAACTGAATGTTGAAGCAGCCGATGATTTTCAAGCCGATTCCAATCTTTGTGGTCCACTCCTCTACTTGTGCGAGGACTTCCTCGCTGATATTCTGTGGCGGGATGAAACAGGTTGAGTCACCAGAATGAATGCCTGCTTCTTCGAGGTGTTCCATGATGGCTCCGATGAGAACCTGCTCTCCATCCGAGACCGCATCGACATCGAGTTCGATTGCGTGTCTGAGGTATTCGTCACAGAGCAGCGGCTTGTCTGGAGCGATGTACGCCTCCTGCATGTAGGCGTCGAGTTGGTCGTCGTTGGTGAGAATCTCCATCCCCCTGCCACCGAGAACATAAGAGGGTCTGATGAGAACCGGGAATCCGATTTCGTGCGCTGCCGCCCTGACCTCCTCAGGCGTGCTGCCGGTCAATCCGTTGGGCATCCTAAGCCCAACACGCTTGGAAAACGCCTCAAACCGTTCACGGTCGCTCGCCTCGTCCACCGCATCGGGTGAGGTCCCTTCCAACGACATCTCAAGGCCAAGGGTATTCAGATGGGCCATCCGAGCGTCCAAGGGAAGCGCGAGATTGATTGCCGTCTGGCCGCCGAACTGCAGCAGGATGCCGTCGGCGTCTTCCCGCAGCAGAACTTCAGCGACGCTCTCGAGGGTCAGCGGGTCAAAGTAGAGGCGGTCGCTGGTGTCGAAGTCAGTGGATACCGTCTCAGGATTGTTGTTGATGATGATCGCCTCATGGCCCACTTCGCGGATTGCTTGGACGGCGTGAACACAGCCGTAGTCGAATTCGATTCCCTGGCCGATGCGGATCGGGCCCGAGCCGAGTACCACTAGCCTCCTCGCAGGGTCGCCATCGGCGGCGATTCTGCGCTTTTGAGGAACGGAGTCAACTCCCGGCAGACCGTGCGGCTCGTAGGTCGAATAGTAGTATGGTGTGATTGCCGCAAACTCCGCCGCACAACTGTCAACCATTCTATAGACCGGGTGTATGGAATGTGAATGTCGGCACCTCATCACCGCATCTTCGCCCTGACCCTCTGGTAGGAGATTCAATCCATGAACCGGATAATCCGCAAGTGCATCGCAGATGTGAGCGTCACTCATCCCCGCACTCTTCCAGCGCCGCATCTGTGCAGCGCTGATCTCACTCGGCTCAATGCCTCCTTCTCCGTCTTGGCTCGCCCAGCCAGCGCTTCGCACCTCGTTGTCAGTCGCCGCCATCCGCTGGAACTTGTGCAGGAACCAGCGAGTGATGCTGGTGAGTTCTCGCACCCTCTCAATCGACCAACCTCGTCGGAACGCCTCGTAGAGTGCACCCATCCGGCGGTCGGTCGCGACCCGCAACCAATGCTCGAGAGTCTCGTCAGGGAGTGGTGTCTCGGCCCTTTCACCCATGCCTTCTCCCTCTGATGTGTCCGCCAGTGTGAGCGGCCGGGGGTGTGGCTTACCGTACTCTAGGGAAGCCCAAGCCTTGAGGAAAGCCTCTTCGAAGCAGCGGCCGATAGCCATCACTTCGCCAGTACTTTTCATCGAAGTCCCAAGTGTGCGGTCGGCGGTTCGGAACTTGTCGAACGGCCAGCGAGGAATTTTTACAACACAGTAATCGAGCGTTGGCTCGAACGCCGCGGTAGTCCCTTCACCGGTAATCGGGTTGGGAAGTTCGTCTAGTGTGTAGCCCACGGCGATGAGCGCCGCCATCCTTGCGATTGGGTAGCCAGTCGCCTTTGAAGCGAGTGCTGATGAGCGGGAAACTCTCGGATTAACTTCGATGACTACGAACTCCCCAGTCTGTTGGTTGAAGGCGAACTGAACATTGCAGCCACCCTTGATGTCAAGCCTACGAATGAGGCGTAGTGAAGCGTCTCGGAGCATTTGGTGGTCGCGGTCAGAAAGAGTCTGTTGGGGGGCGACGACGACCGATTCACCGGTATGGATTCCCATCGGGTCGATGTTTTCCATCGTGCAGACGATGATGCAGTTGTCAGCCGCGTCTCGCATCACCTCGTACTCGTGCTCCTGCCAGCCGAGAATGCTCTCTTCGATGAGCACCTGACCGATTTGTGAATGGAGGATCCCCTGGCTCGCTATCTCCACCAACTCACCCCGGTTCCATGCCGTTCCACCCCCAAGACCTCCCAAGGTGAACGCCGGTCGAATCAGCAGTGGGAATTGGCCGATGCGTTCTGCGGCCAGCAATACCTCCTCGATTGAGGAGCAGGCGTGTGCGTCTGCGACAGGAAGGTCGATCTCTTCGCAGACCTGTTTGAACAGGTCGCGGTCCTCCGCCTCATCGATGGTGGCGAGATTACAACCGATGAGTTCGACGCCGAGGCGGGCGAGTGAGCCGTCGTGGGCTAATGTCGAGGCGAGGTTCAGGGCGGTCTGGCCGCCCATTCCAGCCAGGAGGGCGTCGGGTTTCTCAATCTCGAGGATGCGTCGGACGACGTCTGGGAGAAGCGGTTCAATGTGGATGCGGTCTGCCATCTCGGGGTCATTCTGGATAGTGGCGGGGTTGGAATTGACTAGGATGACTTCGAAGCCGTCGGCGCGCAGTGCCCGGCAAGCCTGTGAGCCGGAGAAGTCGAACTCGGCGGCTTGGCCTATCTTAATCGGACCCGAGCCGAGAATCATGATTCGCTGGATGTCTTCTCGGCGAGGCATCAGGCAACACCTCGCTTTGATAGTGGGAGTTCGTCCCGCATCTCCTTCGCCACGATTTCAGAAAAACGGTCGAACAGCGGCGCCGCATCGTGCGGCCCGGGCGCCGCCTCTGGGTGATACTGAACGCTGAAGGCAGGCCGACCAATCACATCCAACCCCTCGACGGTACGGTCGTTCGCATTGACGAATCGAACTTCGGTAGGGGCATCGGAGAGCGCCTCGGGTGCGCCTTGGCTCTGCCAGATTGGGTGAGGTGCGAGAGGCTCTGTACCTCGTGGGTTGACCGCAAAACCGTGGTTCTGACTGGTGATGGTGACCTTCCCCGTCACTAGGTCGACTACCGGTTGGTTGGCTCCACGGTGGCCATATCGGAGCTTGTAGGTCTCAAGCCCGGTCGCTAGCCCCAAGAGTTGGTGACCCAGGCAGATTCCCATCACAGGAATCTTTGTTTCAAGGCCGGCAGCGAGCGTTTCTCTAGATGCAAACGCCTTGCCAGCGTGAGCCGGGTCACCCGGTCCGTTTGAGCAAAAGAGGGCGTCGATTTGGTATTCGTCTAACAGGGTGTCGAAGGCTAAGTCGGGTGGCGTCCAAAGGACCTCGAAGCGCTTGCATAGTTCCCGCAGGATGTTGTGTTTGATGCCGCAGTCGAGGGCTGCTATCCGTGGCATGGGAATCCCGCCGTTACCCTTTGCACCTTCGTTGAGAAGGACTGCATCGTCGCGGCTGACATCGTCGACCAAGTCCTCCAAATCCGGTGAAGTCATGCCCTCCAGACGGTTGCGCATCTCCTCCTCTTGCTCTAGTGGGCCGAACAGACAGAGAATCACTCCATGCTCACGGACTCGACGGGTTACTGCGCGGGTGTCTACAGCGGTGATGCCCGGAACATTGTGGGCGAGGAGGAAATCGTGCACGCTGCCGATGCAATTGCGATGGTCCGGGTGGTCAATCCACTCGCGGCAGACCACGCCTCTTGGCCAAACTGCAGAAGACTCAGAGATTCCCGACGCAACTCCATAGTTGCCGAGCAGCGGCCAAGTGAAGGTTAGAACCTGACCGGCGAAGGAGGGATCAGTGAGGCTCTCCTGAAAGCCGCTCATTCCGGTGGTGAAGACCAACTCCCCTTCACCGATGATTGGCGCTCCGAACAGAATGCCTTCGTGGCGGGAGCCGTCTGCGAGCAGCAGGACGCCTCTGCCAGTTGCCGAAGTGAGTTCGGTGTCGGCTGAATCGAGCAACAGGTCGGCCGCGTCAACGCCCGAATACGGATTTGAAACGCCCCTTTGGCCCGAGCCGGGACTGAAGCCGTGCGCAGCCTTCACCTTCGCACCCTAGGATTGTGCCCGAATGCCGTTTATCATTATTCACCATGCAGCGTGACTGCTGACGCCACCACTGTGTGGGTGATTCACTCTTCGTCGACACTTTCGCGCAAGTCCTTGCCACGCTCTGTTGGGTGAACCTCCAACTTTCCACCCGCAAACTCAGTTGCCCCAGCCGCGCCGCCCGAGTAGCACTCGAGAAATGCCGCCAAAGCGGCCACCTCTGAATGAGGCTGATTTCCGACCGCGACATTGTGCTGACAGATCTCGAAATACTCACGCGGCACCTTTGCTCCCCCGAGCACGATTGCCAGCGGCTTGTCGTGCGGAAGTGCGGGAATGACATCGTGGTAGGGTAGACCGTACATGGTCAGGTGAACTGCGACCCCACCGGCCTCGACAAAGCGGCGTAAAAAGCCGAGTGGCGACTCTTCGTGACGGACCTCAAACTCGCCGCCGAACCGCTCGGCGACATCACCGATTCCCGAGAGAAGAGAGGCGTCGTAGTCGCCTGCCAACAGGAATGTGTCAGCGCCGAAGGCGCGTGCGGTAAGGCCGAGATGAGTCGAGATGCGTGGGTCCCGACCAGTACGATGGCCGAGCCTCAACACGGTGATTGACTGCGACTTCTCGGTCATCGAAGGTACCCTCTCGCAGAATTAGGCGGGGGGGACTTCCTCTTCAGCGTTCTCAAAGTCGCCGGAAGTCAGCTGTAGGGGTTCATCGAGTGGTGCGATGTCGAGTGGGAAGGTCTGGAGCAACTTTTGGACCCACGAAAGGAGGATGGCGTCGAGCAGGAGGTGAGTGGCGAAGTGGACCATCACCCCGAGCGCGCCGATTCGCAGCGATTGAAGAATCATTGAGGGCTGTCCGCTGTCGGTGAACACCAACCAACCGATTGGCTCCAGCGTGAAGTAAAGCGCCATAATCAGCAGAACTCCGCCGGTGGCCCCTGACTGCCAACTGCTTCTCTCTCTGCTGTGCATCAACAGGACTGTCGCCACAAGTACAAGAATTGGAATCAGTAGTGAGACTGAAAAGAAATCCAAGTTGAGAATCATCGAATTGGGCAGGCTCGAATCTGCATCACCCAATGTGTCTCCTATCACCGATACGGTCAACCACCAGAAAATGCCGACTGCGGCGAGCAGAATACCACCCATTACAGAACGGCTGTGAATCATCTGGCCCATCTCATGACGGTCCTTCGGCTGCATCCTCTGAAGGACACTTTCCGCCAACTCAAGATTTTCCGGCGAAGGCAAATTTGCATCTTCATCAGTCACCGAAAGCCGAGGCTCTGGCTCGCTTGACTCGTCACTAGACGAGGCGTCTGCTATCGTCACGAGCGGTTTGGCTGCTGCGTGGGATGATAAACGATGCCCCACAGCCGATGCCGCTTATGGCTGACTTGGCACCTTTCCTGAAACGCCGTCCCTGTGGGCGACCTCGCCTAATGGGAATTGTCAATGTGACCCCCGACTCATTCCACGCGGCTTCCCGAGTTGCTTCCGTGGATGCTGCCGTTCAAACTGGGCTCGGGATGTGGGAGGCTGGTGCTGACTGGGTTGACATCGGTGGTGAATCGACCCGACCCGGAGCAGAGCCCGTTGATGTGGCCGAGGAGTTGAGCCGGGTTGTGCCGGTCATCAAAGGGCTGAAAATCGAAAAACCTAACGGATTGGTTTCAGTTGATACGCGGCGTGCCGTGGTTGCCATGGCGGCGCTCGACGCGGGCGCAGACATGGTCAACGATGTTTCAGGGCTCAGAGATGCCGCCATGCGGGCTGTGGTGCTCGAACGGGGCTGTGCGGTCTGCATCATGCACATGCTCGGCGAGCCTGGCAACATGCAGAATGAGCCGGACTACGCTGATGTGGTCGGCGAGGTGAGTGCCAACCTTCTCGCCGTCGCAGACAAGTTGGTCGCCGCCGGTCATCCCGCCGACTTGATTTCACTCGACCCTGGGATTGGCTTCGGTAAGCGGTTGGAGCATAACTTGGACCTGTTGCGTTCTGATGCTGGTCTACGCGGCGATGCTGAATTCTCCCTGTTGTGGGGGGTCAGTCGAAAGTCGATGTTCAAGGAATTACTCGGTAGAGACTCGACTGATACACGCTTGGCAGGAACTTTGGCGGTTGCGGCACATGCGATGGCAGTGGGAGTCGATATTCTGAGGGTCCACGATGTCGCTGAGCACCACGACCTTCTCTCCACCCTCGCAGCGCTCAAAGGTGAGTAGATTGAATCGGAGGAAATCGTGATGGCAGATATTCCAGTCGTTGATGTCGACGAGAATCTGCGAATAATCGGGACTGCTCATATTAGCAGTGCCTCCGCTGACCTAGTGCGCCAAGAGATTGCCGAGTGGAAGCCGGACATGGTCGCGGTCGAACTCTGCGAGAGCCGACTGAAGGCGCTGCGTAACCCCGAGGCATTTGACAACGAGGCTCTCACCAAGGTGCTGAAAGAGGGCAAAACCCAGCTGGTCCTCTTTCAATCACTGTTGGCTACTGAACAACGCCGTCTCGGCATTGAGGAGGGTGAAAAACCCGGAACTGACCTTTTGGCAGCCATAGAGGCGGCTGAGGAGGCAGGAATCGAGTTCGAATTGGTCGACCGAGATATCCAGACCACGATGAGGAGAGCGTGGCGGCGGATGGGGTTGCGCGAGAAGTTTCGAGTAATCAACGGGCTCCTCTTGAACGGTGACCAGAATGATGACGAGGAGATTCCTTCGGTCGACGAACTTCTGCAGAACAAGGACCTGATTACCGAATTGCTAAACGAGTTGAAGGCGGTCGCACCCGGTGCAGGTGAAGTTCTGATCGACGAGCGTGATGAATACCTTGCAGCCTCTATAGACCGGCTTAGGGGTCGGAATCCCGACGGAAGAATCCTAGTCGTGATTGGCGCAGGCCATCTAGATGCAGTCGCTGAAAAACTCGCTGGGCCGGCGTTAAAAAATGAAAATAGGCTCGCTGAACTGAATGAGGAGCCGCAACCCAAGAAGTTCTGGAAGATTGTGAAATATGCTCTTCCGGTCGGTATGATTTTTCTCTTTGGATACTTGCTGACGCAAGGTGATTACAACCAGTTGAAGGAGGTAGCACTGACTTGGTTGGCGCTTAATGCATCGCTCGCCGCTCTTGGTGCGCTACTCGCAAGGGGTCACCCGTTCGCCATTCTAACCGCTGCGATCGCCTCTCCGATTACTTCTCTCAACCCCACCCTCGCTGCGGGATGGTTCGCCGGGTATGTGCAAATGAAGGTAGCCAAGCCGACGACGAAGGATTTGCAGGATTTCCTGAAGTTGGACAAATTCAGTTTGTTCTGGTCGAATCGAGTCGGGCGGGTTCTGTTGGTCACTGCGCTGGCAAACCTCGGCTCATCAGTTGGTGCGTGGTTTGCTGGTACTGCCATAATTGGGACTCTACTCGCTTGAATTCTTTCTTTGAAAAGTGGTATTCGGGTAAGTTCAACAACTCCGTCTATTTGATATTCCTGAACATGCCAAAAGAGTATGACAGGTCGACGGAAGAAGCTGAACTAGGGTGATGCTCAGACACACGAAGGTCGAACCCTAACCCGTTCCGTTGAAGAACCGGATGCGGGTCGCCGCATCATGGTAGAGGATGTCGTCATCGTCGGCGGGGCGAGAACACCCTTCTGCGAATGGTTAGGCGGCAAGCGGGGCGATGGCCAGCGAGGCGGACTGCTCGCCGACATGACAGCAGAGGAGTTGGGTGCTATAGCCATTAGGGGAGCGTTGGAGAAGACCGGTACCGATGCTGGCTCTGTTGACCATGTCGTGATGGGGCATGCCCTGCAGACCTCCGATCAGGCGATATTCGGCAGCCGCCATGCTGGACTCAAGGCGGGAATCCCTCAGGAGGTTCCTATGCTCACGCTCAACCGCCTGTGCGGCAGCGGCGCCCAGTCAATCATTTCAGGCGCGCAGATGATCATGCTCGGCGAGGCTGAAGTGGTCGTGTCTGGCGGAATGGAGAACCTGAGCCAAGCGCCACACGTGCTGCGTGGAATGCGCGACACCTACGGGCTCGGGCGGCCACCCAGACAGGGGGATGAGCTCACTAAGGACATGGAGGACTACCTGTTCACCAACCTCGTCGACAGCACCTGCGACTCGTTCATGGCGCAGACTAGCGATGAGCTGTGCAAGCGAATCGGCGTGACCCGCGAGGAAGCGGATGCCTTCGCTGCTCTCAGCCACCAGCGCACCGAAAAGAGTGTGAAAGATGGCATTTGGGCTGAGGAAATTGTTGAGGTAGAAACCCCAAATGGAATGGTTGGGGCATCTGATGAGGACCATGTCGTTCTAGGAACGACTGTTGAGGCTCTTTCTGGACTTCGGACGCACTTCGGCCCAGATTCCCTCGTTACTGCTGGGAACGCATCTGGTGTTGTTGATGGGGCAGCAGCAGTTGTCATCAAGTCAGCCAGCCGTGCTAAATCTGACGGCAACCAACCTTTGGCTCGAATAGTATCCTGGGGGATTGTTGGTTTGGAGCCAGCAATAATGGCATATGGGCCGGTCCCTAGTAGTCGCAAGGCTTTGGAAAAAGCAGGAATGACTGTTGACGATATTGACTTGTGGGAAATCAATGAGGCTTTTGCCGGGCAAGCTGTTGCCTGCATCAAAGATCTAGGAATTGATGTTGAAAAAGTCAATGTCAATGGAGGGGCGGTTGGACTTGGCCATCCTCTTGCTGCTACTGGCACCCGCCTTGTTCTTACTCTCGCCCTAGAACTCAAGCGAAGAGGCGGGCAATATGGAATTGCTACTGCCTGTATTGGTGGTGGCCAAGGGATTGCGCTCATAATCGAGTCAATTTGACCGTTTTTCGGTATTTCACACATGCGAGGGATTAACAACCGGTTGCCCGGATAGAATGTTGATAGCATGAATGAGCACACAATTACCGAACACATCGAAGGAGCCGGACACTCTGGAAAAAAACGTAGTCTAGTGAAGACAATAACATGGAGAACGATTGGAACGATTGACACAATCATAATCACTCGATTTGTAACCGGCAGTTGGTCTGCCGGAGCTGCTGTAGGAGGAATTGAGTTATTCACGAAGATGGCGTTGTACTATCTGCACGAGCGCGGTTGGAGCAGTTTGGATTGGGGCCTAGAGGATGTCGATGTAGATGTAGATTCTTTGGTAAAGAAACATCCAGTTCATTGAGATGCCCCCCCGATGGCGCTTTTTGAGGGGTCTACTGCGTAGGGATTGGTAGACATTCCGCTGCAGTTTGAACTGACGCCATCTGGCGGTCGAGTCACCGCCAATAACTAGAGGAAAAAGACCTCACGGATGTCAATTAGATATCGAAGCAGGCTGGCCACGACGGCGATGATGAACGGGTAGGTCAGGACCCTTTGGGGAAGCAGTTTGATGGCTGTCTTGGCACCCAGCCACGCGGTTCCAACTACGCTGAGGTAAATGGGTATGATGGACAGACCCAGAGTTTCGAGAATCAATGGACCCGTCCCGTCGACGACCAGATGGGTCGCCACCCCGACCGGCACCATCCACGACTCGATGATGTAAGATGTGCCAGCCGCTTGATGCTGCTTGAATCCAAGGACCGAGCGGTGAAGAGTCATGAAGACGGCTCCTCCACCGATTCCAAGAAGACCCGAGGCAGCACCGCCACTGAAGCAGCCGGCCCGATACTTGGTCAGAAGTGTTCCTTGGACCGGGGGGGGCTCATCATCGCCGTTGACCTTACCGTTCATCTCGACATTGAGTTGCTTCACGGTCCTGTACAGAACCCAGACCAACAGAATTGAGGCACCGATCTTGATTGACATGTCGCCGAGATGATCGATCAGCAGTGCGGCGATTAGGGCCCCCACTATTGCCCCGCATAGTGCGGCAGGCGTTCCTTTACGACCGACCCCCGCCTCCGAATAACCTCCGCTCTCATGAGCAGCCCTGCTCCCCATTGAGACCGTCCAGACCAACAACAGCGAACAGACGAGAGAGAGCTTGATGTCCCATTCGAGGAGATATATGAAGATTGGAACATACAGGACACCGCCGCCAAGTCCCAGCGGAGCGAACATGAAGGCGGTCATTAGTATCAACAGCATCACAATGACGATGAGTACCAGTTCCACAATCATGCCTCCTTTTTCAGATACCAGTGTTCAGGTCGCGGGGATAACGGTCGCTTCATCCAAAGTGGTCGACGCTCGCCTCTGGGGTGGGTCTCTCGTTCCTTGGCCCATGCATTCCACTTTTGATAGTACTCATGAGACTTCTTGGTGTCGACCTCGATGTCGCCGTAGAGTTCATCCTCGGCTGGTCGGGAAAGCCAAACCTTCTGCAGCCAACAATGGGCGCCACTAATTGGATCGGGTTGCACCGCGTGGGTGAGGTTCTGATGGACTCCTCCATCTCGCCAATAGATGCGGTTGGTGTCTGGGTCGGACGACTTCCACGGGCGCACACCTTCGACCGTTCGCATCCGCATCTTACCGTCGCCAAGGTTGGAAATCTCGACTGTGTTTGTTAGGAAGCGATTGCCACGGTCCTGCTTTCTGCGCCACCTCCCGATGTGGTGGGAACAGCCTACGACTCCAGGCTTAATTGACTCGGTCAACCAGACCTTGTCGACGAACCAGCCGATTTCAGTCTTGATTTTCAGAAGTTCGCCTTCAGCGACGCCCAACTTTGCTGCATCAGTCGGGTGAATCCAAATCGGATTCTTGTGGGCAATCTCCGACAGCCATTTCGAGTTTGCCGAGCGGGAGTGGATGTGCTGTGGCAGTCGGAAGTTCGGGAGTAGGCAGAACTCGTCATCACCTTGCAAATTAGAGGGATGAACATGGCTGATGATGCGGTAGTGAGGGATAGAGTGCTCGGGATATCCGAACTCGACCATGGTGTTTGAGTAGAACTCCTGCTTGCCGCTCGGAGTTGGCCAACCTTCCTCCTCGTGCTTGCTATAGACAGATTCTTCAATCAAAAATGCGCCATGCTTGCGCATATAGTTAAGCGCTGTCAGACCTTCCTTTTCGGCCGCTTCTGGAAGCCCGGGAACATGTTCAAACGTAAACTGATAATACTCCTCAACGGTGATTTTCTCGCCTTCCCGGTAAGGGCTGATGAAGTGCTCGCGAATTCCCATCGTGCCGTCGTCGATTCGCCATGAGAGTTCGATCCAGAACTCATCCTCCTCCCACACCTCGCCCGGGTTGACCTCGTGGGTGAACTCCACCTCCTTGCCCTCCCGCCGAGCATACTCTCTCAATACCGGTTGGCGGAATGCCACCCATTTCCCAGCTTGGGTCGCATAGGAATTGATGTCATGGCGCTCTGAAGCATGACCCATTGGTAAAACGTAGTCTGCCAAGAACGCGGTCTCGTTCCATGTTGGTGTCAAGGCTATGTGGCAGCCGATTGACTCCTCGTTCTGCAGCATCTCCATCCAGGCGAAGCCATCTGGATATGTCCAGACCGGATTGAAGACACGCGTGAAGTAGACATCCATGGTGCCTCTACCCTCCTTCACCATATGTGGAAGGATGTGGCTCATCTCAAAGTGAGCAAGCATGTACTCAGGGGGAAAGTGCAACTCGTTCCAGCCGTCTGGGTCTGGAGGCTCATCGAACAGCGTCGGCTTGTACTTCGCCCAGGAGTTTGGAGCGGTGCCTCCAACCGTTCCGACTGAGCCGGTCAAGACATTGAGGAAATGTAGAGTACGAGAAACCTGCCAACCGCCCAAGTTACCAATCGCCGCCGCCCGCCATACATGCGTAGAGAGTGCAGAGCCCGCCTCGGCGACGATATCGCCGACCTCAATCACCTGTTCGACGGGAATCCTACACTCCTCAGCGGCGAATTCGGGGGTGTATTCGGCGTATTCCAACTTGAGCAGTTCGATGAACCTCTCGAAGGTGCGGGGTTCGTCCGGGTGAGCCGCCTCAAGCCACATCTCCCAGTTAACCCAGT
>Ga0208879_1002525_pt1 | contig 15952 bp, 12 predicted proteins | sample Knorr_S15_td_Bot_FD_185605 | JGI IMG/M metagenome (GOLD analysis project Ga0208879, IMG submission 185605) | Marine microbial communities from Southern Atlantic Ocean transect - Knorr_S15_td_Bottom_ad_5009_LV_A (SPAdes) (version 2) | ecosystem: Environmental > Aquatic > Marine > Oceanic | place... | reverse complement strand
GGTGGTTCTGAGGGTGGGCCACTTGGGGGGTCTGTTGGTGGACCTGAGGGTGGACCACCTAGGGGGTCTGTTGGTGGACCTGAGGGTGGTAACGGCGGTCCTGATGGTGATGAGAGTGGGCCACTCAGTGGTGACGGCGGTGCCTCTCTGACGGTGCTGGAGGCAGAGGAGTCGTGGGCGAGCAGTGGGTCTTCGGTTCGCGCCAGACTGGTGGGCGGTGCTTCTCTGACCACATCCTTTGAAATCAGCGGTGCCGGGCGCGCCCCTTTACCGCTGGCGGCGGTCAATCCCGACGAGTACTCGGTGAGGGGGGCCAGATCGGGTAATACATCCGAATCTCCATTTGCAACGGTGATCTTGGTGCCGCCACCTGCTGCATGCTCGGCGTCGTAATCAACCATCATCACTTGGCCGGGGTCGATAATCTCACGCTCACTCACGTGACCGAAGTCATCGAGGTCGGAATCGAAAACACCGGAAAATAACGTTGAGCCGACCGCACTCGCAGGACTGCGACCGACCTTCTGGTCGTATTCAAAATCAGCTTCATACGTACCCAGTTCCAAGGTGCGACGGCCATCGGTGGCATCGTGTTGCAAGATGAAAGTCCAGTTTCCTGAGTCGAGGGTGAAGATGAATTCATACTCTCGTGACAGGCCTGGGCCGATGCTGGTCACACCGCTGAGCGGCTCCACCTCTCGCCCATGTGATGTTGCGATGGTAGCCACAAGACCACCCATCGGAATCGCCGACTCATTGTCGACATTGATGCGCACCCGCAGGACATCGCGGTCGTCATCATCAATATCGGCGACGGTCGTGAGCAGTGACGCGACCAAAGGGCCGCTTCGTGATATATGTTCTTCACTCATCGCCATCCCACTGTCTCCACACCATCCATCGTACTTCAAATCAATTCTCTACCGGCAAGCCTCAGCGCATCGTCGCTCGGGTCTCCCATGGCAGACTCCAGAATACCGCCGCAACAGTGCGTTCCGCGGCATCGATTCGGCTCTGGTGTTTCTCATCACCACGGATGCGAACATAATCGAACAGCGCGAATACCACCAAACCGATGACCGGTAATGCGTAGAGCAATTTGCGTCCGGCTCTTCGACCCCAATGGGCGGCACCCAGGGGCGAGGCATCATCGTGCACCAAGGCGATGCCGAACCAACGTTGGCCGAGTGAGCGCCCCATCCAGGTTCCGGTGTACTTGAAGTAGAGCCAGTGCAGGGCGAGAAGGATTATCCAGTGCAGGACGGTGATATGGGGTGAGGTGGTCATTTCGGCGATATTCCATAGTCGGAAGATGAAAACTCCCCTGGTGGCGATGAACAGAATGCTGAGAATAAAGAAATTATCGAGCATGTACGCCGCTCCCCGTTTCCAGGCATGGGCCAGCAATACTCCCTCGGGGACCCCCTCCCCAACCAACGCCTTGGCCATCGTCGATGAGCCTTGGTAAACGGTTACCGGAGAGTCCGTCGAAGCGCTCATCTTCCTCATCACCCGCTGACCTCGGCCATATGTGAAACCACCGCTCAATCCCCTACCGCATGCCAGGCGATGAGTTTGCGCTCCTGCACCCAGTCGAGATATCCGGCCCAGGTCGGATCGTGGCGCAAGGTGTTCATGTTCCCGAGAATAATCAGGCCGCGCCGCGCCCTGGTGATGGCTACGTTCAATCGTCTCCGATCGGCGAGGAATCCGACCTCACCATCTCTGTTGGCGCGCACCGTACTGAAGACGATGACCTCTTTCTCTCTACCTTGATAGCCATCGACACTCTTGATTTCCAGTCCGGCATAAGGTCCCCCCGGATCTCTCCCGCCGGCCGCCTCGAACAGGTCGTCGAGTAGTCTCACCTGACCGTTGTAGGGGGTGATGACGCCGATATCACTGGGCTGGAGGTCGCCGGGTGCGAGCAGGCCCTGAACCACTGTGACCAGACGAGCGGCCTCGTCGAGATTGGATTTTGACTGCCCTTCGGAATCGACCTGCTCGCTGCCATCGATGGGGATGAAGGCCACCGGTGAATCCCAGTCAGGCCAGAGGAAGCCGGCCGGTGCCGGTCGGTCAGCGGCGGAAATTCCATCTATGAGGCGACCATCATAGAATCTTCCCGAGGGAAAATCACGCAGGGTCGGATGCATGCGATATTGGGTCTCCAGCAGGTGAGGGGTGATTCCGGCGGCAATCAATCTCTCGAACAGTGAACGGGCAAGTCCTCCTTCCTCAGCTCTCAGGCTGATGACGGTGGCAGGAAGTTGCCGGTGGTCACCGACTAGTACCAGTTGTCTGGCGCCGCGCACAATCGGCACCAGAGCCGCTGGTTCGGTGGCCTGTGTCGCCTCGTCGATGAGAACATGGGGGAAATTACGCTGGCCGAGAATCGGATGTCCGGCGCCGATGCAGGTGGTGCAGATTACTTCGGTGCGGTCGAGGATTTCTTCGATTATTCTTGCCTCCAACCTGCGAATCTCCTTCCATCCACGCGAGATATCGCGGTGTGCCAACCCTCTCGCCTTGCCTTTCAATTGCCCTATCTCTCGGCTCAATGACATGACATCGTCAATCATCATCTTCACCTCTTCACGGTCGGGATGCTGTTCGACCATCGCATCCAAGGTCGCGGCGCGCAATTCTTCTCGCACCTTCACCGGCCGGCCGATTCTTGTCGCATTGACCCCTATATCGAGCAGTCCGCCGACCAGATTGTCGACCGCGACGTTAGAGTCTGCACAGGCGAGAATCGGGCCGGTTTCCTGCTTCGCCCATATTTTCAGCAAATGAACCGCAGTGTGGGTTTTTCCGGTGCCCGGGGGGCCTTGGATCAAGGTCAGGCGCTGCATCACCGCGGCGGAGATGGCTTCGGCTTGACTATTGTTCAGGCGTAGTCCCGCGAGGTCGACCGGTGCCAATTTGCGTTTCATCGGCCCCAGTTCGGGCAACATCGCCGCCGAAGCATCGAGGTCGTGCAGATTGGCCAACAGAACATTTTGCAAGACCGTTCCGACACCACCTTCGGTTGAGTGGAAGTCATCCAGGGCCTCTTGCATCCGGTCATGGGCAACCCGATTTGCCCCGCGGTCCAGGCGCCACGCCCCTTTTCGCAAACCTTCCGGCAAATCGTTACAGACGATGCGAATACGCGTTCGACTGCGGTCGAGGACCACCCCTTCGACCACTTTCTCATTCCACGGTCGGCTGCGGGAGATGATGACGATATCACCATGGCCGAATTTGTGCCACGGCATCTCACCCCCGCCGCGCATCGAGAATACCGCAATCGGGTCGCCGAAAAGATGGCCACGTGGTTTGCCGACCAAGTCGAATAGAGCCAGACCGGCCTCGACCAAGCGGCCGCGTTTCCATTCCTTCCACCGCTCATCAACCTCGCTCAGTTCATCCTGTAATTCCCATTCGGTCAATCGTCGATAGGCGGAGTGGTGGTCCTGAGTGCGGCGCCATCGCGCCGGCATTTCTTCTTCTGGCGGTGCTTCTGTGCGGTAGCGACCATCGCCGTGGCCAAATGTGCGGATATTGCCCATAATCAACCATCCAGCATTTTCTTTCCGCCGTTTCGGTATTCTTGGCCGACGTATTCAATGCTCGGTTGACGGAGACTCTTAAACGGTTTAGATGCGGCCGCACAGATGGGGATATGATGTTCGGGCGTTTCCGCAGGGAAAAGGAAGCCATAGGAAGAATATGCCCGCTATGTGAATTGGAGAACCCCTTCGATGCCAGTTCCTGTGGCCAATGTTACTTCCAGTTGGAGAAGAATACCCGCCAGCAGGACGAGGCTGTCAGTGATACGGAGGAAAAAGTCCTGCTCGATGAACTATTGAACGCTGAGATGGAAAATGAGGAGGAAGAGACGTTTCCGGTAGACGTTATCACCATGGACGAAATGATGGTGGATATAGATCAATACCAAGTCATCGACAACGAAGATGAAGAGGCGGACGCATTCACCTTCATCAAATCGACAGGCCCGACTTTCTCAGAGATAGAGGTCGATGGCGACGGGCCGATAGAGTCACAATCAACATCGACCCTGACGAGTTTACCGGGGGTTGCGGTCGAACAGAACGTGGATTATGCCAGTGAGGTTGCCGAGGAGATAGAGGTCGATGAGGCCGAGGCCGATGTCGATTTGCTGAGCCTGCCGGAATTGCCTCAAGTCATCGCCCCACCACCGATTGATAGGGATGAGACAGACTTTTTCACCCCTACTGCCGAAGCGGAGTCGAGGCCGGTTGGCGAATTAGAGTCGGTTCCGATGGGTGAACTTCCATCTGAGGTTTCTCCGGCGGTGGCTCCCGAGATTTCTCCCGAGCCGGTTTACGATGCGGTCACCAATACGGTTGCCGAGGCATCTGTCGGATTGCCGGCCCTTCCAGATGGCGTCCACGATGTGGCTGTCGATGCGGTTACCGATGCGGTTGGTGAGGGAGATGGCGAGGCCGGGTACGATTCAGTTTCTGTGCCACTACCTGAGCCGTCTGTCGAAGTGGAGGTCGAATTACCTCCACTCCCCGAGGTCTTGCCAGACCCGGCTGTAGCAATCCCAAAAACCTCCACCCAGGTCCCGACAACACCTCCTCCGGCTGCGGCTTTCGGCAACTCAAATAATGGGCATATCTGGCCGTGGTCACCGGCCCAGGCATGGGATTACCGTGACCTGTATCGTGAATTGAAGGAAGCCATGGAAGCGGGCCAACGTGGTGACCACACCACTGCGGCCGCCTCCCTTGACCGCCTTGGGCCACATCTAGGTGAGCGCGTCGATCTGCTCTACTATGTAGGGCAGGTTTTGATTATTCTAGGCCGGCGAGAAGAACTCAACAGCATGCTGTCATCGGCGCAAAAGGCGCACCCCGATGACCAGCAGGTTTCAACTGCCGTATACCACCTCGGCGTGATGGGGAAGAGCAATGCAGGCCACTCCGGACCTATCGACCGATGATGGCCTACATCTGACCGCGGTCAATCGCCGACTGTTTTCCGAGATGCTCAAAGCGCACAGCGAGGACCCCGAGGGAACCTATAGTGCGATTCCCTGGTTCGACAAGAAAATCGAGGCAAGCCCGCAGATTTCCGACTTTTTGTTTGAATTAGAGGTACACAGCAAGAGTGGGAGAATCCACTTCTGGTCGATTCATGAAGACGATGAATTCGTTGGTCTGGTCGGTATCGGAGATGAGTTGCAAATAGAAGATAGTCAATGGAATCTGGGCTATTGGGTGCGGGCCAGCGCCCGAAGACGTGGTATCGCCATACGTTCGGTGAACGCGGTATTCACCTGGGTCTCAGCTCAACCAGGACCGGTGCAGATGGAAATCACCGTCCATCCCCAGAATGAGGCTGGACTAGCGACCTGTCGGGCGATTTGCGACCAGTGGGGCGGGCGGCGGGTCGAGCCGGATTTCTGGCCGATAGAAGTCGGTGGACGTACCGTGCCCCACGCACTCTGGGTGGTTAATGTCGGGGGTGGCGAGTCTGCCTGAATTGTGGTTGACGGTTGACAGCGATGACCAGAGGCACCGTCCTGGACAGCAGGGGCACCCAACCCGCAGTCGCTCGTCCTCAGCCATGCAGTCGACTTCGCCTTCGCTTCGCCTGCGCAAGGGCATGGCAGGTTTCGCTCGCTGGCATCTAAAGCAGCCGCGCCAGCGAGCGGCGACTATATTCGTCATCGCCGACCAACTCGGCGATGCAGATTTCCGCAATTGGTTGGCAGATTTATTGTCGGCCTCACCCTATATCACCATCGCCTGCCATGGTCTGAACCACCGTTCATGGTCAGCATGGGGCGAGGACCAGAAGGGATTCACCACCGCATTACGATTGGCTAAGCGGGAGATAATGGAATTTGCCGGCCCGGCTTGGAGACCGTGGTTCAGGGCTCCAGCAGGCTATGTCGCCCCGTGGATGTCCAAGGTGTTGGCGAGAGAGGGATTCACCGTCGACTCTTCGGTCAACCCGAGCATGCTGGTTGCACGTAAGGCGGGAAAGGGCAATTCGTGGCAGAAGGTCGAAGCGGCGATGGAATCTGCCGGAGTGGTCGAGCGCCCCTGGTTGACCTCGGGCATTGGCCCCGCCTGTGGCCCGGCGCTTCACCTGCCGATATTACGGGGATTTGCCAAGCGGGCCTGGCGGCGGATATCCACTCTGCCTCTGGCCAGTGACGAGAATATCTGTGACGGTTCACATGAAGTGATCACAGTCTATTGGCATCTCGATGACCATGCTCGCCGTGGTGGGCTATGGGCTCCGCCTCTATCCTAGATTCGCCCAATCTCCATCTAGAGGATACTGATACTCGAGGTGAGGAGGTGCCAGACCGGGCAACAGGTCGGTTTGGCCGGTCATGTCGATGGTCTGGCTGGTGGTGGAGATGCAGGCCGGTTGAAGGATGACCGGCTCACATCATCCGGGCGACGATACGCTCGGTCTGCTCGGTGGCCAGGCCGAGTTTGCGGTGGGCGAGTGGCCCGCCCTCATCGAGAACAGGTTCCTGCTCCTCAAGCGTCAGTCTGGAATTGGTTTCAAAGAATATTCCGGTGTGAATCACATCACCCCAGACCATCGCTTTCTCGATACCTTGCTTCCAGTCACTTGAGTCATGCTCACTATCCTCGAGCGGCTGTACCCGTGGGCGGAAAAACTGGTAGGTGTTGACCTTGTTGAAGGTCACGCATGGACTGAAAACGTCGAGCAGGGAGAACCCCTTGTGTTCGATACCCGCCTTGATCAAGGATACCAACTGCTTGACATTGCCGGTGTAGCCGCGCGCCACCCAGGTTGCGCCGTTGGTAATCGCACTGGCAATCGGGTTGAACGGCAATTCGATACTGCCGTGCGGGGTGCTCTTGGTCTTCATCCCGACCTCACTGGTGGGGGATATCTGACCGGTGGTCAGCCCGTAGATCTGGTTGTTCATCACCAGGTAGAGAATGTCGAGGTTGCGCCGGCTGGTGTGGGTGAAGTGATTGCCGCCGATACCGTAGCCATCACCATCTCCCCCGGTGACGATGACCGTCATCTCATGATTCGAGAGTTTCGCTCCCGAAGCGTGGGGTAGAGAGCGCCCGTGCAGGGTGTGCATCCCATATGAATTGAAGAATCCGGGGAAGTTGGACGAGCAACCAATGCCGCTGACAGTAAGGATCTGATGCGGTTTCAGGCCGAGTTCAGAGACCGCTCTCTGCAGGCTGCTGAGAACCCCAAAGTCACCGCAACCGGGACACCAATCAGGGTCCACCTTACCCTTGAAGTCCTTCGGTTGCAGTACTGTAAGTGCATTGGTTTCAGTCATTTCTTCTCCTCCTCAAACAATAATCTCCTCATACGGTACCGATAAGGTCTCGCCACCTTCGAGTTGTTCCTGAACCGCGGCTACGATGTGGTGCGGCTTGAACGGCTCGCCATCATACTTGCGGATGTGACCATCGACGGTGAAGCCGGTCTCACCGCGTAGGTAGCGGTGGAACATACCGGAGTAGTTATTCTCGACGATGATGGTGCGTTTGCACGATGACAGCAGTTGCACAGCCTCGTCAGCATGGAACGGTACCAGCCACTTGAAGTGCAGGTGATTGACGGAAACTCCCGCCTGCGCCAGTTGGCCGATGGCCTCCTGGATGACACCGGCGGTCGAGCCCCAGCCGACCAGCGTCACCTCAGCGTCGGCATCACCGACGATAGCCGGTGGGGGCAGGTCAGCCAATAGTCCGTCCATCTTGCGTTGTCGTTTCTCCAACATCGCCCGACGCTTGTGCGGATGGGTGTATTCGTCGCTGATGAGCACGCCGTCGGGCATGTGCTCGTCGGTGGCGACCACGTGCTCATAGCCGGGGATTCCCGGTAGGGCGCGCGGCGAGATGCCGCTGTCGGTGAATTTGTAACGTTCATAATTTCCTGCCTCATCTCCGACTTCGGTGATCAATTCGCCACGGTCGATGAGGGGGTGCATGTCGAGCAGTTCCGGGTCGATGGTAGAGGTCTCATCGGAGATCAACAGGTCGGAGAGGATTATCGCCGGCAACTGGTACTTGTCGGCGAGGTTGAAGACCTCGGGAATCGTCTGGAAGGCGTCGAGAGGACTGCTCGGCGCGAGAATGAGTTTCGGGAAGTCGCCTTGACTGGCTCCGAGCACCTGCCATAGGTCGCCCTGCTCGGTCTTCGTCGGCACCCCGGTCGAGGGGCCGGCTCGTTGCACGTTGACGATGACGATGGGAACCTCCATCATGGCTGCTGCCCCAACCCCTTCGGTCATCAAGGCAAATCCACCACCCGAGGTGGCACACATCGAGCGGCAGCCGGCGTGCGCCGCTCCCACAGTCATGCAGATGACGCTTATCTCGTCCTCTACCTGTCGCACCATGATACCCAGTTCACGCCCGTTTGCCGCCATCCAGTGGAGGATGCCGGTCGAAGGACTCATCGGATAGGCGCAGTAGAACTTGACCCCGGCACCGGCCGCGGCCATGGCAAAGGCTTGATTACCGGCCCACACCGCCAGCGGGCGACCCGGTTTTGGTGCCTGTTGCGATGCTGGTTTGAAATTCGCTGCCGAGTGCTCGTAAGCCGCCCGCGCGACTTTTACATTCATCGCCATCAGTTCTTCGCCTTTGGCGGCGAACTGGAACTCAAGTACATCTTCAAGGGCCGCGAACTCGATTCCAAGCAGTTGGCAGGTGACCGCTATCGCCACCGTGTTCTGCATCAACTTGTTAGCACCCTTGCCGACTATTTCGGTTACCGCCATCGGGCATAACTGGACCCCATCCGCCGCCTTCCCAGGCTCGATGGTGTCGCTGTTGAAGATGACCGAGGTATCAGGGCCCAGGTGCTCAAGGTGCCGGTCCATGGTGTCTTGATTGAGGCATATCATCAGGTCGATGACGTCACCGTGGGTGCGAATCTCCTGGTCGCTGCAGCGGATGGTCAGGAAGGAGTGACCGCCACGGATGATTGATTGGTAGGCGTTGTAGGCGTACATGTGGATGCCTTGGCGAGCAAAAAGACGGGCGAGGATATTTCCTGGGGTGGCGATGCCCTGTCCGGCCGCTCCACCGATGGTGATAACATAATCGAATTCACTCATTCCCTCTCACCAATCCATCCTCATACGAATTATTCAGACCGCAAAGCACTACGGTCGCATCAAAGGCCCGTGGTCTAGCCATTATATCGATTCCCCTTTCACAGGCTCTCCGCTGACTGTGGCACAACGTGATTAATCGTTACCCTATCGTCGTGATTTCCAGATACTTCTGCTATGACCATACGATAACCGACCTCTACGGGTAGCGGGCCACCATGCGGTTGAGATACCAGTTGATCCGCGGTTCACGGGCTCACATTTTCTCTTTATTGCAGGGGGACTGATGAATTATGTAGGCATAAGTAATAAGAACGGTCGCCGAATAGTTCACACCATGTCAGTGCAAGATATGATGCAGGGTATGATAGACGAGTTGACCGATTCATTAGCCGACGCAGCAAAACATGACCGTGGAAACAGAGCCGCAGGCACCCGTGTACGCAAGACCATGCAGAACATGAAGAGCGATGCCCAGGTAATCCGCCTTCAGGTGCAGGACGATAAGAACAGCCGCTGAAATCGAATTTCAGAATGTGATGATCTCACTGTGGGTGGTGTAAACCCTCCAAGTCCCGCCACCGTTGAGAAAATCGGCCTCACCCTGCGCCGCCAGATTCCATCCCTCGGGCGCTTCGCCAGCTCCAGGAGCGATTACCAGCCATTCGACACCGTCCAGACTTCCCCGGTTCTCAATCGCGGTACCATTTACCAGTTCGTCGCGCCAATCGGTGCTGTCGGCGCGCCAATGGCCGGTGTTGTTATTGTTGCCAAATGGGTCGATATCGTAGTGGAAGGTGTACAGCCAGTGCATTCCTAACGTCGGCTCGGCTATGAAAAGGAAGTCCTCGCCGTCCTCCATGTTCCTCGCCATCACCCCGCCAGCCTCATCGCTCCACATCGTCTGGCCATGCAGCGCGGCCAGCGCGCTCAATGGCAGCACCAGGGCGAGGCCGATCATCAGGGCGCGGTATCTGGTGCCGGGGTTCTCCAGACACGGAACCTTCAGGCCCAAGTCGTTCATCCGCTTGAGCAGGATGAAGGTCGGAATCAATAGCAATGAGATATAGCGGCCATTATTGCCCATCGTCCAAGTCACCGACGGCCACTCAGCCCCCCAAAGTAATGATTCGTAGGTCCACAGGGCGGCGACATATACGGTAATCGCCGCAGCAAAGGCGGCAATCAGTCCGACAAGACTGGCAACCTCGAGGTCGGATACCGCGCTCAGACCTTTGATGGCCGCGCCGATGAAGGGCCACAATACCATGCCGAATAATGCGTATATCACAAGCACATCGAAAACCGAGATCAACAGTGCCGAAGCGAATCTTGCCGGGGCATCGCCGACCACGCTCAAAGTAGCGCCGATTCCGAACAATCCGAGCCCCAGCATCAGTGCCGCTACGCCCAGGCCGGCAACCACAGCCACACCGGCAGGACGGCTGGCCCAGGCCGCAAATGAAGGACTTCGCCGAGCGGCCTCGAACCAAGCCAGAGCCGCCAGCCCGAACGGCAGCCCCCACCACATGCTCATACCCTTCGCCGCGACGATGGCCGCCATCGGCACAGCGATGGACAGCGCCCGCAATCGAGCCTTGTTGACATCTCCTTGGCGACACGCATGGGCGATGAGAATCACCACGGCATAGAGCATGGCGGCGATGAAGACCTCGGGATAGCCGCGCCCGGTCGAGAAGATGAAAGTCGGGTAGAGTGCGACCATGACGGCCAATTCCAGTTGCTGCTGTTTGTATAATAAGCCGATGAAACCCAAGGTGATGGCAAATGACAGCAGGCGCACATCGGTAGGAGAATCACCGATGAAGTCGAACCATCCATCCTCTTTCACCGGTGCATATGCGGGGTCGCTGGAGAGTGGGTCGATAGGCCGGGTATGGCCCCAGTCGAGTGCGGCCTCACCCTGACCTGCTTCGACGGTTGCATAGGTCAGGTGAATATGGGTATCCAGTCCCAAGTCGCTGGTGAAGATGACCAATGCGTTCAGACATACCCCGAAGATGAGGAGGAGTTTCCACCGCCGTTGCCTTGAGTACTCCTGTTGCGAGAGAGCCGGAGTAAATTCATCATCTTCCATCAAGCCCCCGTGGTGGCCTTCGCTTTATATTGTAGTTATTTTCACCGTAGAATTGTGGATGAGCCTCACCCTTCGCCTCCCCGGTCTTCACCCGAGCCGACCTCCCAGCCACCGCAATGGGCACTGCCGGTGGCATTCATCGGAGGATTGATGTCTCTATTCATCCAGCCGTTTTATCTGTTATCTCTAGGGAAGAATTCTGCCGATGCGTTTTGGTTGCATGCTTTGCGCAGTCTCGACTGGACTTTCATCCTGCGTCAATCTCCGTTCTTGATGTTTCTCATTGGTCTTGCCCTGATATACTCCGGCTACCGCCTGCGGTCTGCATTCAGTGACCGTGATTGGTGGCCCTGGCTGCGGGTCGGGGGTGTATTATTGCTCGGGGTTTCGTTTTCACTGGTGGTGATACATGAGTTGTTGGATATCGCATATTTCCGTGGTGCCTTCATCTTAGCCGTCGCCGCTTACGCATTGGTCATTCTCGCCCTGTTGGCGTTGTTATTCGTTTGGCCGCTGCCTATTTTCACCCGCGACGGCGAGCCTATCGGACGTTGGCAGAGTGCCGGAAAAACCCTACATCTGGTGGTGATATTGTTCTGTGTCTGGTTGTTGATACCGGCTATTCCAGCGATGCTGGGTGTCGCCGCAGCGCCACCTTCTGCTCCCGCTGAGGGTTATGGTTCATCTCCAGGTCCCTATTCGGTGACCACCCAGACCTATGCCTATCCGATGCCGACCGAGGTGGCGGCGATCATCGGCGATGTCGAGGGTGATATCGAATTCTCAATCTATCTCACACTGCCGCAGATTCCTACGGATGAGCGAAGGGAGTCGATGCCATTAGCGATAATGCTGCACGGTTTCGGCAACCCTTACTGGGAGACCTACATCGACTGGGCGACCCATCTTTCAGCCAAGGGGATGGCGGTAGCCTTCATCCAGTATCCCTCGGATGTACACCCGATAGGAGTTGATACCTTCGACCTGATAGAAGCGCAAGGGAGGTCGAACCATCCTCAACATATCCCGCGCAGTGCGGCGATAGCCGCGGCCATCGAGCATCTGAATGAAACTGCTCTGGTCGGAAACCGAAGCGGTTGGATCGATTCGGTAATCGGCAACACTTCAATCGACCCTTCGCATCTGTGGGTTGGCGGCCACAGTCTAGGGGCTGGCTTGACCTTCCGTTCCTTGGATGAATCTCTGGCACGGGGTTGGGGAGATGGATCTCTATTCATCGCCTTGGAAGCACCATATGCCCATTCGGTCGATGCTGAACTGCGCGGTGATATGAGCCAACTGCCAGCAAATACTCTGGTCCATATCGCCATTTCCGAAGATGATACCAGCGTCAGTCCATGCTACGGGGTATGGCATCAGCAGAGGATAATCTCACGCGATGGGGTTGGGGATTTGGGCGATGGGCAGGTGATTCTGATGACTATACCAAGTGACCGCCATGGCTTTCCACCGATGGTCGCCTCGCATTACCTGCAGGCCTCGCAGGTACACGAGGTCTTGGCTGATTGGGGATTTTACCGTCGTGCTGATGCTCAGGCAGACTATATGGTCAGTCATAGCGATGGCTACGTCTCGACCGATATCTCGGCCGATGCCTACCTCTTCAATGAGACCTGGTTGGCAAATATGGGCGAGTGGTCAGATGGTGTGGCAGTCAAGCAAATCAAGATCTACCATGATGCGATGGCAACAGGAACCCAAGAGTATCAGGAATGCGCCAGCGAAATCAAAGCTTGGAGTTAAACTAGCGAAGCCCTTGCCTGGCTAATCCCAGCGGCCTTCCCTAGTAATCAAACAGGCTGGCTTGTCCCGTCTTTCTCATCTGTGAAGTATTGTTTAATTTAGCGAGGTTGCGCTCAATCCTCCGCTCACTGAAATCACGTTCTTCCAGCCATGCCTTCAGCGCATCGGTATCGATTGGCTTCAGTTCAAGGTCATGCCCGGTGGTGGCGGGATGGTTGAGAAAAAGTTCCCGAATCTCGGCGAGGTTTTCTGGTACTGCAATCTCCTTGAACTCACAGACCTTCTCGATAGTGAGGTGCCGGTGAATCAATTTCAATCCGGTCTTGGGTCCGATGCCGCGGATTCCCGGGTGGAAGTCGGTGCCGATCATGATGGCGAGGTCGACCAACTGTTCACGACTCAACTGGTTTTTATCGAGCACGTCGGCAAGGATTATCTTTTCCGCCCGGATAACCCGCCCCATACGCTTACTGCCTACCGACATCAGATTGCGCACCAATACCGGACTTCCATACAGTAGAGCATCCCAATCCTGGGTCGCGACCACGTCGATAAGCCCAGCCGCAGCCATCACCGCCGCCTGCCCTTCACCTTCGGCCGCGGCGCGGAATGCCGGAACCCCGAGCAGGCGCAGCATCTCGATGCTCTCCTCGACCATCTCGGGGGTATATCGCACTGCCCGTTGACCCCATTTCTGCGCTTCGGGATAATCACCTTCAGCAAGTGCCTGGTCCCATTTTTCCTGTGCATCGCGGCGTGATTGCGAGCGTTTGGCAATAGTCTCTGCCTTCAGTTCAGGGTGCTTGCCATCAAAGATGAAAACCGGAATCACCCCAGCGGCGAGCAGGGTGGTGGCGCGGTCGAAAAATCCCATCAGGTGTGAGACCGTACGACCCTTGCCATCTTTGAGAGGCCCCCCGTCCCCAGTTGCCCCGCGGGCGCGGATTGAGGTGAGGAATTGGAAGGCGACCAGAAAAGAATCGATACCGACCCGTTTTCCGGCCAAATCAGCGATGTCGATGACCTCGCTCTCGGCTAAATCACGCAGGTTACAACCCATGCTCCCTCACCTGCTCTTGCAAGGTCAGTCGAATTCATCCTCATCGAAGTCCTCGTCGTCAAACTCATCCTCATCGAAGTCCTCGTCGTCGAATTCATCCTCATCGAATTCCTCTTCAACATAATGCTCGGCCAACCACGCATCGCGTGCCTCTTTCCACTTCCAGCCACCAAAGGCAAAGGCAGCAATGGCCAGAGGTGCACAGATCATCAGCGGTAGGCCACCCCAAGTTGGTTTTACATTCACCACTTCAACCGCACTTGCGGGAATGATGTATCGAGGGCTACCATCACCAGCCATTATTCCCTTCCTTGAGCCGTCGGCCAGATTATCTTCGTCAACATAACTGGCCCACTGCGGGACGATCTCTGAACAGCCTGCACATCTCTCAACGAAGGTGGCATTGATGATAATCGCATGCCCTTCCTGTAGATTAACGCTTGAATCGATCAGCGAGAAATACAGGAGTAGTCTCTCGCTACCTCGCTGAGTGGCGGTAGTATTGTCGGCTAGAACATCGGCATAGTCCTCAAAGCCGAGTCCAATCACTTGTGTAGAAGTGGGGGTGGACTGGCCACCTTTACCCACGACACCATCTATGTTGGTGGTGTAAACCCGGTCGTAGGTGACGTAAAGTTTCATCGAGGTGCCTGGGGTTATCCCGGCGAGAAATTCTCCCGGGGTGGCGTCTAGAGATGCCAGCATATCCGGGGTGGTATATTCAGCGGCGCCGACAGAACCCAGATCCATCTCAGCCGGGCCTTCCGAATTGGTAATCATCGGCACCACCGATAGTGATACCAGCATGCCGATTGACAGGAAGGCGATTCCAATCGGCTTGAAGATGCTCATGTTGGGGATGAACATACCTGCCGGGATTATCCAACCTAGAGAAATAATACCCCAGACGATGGGGGAGACGGTTCCGGCCCGCGGCACCGGTCGTTCGGAGAATTGGTTGGAAGAATTGGCGTAGGGGCTGGAATATTCTCCTGGTATTCCTCCTTGGCTGGGTGGGATTATCACCTCTTCAGGAGGCAATACAGAAACGCTCATCTCAAACCCGTCATTGCCAAGATACAGAATATACCCGCTCCCGAATCCTGTTGGTTTTGTGAATTCCACTTTCAAAGAAATAGCTTCCCCAATTTCCAATTGTTTCAGACTAGAGTCCAATGAGAAGTGGTATACACCGTCATCATCTTGGTGCTGCTCATTCAAAGTCACCGCAACGTATTGTTTATCTCCTACTGACATTGTAATACGTACCTGTTGATTGGGCTGCGCGCCTGCATCGTTGTAAATATTCAAATCGATTAGTCCAATCATCGGCTCTTCAGAATTAATCAATAATTTCTCCGCAACAGGAGCACTTCCGGTAAACTCGAAAATTCGGTTTCCTCCTCCTTGATTACCACTTACTCCATCATTCGCTTCACTGAAGCGATCATCAGTGTCTTGGTCTGAAGTTCCGGCATGATTCCACGCATCCCAGGTATCTGGGGTTCCAGTATTCTCTTCACCGTAAAAGTACAATGTCTGCAAATCAAATGATATCGGGGTGCCGCGTGGTTCTTCCTCTTGCATCGCCACCGCAGAGACGCTTGCGGTCGATGCGGAAAGGGCGAATAACGCCACAATGAGGCCCGAAATCACCACTCGGTGCTGCCTACGATTGTCCTGCACTATCGCCACCTAATACCGCCGATACATCGCCCCATATTGAGGCTTTCACCCGCGGCCACCTCGGCCCATAGGGCCGCGCAACCGTCTTGAGGATGAATCTCGCCGGCGGTAATGGTCACATGCAGAGCATCTTGGTGGGTAGCGGCTGGCACGGCCAATTATTCGCCGCTGAGATGTCGGCATTGGTCGGCAAGGTCAACCCACTATCTGGGGCGCAAAGATTGCTTTT
>Ga0208879_1002524_pt1 | contig 15954 bp, 14 predicted proteins | sample Knorr_S15_td_Bot_FD_185605 | JGI IMG/M metagenome (GOLD analysis project Ga0208879, IMG submission 185605) | Marine microbial communities from Southern Atlantic Ocean transect - Knorr_S15_td_Bottom_ad_5009_LV_A (SPAdes) (version 2) | ecosystem: Environmental > Aquatic > Marine > Oceanic | place... | reverse complement strand
TTCTCTGCAAACCACACCGTACTGAAGCCACTTTGTTCGGCGACTACAGCCAATCGCACACTAGCATCCGCCGACATAGCGCTGGATAAACGCAAGGCAAGTTTTGGTGCATCGGACATCAGAGTGTATGGGCCTCTGGCGTACGTATGGTCAAGGGTTACTTAATCGAAGCGAAGGATAAACGCACGCAAGCCGCTAAGCCGGGTCAACATACATGCCTGTTGAAACGACAAGAGATCGTCTTCTATCACCCCAAAGACTGATTCTCGCACTCGACCGCTGGCCATCGCAGGGCTCGCATCACCATAAAACAAAGTAAATTCTGCGTGACCGACCGTGTAACAAAGGTCCCCGGGCACGGGAAAGAAGGTGCTGTTTTCATGTCCAGTTGCGTCAGAGAGATCCATTGGCTCGAGCGCGCGCACTCCACTGCCTGACCACGCCGAATGGATCAAGTGTCCTTCGAATGGAAGTCTTGCCAACAACGCCTGAGTAATAGTTGGCGCCACGCCATCTAACAATCGAACACAAAACGGGGTAAACCCGTGAATCTCCAACATCAATGTCAGCGTTGACGCATCCGCGCCCCGGCTGATGGGTTGCGGCCACACCGCTGCGTAAGCGGCCAGCAAATCGCGTTCCTTTTTTGTTACGGCCATCTAACTTTCCTCATGCCCTGATGCCGCCGGTGCGCTGCCACCACATGGGTCCTGTTGAATTGGCATCTTTCAGTCCGCCCCATCATCGGGATGTGCATACGCACAGAACACGCCGCCCACATGAGCGATCGCCGGATCAGACGGGTCGCCCGGCGCCGTTCCTGCCTCGACACGCTCCCGGTAGTCCTCGGCACTATCGACCGGCCGGTAACCCAAATGCGCCACCTTGTGATTAGAGAAAAAGGCCTCCCGGTTATCAGAAATACCGTAGATCACCGCGTACCCCACTCGCTCCGCCACCAGACAGCGCTCGACCAATTGCACGAGATCTCGAAAACTCATCCAGGTCGCCAAGTGGCGCCGATCTGCCGGTTCTGGAAAACATGAATTAATTCGAAGACAAACGGATTCGATCCCAAATTTGTCGAAGTACAGCTTAGCCAGATCTTCGACGAAACACTTTGACAAGCCGTACAACGTATCGGGCCGGTGTGGCGTATCAGTATCTGCACCCTCTTCGCGACGAACGAATCCCACTGCGTGTATTGAGCTCGCGTAAACAATACGCCGAATCCCATGCCTGCGGGCCGCTTCGTAAACGTTATATCCCCCCTTTATTGATGAGTCGAGAATCTCGGCCCAGGGCCGTTCAACGGGTGCAGCGCCAAAATGTACAACACCGTCGCAACCCTCGACCAGGCTCATGACCGAGTCAAAATCCCCCAACTCACAACGCACGACTTCTTCGTTCTCCCCCGCTGACTCCATATCAGCACGATCACTCAAACGCAGTGTTTGGGCCAATGGTGCCAGTCCGCGCCTTAGCTCGCGACCAAGATTGCCCGCTGCACCGGTAATTAATAGTCTGTTGAATCGTGCCATCTGTTTTCCTCCTGTTCTCTTGAAAATCCGGCCCCACATCAATCGATTGGGGCAGAATCAGCCAATGCCTGCCTGGTAAACTCCACCATGGGCCAGCAACGCAGTAATCCGGTTTTCCTCGACCCCCCCCTCTCGTAACACTTCTATTGTGTGTTCGCCCAGGCGCGGCACCATTTTACGGATCGCTCCGGGGGAATCAGAAAATAACGTCGGAATCCCCGCGAAACGCAACGTGCCAAGTTCAGGGTCAGTACGCGTATGCCAGAAATCGACCGCCTGCAGATGCGGATCATTAACCAAGTCTCCGAGTGAAAGCACGGCCATCGACGGCACGTTCGCATTATCAAGCGCATCCAGCCAGTCAACTGTCGTTCGATCCTTCAGAAGCTCCGCCAAATCTGCGTAAAGCGCATCAATATTCGCCAAGCGCTCTGTAAGCGAGGTGTAACGCGGATCGTGGGCCAAATCCGCTCGACCGGCGATGCGAAAAACCGACTGCCACTGTTCATCTGTATAGGGCACTACACCAATATATCCATCCAGCGTTTGATAGGGCCGGCGATCGCGCGAAAGCGCACGGGGGTATCCCGCCGCTCCCCGCGGCGGGTCGTACGCGGCACCATACAAGTGCTCAACCATATTAAACGCAGCCAGTGTCTCGAACATGGGCACCTCGACAAATTGCCCTCGACCGGTTCGCAAGCGATGGATCAGCGCCATACTGATGGCATAGACGACCGTCGTTGCTGTAATTTTGTCCGCGATCGCAGAGGTGACATAGCGCGGTGATCCCCCCTGCCCCTGCAAATCCGCCAAGCCAGACGCCGCCTGAATCATGTCATCAAACGCCGGTTTGTTCCGATACGGGCCGTTCTGGCGAAAGCCGTACGTTCCGCAGTAGACAATATCAGCCTTGTAACCGCGCAATGTCTGGTAATCGATGCCCAGACGCTCCGCCGCCTGGGATCGCATATTGTGAACAACGATGTCTGCCACTTCGACCAGTCGATAAAAGATCTCTTTCGTATCCGTCTGTTTCAAATCCATAACAATACTTCGCTTGTTGCGGTTGGCCCCCAGAAAAACCGCGCCCATACCATCCGCTGGCGGCGGGCCCACGTGTCGAATGGGGTCACCGCCGGGCGCCTCGATCTTGATCACATCGGCACCCATGTCGCCTAAAATCTGCGTTGCAAAGGGGCCCAGCAGAATAGTCGTCAGATCCAGCACCCGCAGTCCAGACAAAGGACCCACAGCGGCTCCTTTGGGTTCCGGTTCCTCTTGCACGCAATCGATGGCCATTCAGTAGGACCGAGGCAGATCCAGCACTCTTTCGGCCAGATAACACAGGACCATCTCCTGGCTGACCGGCGCGATCCTGGGAATTAATACTTCGCGAAGTAAACGCTCGACCTGGAATTCTTTGGCATAACCCATCCCCCCGTGTGTCATGAGCGCTCGCTCACACGCCGTAAACGCAACTTCTGACGCAAAGTATTTCGCCGCATTGGCCGCTGCACCGCTGGGTTGCCCCGCGTCATAAGCCCATGCCGCCTTCATAGCCAACAACCAACCCGCCTCAAGCTCCGCCCAGGATCTCGCCAAAGGGTGTTGTATGGCCTGGTTTTGTCCGATGGGGCGACCAAAAACCACTCGCTCTCGGGCGTAGCGTGCGGCCCGATCAACTGCGTTTCTTCCGATGCCCACAGCCTCGGCGGCAATCAAGATACGTTCAGGGTTAAGTCCGTCAAGGAGGTAACGAAACCCCTTACCCTCCTCGCCAATGCGATCCTCAACCGGGACAATGAGATCATCAATAAACAGCTCGTTTGAATCGACCGCCTTGCGGCCCATCTTGTCGATCTCGCGTACGCTGATTCGATCGCGATCAAGCCGCGTATAGAAGAGGCTCAACCCGTCAACAGAAGAGCCCTGCGCCTGGCGCGGGCCTGTTCGAGCAAGCAGCATGACTCGATCGGCCACCTGCGCGGTAGAAGTCCAGATCTTACGGCCTCGGACCACGTAATGATCTCCCTCCAGGCGGGCCTGCGTCGTGAGGCTACCAGTATCCGATCCCGCATCGGGTTCGGTAACGGCAAAACAAGCAATTTCCCTGCCCGCAATCAATGGAGGTAACCAACGTTCCTTTTGGGCCTCGTCGCCGTAAACAACGATGGGGTGAGGTCCAAATATATTAATGTGCATTGTCGACGCCGCACTCATTGCGCCGCCCGAGTTAGTCACTGCATGCATCAAAACAGCCGCCTCGGTAATGCCCAGACCTGCCCCTCCATAGCGCTCCGGCATTGCGATGCCCAACCAGCCACCTTCAGTCATCGCCTGGCGAAATTCAATCGGAAAATCACCGCTACGATCATGATCAAGCCAATAAGCATCCTCAAATTGCGCGCACACTCGCCGCACGGATTCGTCTATCGAACGCTGCTGCTCAGTTAATGCAAAATCCATACCCGTAGTCCCTCAAGTTGCCGCCGGATAGACCCAATGCGAGCGCTCCTGCCAGGTGCTATTTGGTCTATTCATTAGAATCCATTTACTCCCTTGATGAGCCTAATCGACCAAAGCACCAGTCGACCATCTGCCCTGACACCGCTAATAATGGCGCAATTCAACGACATGACCGTCGGGGTCCAACACATACAAAGAGGTCCCCTCACCATGCGCCCCCCAGCGTGTCGCCGGGCCATCTTGAACCGTAACCCCAATGCCTTCAAATCGCGCCTTGAGTGCAACCATATCCGTCGCTTCAATGACCAAACAATAATGATTCAGGTCTGACCCGGCCGACACACCTTCCATTAAATCGATCAACGTGTCGGGGTTTAACCGCACTGAGGGGAAAGGCACTTGGTTATCGCGCCACAGTTCAACTCGTTCTGTGGGAAGACCCAGAATGTCAGCATAAAACGATAACGAGGCTTCAACATCCTGAACCCGCAGGGCAATATGATCCAGCGCTTTAATGCAAACCAGAGCACTCATTGCACAAATCTCCAGACATACACCGTTGTGCTCTCAACGAAGCAACGTTCCGGACTCTTTACCCCCCCATCAATCGCGACTATCAGTTGTAATGTTTCGCTCACCGCTTCGCTCTCCTTAATGTCGTGTCATTTAAGATGAATGTGCCCCAAACCGGCCGGCTTCGCTACAATACCGGCCTCCATTCCGTTGCCACATCGGCATCGACACCGAGACAACGATTCACTCACAGCTACTCGAAGTTGGCAAGCGCGCAATAAAATACAACTCACGGACCGGAAACACCAGATCGCCCCTCCAGTGACCGATCAGTCAAAGACACTCTTTCCATTGAAGTATAGGTAATGGCGCCTTTCGTCAGGACGCGACCTTGATCCGACGTTACCTGCCTTTTCTCCGATGGTGGCCTCGGGTCAACCGGGATTCGCTCAGACACGATCTGCTTGCCGGCTTGACGGGCGCCATCGTCGTTCTGCCACAAGGCGTGGCGTTTGCCACCATTGCGGGCATGCCACCGCAGTACGGGCTCTATGCCGGCATGATTCCGGCGATCGTCGCCGCGCTATTCGGCTCGTCCTGGCATCTGGTATCCGGGCCCACTACTGCAGCATCGGTTGTGCTCTTTTCTACGCTCAGTCCGTACGCCCTGCCGGGCAGCGCCGAGTACGTCACACTTGCTTTAACCTTGACCTTAATGGTTGGAGTATTCCAACTGGCTTTGGGAATGCTTCGTCTTGGCACCTTGGTAGATTTCATCTCGCACACCGTCGTCGTTGGTTTTATCACAGGTGCCGCCATATTGATTTTTGCGAGCCAAATTCCAGGCTTTCTCGGCTTGGGTAGCAGCAATAGATGGGCTTTCTATGACATTCCCGTGCAACTCATCGATCACATCAACGAAGTGAATCTATACAGCGTGACCGTCGGTGTACTGGCATTGGCCACCGGTATCGCCACATTGCGCATGCTCCCTAAGCTACCCTACATGCTGGCTGCCATGCTGGCAGGTTCGGTCGCTGCGTTCTTATTGGATCTAGTGCTGGGCAATGAAACGACAGAACTGCGAACCATCGGCGCACTGCCCGCCGGATTACCACCATTGACATTGCCCGCGGTGTCCTTCGAGACCATCAGCCGCCTCGCGCCTGCTGCGGCAGCCATCACGCTACTGGTACTAACAGAATCAATCACGATTGGTCGAGCGCTGGCACTGAAATCGGGTCAAAACCTTGATAGCAATCAGGAATTCATTGGTCAGGGACTCTCGAACCTTGCGGCCAGTTGTTGTTCTGGCTACGTTGCCACCGGTTCGTTTAATCGCAGCGGCGTGAATTACGAAGCCGGGGCGCGAACGCCACTGTCCGCTGTTTTTGCCGGTCTGATACTCATGGCGATTGTCGTTTTCATCGCACCCGCCACTGCCTATCTACCTAACGCGGCCATGGCTGGAGTGCTGTTTCTGGTCGCCTGGCAGCTGATTGATTTCAATCGGATAATGAAGATCGTTCGAGCCAGCCGTACCGAAACGGCAATACTCATCCTGACGATCACCACTGCCCTGTTTGTCGGACTCGAATATGCCATTCTGCTTGGTGTCGTGTTCGGCTTACTTCTCTTTGTCATGGATACAGCGCGTCCACGGATATTTTCTCGAGTACCCAACCCCAACACACCCAATCGGGACTTCGTCACTGACCCGAGCTTGCCTGAATGTCCACAAGTCAAATTTCTACGTATCGACGGCGATCTATACTTCGGCTCAATCCACCATGTTGAGCGTATGCTGGAAATTTACCGTCAGCGCCAGACGGATCAATCCCATCTTTTGTTGATTTGTTCTGGTATTAATGAAATTGATATCTCCGGTGCCGAACTGCTTGCGGATGAGGCAAGAAAGCGTAATGCGGAGGGCGGCGGGCTTTATCTTTATCGTATCAAACCAGCTGTCGAAGAAATTCTGATTCGAGGCCGTTATATGACGGACATTGGGGAGGATCATCGTTTCTCTAAAAAATCGGAGGCCATCTCAAGCATTTTCGAACAACTCGACCGAAGCATCTGCGCCCGCTGTGAACATCGCATATTCCTTGAGTGTGCTTCTGTCCCTGGCCCATCAACACCGCAAGCGGATGAAGCAACAACAACGACTACCGAATAAGCAGTCGCCCACGCGGTAGCACTCGAGCGAGTTCAATTAACCGCTCCGTCAATGCTTCTCAGCGAATTGCGGGATGATTTGTTCAGCGTAATTGGCGATCAATTCTTCTTCGTCCCCATTTTCTAAATAGATATTGAATTGGGTAACACCTGCCGCCTCAAGCTGACGCAGTTTGGCTACGTGCTGCTCAACGGAACCGAGAACCCCGAAACTTTCCACCACATCCGGTGTAATGAAATCGAGATACGGGTTATCACTTTGCCCATGCTTGGAGTAATCATAGCCCCGCCTATTCTTGACATAAGCACTTAGGGATCTGGGTAAAGCATTCGAATCAGCGCCGTAACGCTCGACAATCTCGGCGATATGATTTCCCACCATGGCCGGAAACCACCGTGTCTTCTCGATACACACATCCATCGGGCCGACAAAAGCAGGAGCCGCCGCCATCACGCGATAGTTGGACATATCGCGCCCGCGCGCTTGTCCGGCCCGGCGGGCCTGCGTCGCCAACCAGCGGCAGATCTCGGGCTCCGCTATCTGAAGAATCAGACCATCGCCGTATTCACCCGCGCTTTTTAGCGCCTTCGGCCCATAAGCGGCAATCCACAGTGGCAGTTCGTGCCCCGCTGCCCAGGGAAACTTCACCGATGACGGGCAATCTGGGTAGGTTACTTCCTCTCCGCGCACCATCGCTTTGACCTGCTGACCAAATTCGACCATCGACCTGAGATTAGCAGGGCGTTTACCCATCACCCGCAGAGAACTGTCACCCCGCCCCAGACCGATGTCGAAACGACCCTCGCTCTGTAACGCCAACGCAGCGAATGAACTCGCTGCGACCGACCACTCCCGAACTCCTGGGTTGGTCACACACGGTCCAAAACGAATACGACTGGTGTGTTCAATACACATCGCCATGGCAACATAGCAGTCGCGCCACAAAATGTGTGAATCGTAAAACCAGCAATAATCAAAGCCACCCGCCTCCAGTTGCTGGACCAGGCGGCGCAACCGCTGCGGGCTGAGTTCTCCTTTAAAACAGACACCAAACTCCATATGACCCCCAATCAAAAATTCTTGCGCAGCGTTATCACGCGCACAAAGATGCTTCAAATGGAAAGTTTGACAGCAATTCTGGCCCCGACGGCGTGACGAGCACCTGTTGTTCGAGTTTAACGCCTTCGCAACCTCCCACTTCTCCGATATAACTCTCTACACACAGGGTCATACCGACTTCGATATGCCCGTCGTACCCGGCAGTGAGAAAATCGGCCCCGTGATAGAGGTACGGATACTCACCCGTCATACCCACGCCATGCGCCGACACATAATAGCGATTAACAAAGTACTTCTCGGGTATTTTCCATGCCCGTTGCGCGTATTCGCGAAACGCGAGGCCATGATGAAGTAATTCCATATTATGGTGAATCTGTTCATAAGCCGCGGCATAAAGCTGCCGTTGGTCCGCGTTGGGTTCGTCGGGACCCGAATGAAAGGTGCGGGAAAAATCAGCGTAATAACCGTAACAACCCACCACATCGGTGTCTAACGCAACCAGTTCATTCTTGCCAATCACGCGGTTTCCGGACTCCTGAAACCAGGGATTTGTCCTCTGACCCGAAGAAAGCAATCGCGTCTCAACGTAATCTCCGTTTTGCGCGATGATCGCCTGGTGGAGTATTGACCACAACGCATTTTCGCTCAGCCCCGGTCGCAGGCTTTGACGAAGCCGCGCCACTGCAATCTCGGTTGCGTACAGAGAAGCCTTGACACAGGCAACTTCTTCTTGCGACTTAATGGCGCGGGCTCGTTCGATCGGCTGCTGAGCGTCCACCAGCAAGAATCCATATCCGGACAGGGCCTGGACAGCCCCTGCATTGATGCGCTCGATCCCGACGGTGGCACCTTTGCCCACCAGTTCGGTCAATGTCGATGCGACTTCCGCAGCCCAGTCCATCTCCCGCCGTTTTATTTCATCGCCGGCCGCCACAAAGCTAGCCGTGATCGCGCGACGCACCTCGGTGAGCGTCTCCAGGTCATCAGCCAAATGCATGCAGCCGGTAAACTCATACAAGATAACCGCACTTTGGTCCTGTGTGACCAGCAAGTAACGAGCAGGATTTCGAGCATTAAAAATCTGCATATTGCGGGCGCCACTCGCGTAACGGATATTGACCGGGTCGAACAACACACACGCTGCAATGTCATGTCTAGCCATCTCGGCACGGAAACGTTGAAGGCGATAGCAGCGTACCGCCTCCAGATCAACATGAATACCAACATCATCAGTATCGAGCAATAAGCTATCTCGATGGCATTGCGAGTCGCCATGCCAATCCAGTTCCATGCTGATACCCCCTTAAAGACCTTTTGAAACGATCATAATGGGATTGCCACCCAGCGTCACCACAGCCTGCCTAAGCGGTCGATCGAATGGATCAAGTCCGCCCCGCAGCAGACATACCAGCTCAACCACTGATTGGGACCATGACTTTTGGTCATGCACTCGGCATCAGGCGGGAACGTTTTGGATTCCTGGGGCTGAACCCGGGCCGCTTCCCCTTCATGATCAATGGATTCCGCACTTAAAAGCCTGCTAGTGTAGAACTCCACCAACGTGGCTCCCTCGGCAGGAGATATAAGGAAACAATATGGATTTCGGCCTCAACGACGAACAACAGATGATCGTCGACACTGTTCGATCCTTCGTCGAAAACGAAATTTACCCCTTGGAAGACGACGTCGAGCGCACCGGACAAGTCCCGCAGGAGATCGGCGAGGAAATCAAAAGGAAGGTACTCGAGCTTGGTTTCTTTGCACCCAATATGCCTGCCGATCTCGGCGGTGGCGGGCTAGATCAACTGGGATTTACGCTGCTTGAGCGGGAACTCGGCCGTGGCAGCCAAGGCTTAACCGTTTTTTGGGGTCGCCCGTCGAACATCCTATTGGCATGCCAAGGCGCCCAACGGGAACAATATCTCTTGCCAACGATTAAGGGTGAGAAATACGATGCACTGGCCATGACCGAACCAGACGCAGGTTCGGATGTTCGCGGCATGAAATGCTTTGCTCGTCAGGACGGTGATGACTTTATTGCCAACGGCACAAAACACTTTATCTCCCACGCCAACATCGCTGACTTTGTCATCGTCTTTATGGCAACGGGAGAAGAAGACACACCCCGCGGCCCGAAAAAACTGATCTCGTGCTTCCTGGTCGATCGAGGGACTCCAGGATTTACCATTCAATCCGGGTACCACTGTGTTTCACACCGCGGCTATCAAAATTCCATCTTGACCTTCGATGACTGTCGATTATCTCGACACCAACTGTTGGGGGAATTGCATAAAGGGTTCGATGTGGCCAATGAGTGGTTATACGCAACTCGCATCACCGTCGCCGCTATGTGCGTCGGGCGCGCGCGAAGAACCCTGGACTACGCCCTGGAATGGGCGGCACAACGTGAGCAGTTCGGGCAAGTTATAGGGAAATTTCAGGGAGTTTCGTTCAAACTCGCAGACATGATCACACAGCTTGATGCGGCCGATTGGCTGACCTTATCCTCAGCCTGGCGCCTGGATCAGGGCCTATCCGCCAATCGGGAAATTGCGCAGGCCAAACTGTACGCCTCGGAAATGCTGGCCAAAGTCACCGATGAGACGATTCAGATCTACGGCGGCATGGGGCTCATGGAAACCTTACCATTGGAACGATTCTGGCGCGACGCTCGAGTCGAAAGAATCTACGACGGCACGAGCGAAATCCAGCGACACATTATCTCGCGCGAACTGCTGCGACCGCGCGGTGCCTGATTGGCCCAACTTGTTAGAGTTTAGACGTGATGTAAAAGGTTGCTTTTCAATCAGCTGTCTTAGCCACTGAACACTGTATAACCGATCCCCTGGACGCTGCATGAACACCAATCAATTTTTTCCATGACCACCACTGGACAGGCGGCACTGATCGGGGGTGGCGTTATTGGCGGAGGTTGGGCCGCCCGATTTCTCCTGAACGGCTGGGATGTCAACGTATTCGATCCCAGTTCCAAGGCCCAACGCAAAACTCTGGAGACACTGACCAATGCCCGCCGATCTCTACCTGCACTTTACGATACCAGCCTACCCTCAGAAGGCACCCTGCAGTTTTGTGAGACGCTAAAAGAAGCTGTCACTGATGCTGATTGGGTTCAGGAAAGCGTTACCGAGCGCCTGGATCTAAAACAACAAGTCATCGCCGACATTCAAAAGCACGCACTTGAAGGTGCAGTTATCGCATCATCTACCTCTGGCTTTAAGCCATCAGAGTTACAGGCAACGGCCACGCGGCCAGCGCAGGTCGTGGTCTGTCACCCTCTCCTCCCACTGGTTGAGGTCGTGCCCTCCGCACTGACTGATTCGTCTATTGCAGACACCTGCCACCGAGTCTTGACCCATCTTGGAATGAAACCACTCCTGATACGACATGAGATTGACGCACACATTGCGGACCGATTGATGGAGGCGCTGTGGCGCGAGGCGTTATGGCTGGTTAACGACGACATTGCCTCGATCGAAGAGATCGACGATGCCATACGGTTTGGTTGCGGCCTGCGTTGGGCATTGATGGGGCATTTTCAGACCATGTGGTTAGCCGGTGGCGAAGGGGGTATGCGCAGCATGTTGGCCCAATTTGGACCCGCCTTGAAGTGGCCCTGGAGCAAATTGATGGATGTACCGGAATTAACTGACGAACTGATTAATACCATCGCCAACCAATGTGACGCTCAAGCCAACGGCCTTACACCGAGGGACATGGAACGAGTCCGCGATGACAGCCTGGTAGCAGTCCTGCGCGCGCTTAAACAAACGGACCAGGGTGCCGGTTCAGTACTGAAACAACACAATCAACAGCTCCAAAAAGCGGTGACTGTGCATGAAGGCCTGCTACAGACTGTACGGCGTCAGGTGCCGCCGAGTTGGATGGATCGAAACGGGCACATGCACGAGCCACACTACCTCGAACTCATGGCGCAGGCGAGCACCCGCTTTCTGGAGGAAGTGGGCGTGGACGATGCCTACCGAAGCGCGGGGTTTACCTATTTCTCTGTTGAATCACATCTGAAGTACATCAGGGAAATACTGGCAGGGGAAAATATCAGAATCCTGACTCGAATCCTAGGCACGATCGAAAAGAAATTGCACTTACTCCACCAGCTTCAGACCGAAGATGGGACAATCGCCGCAACGTGTGAAACCACACTCATTCACGTCGACCTCAACACCAGAGCCCCCTGTTTGCCTAGTGCTGACGTTGTAACTCGACTGGCAGCATACGCTGCTAGCCATGAAACACTCAAACAGACTTTGCGTTAAATGATGCCCGCAACTGACCTCCTACTTCGACCTATTCCACTCCCGTGCAGTTGACGCGTGCCATGCGCACCGACACAACGGCTTGCATCCATCTTAGTCAGTGGCATGAATAGCGTAGGAAAATATCCTGCCCGAATAATTTGGGATGTGTTATTTTTCTATCGAGGCCACACGATCTCATTCACGTTGCAAGACCAACCTTCCTTCTTGGCCACTGGAGTGAGCCCATCATGAGCGGACCACTGACTGGCTATCGAGTCATCGAACTCACCAACATGTTGACCGGGCCATGGGCAACTTCTCTGCTAGGTGACCAAGGGGCAGATGTCATCAAGATCGAAGTCCCTGGTATCGGCGACCACACTCGGTCCGTAGGCGCTCGCCGGGGAGACCTCTCGGTCAACTTTCTCAACATTAATCGAAGCAAACGATCGATCACTCTCAACCTGAAAAATAATGACGCCACGGATATATTAAAAAGATTGGCAGCAACGGCTGATGTGTTCATTCAAAATTTCCGCCCAGGTGTCGTCGAGCGACTGGGTATTTCAGAGTCTGAGATACGCCGAGTCTCGCCCGAAATCATCTATCTGTCGATGTCGGGTTTCGGTGAAAAAGGGCCCTTATCGGCAAAACCTGTTTATGATCCGATCATCCAGGCAATCTCAGGTCTAACCACCATTCAGGCAGGATCTGACAGCGCTCGCCCACGATTGGTGCGCACCATCCTGCCAGACAAACTGACCGCCATCGTTGCTTCCCAAGCGGTCACGGCTGGTCTCCTGGCTCGAGAGCGAAATGGAAAAGGACAACACATCCGGCTGTCCATGCTGGACTCTATTCTGAATTTTCTTTGGGCATCTGACATGGGTGGGCAAACCTACGTCGATGAACCTGTCGGTGATCAGGAGGCAGCCAGCTTCATTGATCTGATTTATGAAACGCGAGATGGTTACATGACCATATCGACCATGGGCGACAAGGAATGGGCCGCCCTGGCCCGAGCTGTAGAACAGCCAGAATTACTCGACGACTCCCGTTTCAAGAGTGCCAGCCTGCGCGATCATAACGTCGATGCGCGCCTCGAGCTGGTCCAAAGCATCCTCATCACTCGAACCACACAGGAATGGATAACGCTTTTCGAACGCGAAGAGGTGCCGTGCGCTCCCGCACTCACCCGCAATGAAGTGATTAAACATCCTCAAATTGTGGCCAGCGAAATTCTTATCGAGACCGACCACCCGGTGGCAGGACGTTTGCGCCAAACCAGAACCCCGGCACGGTTTGAAGGGACGCCGACCGAGATACAACGAGGTGCGCCCCGGCTTGGAGAACACAATCTTGAAATTCTGACAGAGTTGGGATTTGATGAAACTGAAATTGATGCACTTCGCGCCAACGGCGCCATCGGCAATGAGGACTACTCAGGTTAACCGCCGGCCATTACGAACAAAACATTTCATAGCAACGAGAAGATTGATAAAACCCAGATGATTGACTTTTATTATTGGCCCACACCAAACGGTTGGAAAATTTCCATCGCACTTGAAGAGATGGGTTTGGCCTACCATCTGCTACCCATCAATATCGGTCGCGGTGAACAATTCGAACCCGCCTTCTCAAAAATCAGCCCAAGCCACCGAATGCCAGCCATTGTAGATCACGACCCGGGCGATGCTGGCGACCCGCTCTGCCTCGCGGAATCCGGCGCCATCTTGCTTTACCTGGCCGACAAAACTGGCCGTTTCCTGTCATCGACACCCCGTTCTCGACATCAGGCGATCCAGTGGCTGATGTGGCAAATGAGTCAGCTCGGACCGATGCTGGGACAAAACGGTCATTTTTCACTCTATGCAACAGAAAAGATACCGTATGCCATTGCGCGTTACCGACACGAGGTACTGCGCCTCTTCGGCGAATTAAACCGACGGCTCCTCGATCGGGAATACATTTGTGATGAATACAGCATCGTTGACATGGCTTGTTGGCCTTGGGTTCTGACGTATAAGAGTCAAGATATCGACCTCAGCGAATTCCCCGAAGTACGTCGCTGGTACGATCAATTGAAGTCACGGCCCGCATTGCGACGCGGCTATAGCCTACTCCGGGAAGCGCGTTCCAAACGAGGCAATGAAGCGCCAGATCAAGAAGCCCGACAGCATCTTTTTAACTCGACGCAGACCCGTTGATCTTCAACCTGGCGATCTGCTAGCGCAGGGTTGGCCACGCGCGGTGTGACTGATAGAAGACCACAATACCCACGCCGAACACGTGAAGATCACACCCACGACACGCTGCATAGACCTGATTAGAATAGATCACATCAACCAGCTGTCACGTCAAGTCAGCTGGACACCTAATCACACCGAGGAGTCTTGAAACGATGGACAGCAGCGTCTTTACCGGCGGCATCCCGGCCCTCATGACGCCATGCACACCAACCGGCGAACCTGATTTTGAAGGTTTAGTCCGGAAAGGACACGAACTCATTAGCCTTGGAATGACCAGCGTGGTGTATTGCGGGTCGATGGGAGATTGGCCCCTATTAACCGACGATCAACGCCAGGAAGGCGTCGCGCATCTCGTTGGCGAAAACATCCCGGTGATCGTCGGAACCGGCGCCCAAAATACAGCACTCGCGATGGCTCACGCAACGCACGCACAGTCCGTAGGCGCGCGTGGGCTGATGTTAATACCCCGCGTGTTGTCACGAGGCCCCGTTTTGGCGGCCCAGAGCGCGCATTTCAGCGCCCTACTTCAATCCGCACCGGAGTTACCGGCGGTCATCTACAACAGTCCATATTATGGATTCGAAACCAAAGCAGACCTCTTCTTCGCTCTGCGAAAAGCGCACTCCAATCTGGTCGGGTTCAAGGAGTTTGGTGGACGGGCGCCATTGAGTTATGCGGCGGAACACATCACCGGCACTGACCCAGCCCTTAAGTTGCTGGTCGGGGTGGATACACAGGTGGTACATGGTTATATCAGTTGCGGAGCGAAGGGAGCAATCACCGGCATTGGTAACGCGCTGCCGCGGGAAGTACTTCACCTTCTTTACCTTTGCGAGCTGGCTGCTAAAGGAAATTCACAAGCCAAGTCACTCGCCCAGGAACTCGATGATGCCCTCACGGTGTTATCAACTTTCGACGAAGGCCCGGATTTGGTTTTGTACTACAAATACTTGCTGCACCTTCAGGGAGAGCCGGGTTACGACCGACACTTCAACGAGTCAGACTCCCTAAGTGCCAGCCAGCAACACCTGGCAAGTACGCAATTCAAGCTCTTTCAACAGTGGTGGTCGGACTGGCCGGGAAAAACCTACAAGGCTCCAGCGGGCATCTGAGCTATTACTGCTAGTCGACAAGCGCTGTTTTGGCCTGCTGTGAGAAAAACGAGGCCTCTTGGGGATATTCGGGAATCAGCATTTCGAAGGGCACGCTCCGCACTCGGTTGGTCGCGACACCGCGAACCACTTCCCCTTCATAACGGCTTGGAATGTGGTTCTTAGCCAATGGGTGTGCGTCCTCTGCACTATAGGTCACAATGTAAAATGTCCGCGCATTCTTCGATTCATTGACTCGTGATCCGTGCACCAAGCGGGTATGCATCAGACAAGCCGAACCTGCGGAACCTGTGCATCGAATGGAGTGCGCTCGAAGTGATACAGCGATATCGAGTGCGATGGCACCAGTGAAGCATCCCTCGTGCCAATGATCGTAAAGCGGGCCGCGGTGTGAGCCGGGAACGAGCTCGAGGGGCCCGTTTCTTTCGGTCACCTCGTCGAGAAAAAACAATACAGCCACGAGATCCTGATTAGAATGCGGTTCGAACAAAAAATCCTGATGGTATTGCACCGCCGTAGCCGTTCCAGGAAGTTTTGAATTGACCTTGGTGTTAT
>Ga0208879_1002522_pt1 | contig 15964 bp, 15 predicted proteins | sample Knorr_S15_td_Bot_FD_185605 | JGI IMG/M metagenome (GOLD analysis project Ga0208879, IMG submission 185605) | Marine microbial communities from Southern Atlantic Ocean transect - Knorr_S15_td_Bottom_ad_5009_LV_A (SPAdes) (version 2) | ecosystem: Environmental > Aquatic > Marine > Oceanic | place... | reverse complement strand
TGAGCAGTTGGCCGTATTTGTTTCCGGCATCGCGATATTTTTCGATGCTGAAATAGACGGAGCCGTCGTTGGCCTTGTAAGCGATGCCGTTGGCCTCGAGCTTTTTGATGAGCTTTATAATTGGGCCGATGAACGCAGTGGCGTGCGGCCGGTCGTGCGGCATTTGGCAGCCGAGCGCCTCGAGATCGGCGAAGAAGGCCTGCTCGAATTCACTGGTGAACTCGGCCAGCGACTTGCCGGACTCGTTGACGCGGCGGATGATTTTGTCCTCCACATCGGTGATGTTCATGACGTGGCGCACGTCGAATCCGCGGAAGGTGAGGTGGCGGCGGACGATGTCGGCGAAGACGAACGTGCGGAAATTCCCGATGTGCGCGAAGTCGTGCACGGTCGGGCCGCAGCAGTAGAGGCCGACCTTTTTTCCGGCGGGATCGAGTGGCACGAACGGCTCGACCGAACGCGATAAAGTGTTGAAGACTTTCAAGCCCATAAAGCGGCGACAGGTTAATCGCTGCCGTGCCAAAGTGAAGCTGGAACCGGAATCTTCGACCACGAAAGGCAAGAAAACCTCGAAAAAAGAGGGACGCAGATGAACGTTGATTGGCAGGAAAAAGAGGATAAATCCTGTGTATCCTGTTCATCCTGAAAATCTGCGTCCCATTTTCGAACTTAAAACTTTTTGAGACACGGATTTCACGGATGAACGCGGTTACTGGAAACTCTCTTTAAATGCCCATGCTTTCGTAGCGCTTGGCGATGCGTTCGATGCCGCAGACGAAGGCGGCTGTGCGGAGGTCGACGACTTGTTCTCGGGTGTTGAAGATTTCGCGGATGTTGTTGTAGGCGTTACGCATGGTGTCGTCGAGGCCGGAGCGGACGAGGGCGAGTTCGTCGGAGCCGGTGGTGAGCTGGTCGCGGATTTCCGGCGGGACGGTGGTGTTGAGCATCTTCTCGAGAGCCTCGACAATCATCCGGCCGCGGCGCTCTTCGTTGCGGCGCTCGAGGTAGCCGAAGCGGATGCGGGCGAGATTTTTCACCCACTCGAAGTAGGAGACCGTGACGCCGCCGGCGTTGAGGTAGGCGTCCGGGATGATGACCGTGCCTTTGTCGCGGAGAATCTCATCGGCGGCGTAGGTGACCGGGCCGTTGGCCGCCTCGGCGATGAGCGGCGCTTGGATTTTGGCGGCGTTTTGGCGCGTGATGACGCCTTCCATCGCGGCGGGGATGAGGATGTCGCACTCGGCCTCGAGCAGCGACGCGCCGTCCTCGGTGTAATCCGCGCCGGGGAAACCTTTCACGCCTTGGTGTTCGGCGATATGGGCCTTGACCGCCTCGACGTCGAGCCCGTCGGCGGAACTGATCGCGCCGTCGCGCTCGATGATGGCGGTGATCTTCGCGCCGTCCTCCCCGGCGAGGAACTTGGCGGCGTGGTAGCCGACGTTGCCGAGGCCCTGCACGACGATGCGTTTGCCCTCGAGTGTGCCGTCGAGCTTGGCGCGCTTGACGTCGTCGGGGTGGCGGAAGAATTCGCGCAAGCCGAACTGCACGCCGCGGCCGGTGGCCTCGATGCGCCCGCTGATGCCGCCGAGGTGAACCGGCTTGCCGGTGACGCAGCCCATGCCGTTTGCCTGACCGGGGAACAGGGACTGGTACGTGTCGGAGATCCAGCCCATCTCGCGTTCGCCGGTGCCCATGTCGGGCGCGGGCACATTGAGGCTTGGGTGGATGAGGTCGCGCTTGGCCAATTCCTGCGCGAAGCGGCGGGTGATTTTTTCGAGATCCTTTTCGCTGTACTGCCTTGGGTCGATCTTGAGCGCGCCCTTGGAGCCGCCGAACGGTATCTCCACGATGGCGCATTTGTACGACATCAGCGCCGCCAACGCCTCGACCTCGTCTTGGTTGGCGAAGTCGGCGTAGCGGATGCCGCCCTTGACCGGCAGGATGTGCTCGCTGTGAACGGCGCGCCAGCCGGTGAATACTTCGTAGCGTTCGCCCAGCTTGACGCCGAACTGCACTTGGTAAACTGAGTTGCAGCTACGGATCTGCTCGGCGAGGCCAAGCGGCAGATCCATGGTGGCGGTGGCGCGGTCGAACATCCGGTCGACGCTTTCGCGGAAGGAGATTTCATTGGTGGCGTTCATGATGGAGCTGGGTTGCCGGGTTGACAGTTGCAACGGAAGCCAAGCGATTTGAGTCTCCAATGTAAACAGAATAATTCAGCCGGGATGCCATTCGCTTGGCCAAGCGGCGTACTGTTTTGGAGAGCGACGGCATTTTTGGCAACCGCGAATGAACGCGAAAATGAGAACCTGCGGGGAGAGGGGCGAGTTCCACCTCGCCCCCATTTTGCACCTTGTCCCCGATTTGTTTTTGATTTGTGCCGGAGTGGAAGGCAGCCCTCCCGCTAGTGCAAACAAAGAGATTGTGAATCTTTTCACAATGAAGTTGCCGCGCCTTTTTTCCGGTGCTACGCTTCGCACGGCTTGAGTCGAAAACGGGTTCAAGCACCTGTTTTTTGCTGATTTGCTTCGGTTTTTGATGTCTGCACGATCGCAGAATAACCCATTGTTGCACCGGTTCGCCATGTTCACTGCATTGGCGACGTTGGTGCTTATTGGGATTGGCGGCTTGGTAACGAGCAAGGGGGTGGGAATGGCCGTGCCGGATTGGCCGACGACCTACGGGTACAACATGTTTTTGGTGCCATTCGACCAGTGGCTCGGGAAATTCGGTATTTTTGAGGAGCATTCCCACCGGTTGGTGGCGTCGTTTGTCGGGTTTTTGACCATCGGCTTGGCGATATGGCTTTGGGTGAAAGACCCCCGCAAATGGGTGCGCCTGCTCGGGATCGGGGCGTTTGTACTGGTCGTGATGCAGGGGGTGCTTGGCGGGCTGCGGGTGACTGAGATCAACCAAAACCTGGGGCTGATTCACGGTGCTGTGGCGCAGTTGTTCCTGATTTTGATTTGCGGGATTGCGCTGGTGACCAGCGGTTGGTGGCAGCGGGTGAACGTGAGCGACCGCTCCGGTTTCATGGCGGTCAAGGGCACTTTGGTGGCGGTGATTTGTCTGGTTTTTGTGCAACTGCTGCTGGGGGCGACGATGCGGCATCAGCACGCTGGACTGGCGATTTGGGATTTTCCGCTGGCGCACGGCCAAGTTTGGCCGGCGACGGATGAGGCGTCGGTCGCCACTTACAACGAGAACCGGTACGAAGTGCAAAAGAGCCTTCACGCCGCAAACCTGTTGCTCGACGCGCAGGGGAATCCGCGGACATTCCTTGCCAGTGGACACGAGATTTTATCGTGGCATGTTTGGCTGCAGATGCTGCATCGGCTGGGCGCGGTGGCGACGCTGGCCTTGGTGGTGGCATTCGCGGTGAAGGCGCGGCGGCGGCTTGGCCAAGCGCACGTATTTACGAAAGCGGCGTATGCGTTGTTGGCGATGGTTGTCGCGCAGGCCGGCATGGGAATCTGGACGATTTTGAGCAACAAAGCGGCGGACGTGGCCACGGGGCACGTGGTGCTGGGCGCGGCCTGTTTGGCGCTGGGCAGTTTGTTGCTGATGGCGGCCAAGCGGTGCGTGTTTATCGCCGACAGAGCGGACGCGGCGGGGCGCTTGGCCAAGCGCAGTGAGGGTGGCGCGATCGATCCCGGCCAAGCGGCGGCGATGGCGGTTTGATTTTTGATGGATAAAACAGTCCAAGGTGCAGAAAAAAAAGAGGCGGGCCAAGCGACGGCTTGGTCTGTTTTCTCCGAGTTGGTGAAGCTGCGGCTGACGACGATGGTGCTGATCACCACGTTGGTTGGCTTTTACGCGGGTCTCGACGCGGAGAGCGGCGGCTTGGTGCAGAACTTGGCCAAGCTTGGCCTGACGCTGCTGGGCACGGGGCTGCTGGCGGCGGGGGCGTCGATTTTGAACCAGTTCCTCGAGCGCGAATACGACGCGAAGATGGAGCGCACGGCCACGCGACCGCTGCCCAGCGGGCAAATCGGCGCGGAGGCGTCGTTGCTGCTTGGCGGCGCGGTCTCGGTGGGAGGGCTGTTGGCCTTGGCCGCTTGGGTGAATTTGCTGGTGGCGATGCTAGGGGCGGTGACGCTGGTCACGTACCTTTTTATTTACACGCCACTCAAGCGCAAGTCGGAGTGGAACACGATTATCGGGGCGATTCCCGGTGCGGTGCCGCCGCTGATGGGCTGGGCCGCCGTTCGCGGTGAGGTTGATCCGCTGGGGTGGACGCTGTTCGCGATCCTGTTTTTCTGGCAAATGCCGCATTTCATGGCGATTGCGTGGATGTACCGGGAGGATTACGAGAGGGCGGGATTTGTGATGATGCCAAGCGTGAACGGCGGTGGGGCACGAACCGGCCGGCAGGCGATCAGCCACACGGTGTTTTTGGTGATCGCCAGCCTGATGCCCTTCACGATGAGACTGGCCGGGACGGCTTATTTATTCGGGGCGGTGTTGCTGGGGTTGCTTTTTCTGGCTGCTGCGGTGCGGTTTTCGAGGGATTTAAGCATGGCCAACGCCCGGCGATTGTTTTTTGCCTCCATCATTTATCTACCGCTGCTGCTGGGGTTGATGGTGGTGGACAAGTTGAAAATTTGAGGTTGATGCACGCGACGATTGACAGAGGGGCGGGCAAACCAATAGTCTGCCCCGCTTTTGCGGCGATGCTGGCGGAGGCGGAACACAGTTTTTTTTTGAGTAATTTTTTGTAATGAGCGCAACATCAGAGGCGGCCAAGACGGCTGAAGCAACCGAGGAGCAACATGACGAGCATCATGAGCACCACGAGCAGAGTTTTTGGCGAACGTATATTTTCTCCACCGACCACAAGGTTATCGGCATGCAGTACGGGTTCTGCGGGCTGGCGTTTTTGTTTTTCGGACTTTGCCTGATCGCCACCATGCGGTGGTCGATGGCCTACGAGGGGCAGGCGGTTCCGTTTGTGGGGCCGCTGCTTGAGGCAATGCTGGGCAATAACGTCGCGCCCGGCGGCGTGATGAGTGCCGAGCTTTACAATGTGTTCGGCGCGATGCACGGCACGATCATGGTGTTCATGGGCATCGTGCCGGCGGCCTTCGCGGCGTTTGGCAACTACGTGGTGCCGCTGCAGATCGGCGCGGTGGACATGGCGTTCCCACGGGTGAACATGGCCAGTTTCTGGGCGTTCTTTTTCGGGTGCGTCATCATGATGGTGAGCTTCTTCATCCCGGGCGGCGCGGCTCAGGCGGGTTGGACATCGTACTCGCCGCTCGCATCAGTGATCCCCACCGACGGACAGACCTACTGGCTGATCGGCATGATAATGCTGATTACCTCGTCGCTGCTGGGCGCGGTGAACTTCATCGCCACCATCGTCAATCTGCGCGCTCCCGGCATGACTTGGCTGCGGATGCCGTTCTTTGTCTGGGCGCAGTTCATCACGGCGTTTCTTTTGTTGCTCGCCTTTCCGCCGCTGGAGGCCGCCGGCATTCTGCAGTTGATGGATCGCGTGCTCGAGACGAGTTTCTTCCTGCCAACCGGTTTGGTGGTGGGCGGGCAGGATGTGGATGTTAGCGGTGGCGGTAGTCCGTTGCTGTGGCAGCACCTGTTTTGGTTCCTCGCACATCCGGAGGTTTACGTGCTGGTTTTGCCCGGGATGGGCATCGTGGCCGAGATCATTGCCAACAACACCCGCAAGCCGCTCTGGGGCTACAAGTACCTCGTCGGCTCGATAGTGGTGCTCGGTTTCTTGGCGTTCATCGTTTGGGCTCACCACATGTACATGACCGGCATGGGCACAGTGATCAGCGCGTTTTTCCAGACCACCACACTTATCATTTCGATTCCGTCGATCATCATCTTGACGTGTCTGTTCATCTCGCTGTGGGGTGGGTCGATACGGTTTAACACGCCGATGCTCTTTGCGCTGGCGTTCCTGCCGATGTTCGGCATCGGGGGGCTGACCGGCCTGCCGCTGGGCTTCAATTTCAGCGATGTGGCGCTGCACGACAGTTATTATGTCATCGCCCATTTTCATTACGTGGTCGCGCCGGGAACTATCTTTGCCATCTTTGCCGGTGTCTATTACTGGTTCCCGAAGATGACCGGGCGAAAAATGAGCGAGCGCTGGGGCAGGGTACACTTCTGGGCGTCGCTTATTTTCATGAACCTGATTTTCATGCCGATGTTCGCGCAGGGCATGGCCGGGATGAGCCGGCGCATGTCCGACGGCGGGGCCACCTACTCCCTGGCCAACCCGGATAACGCAGACATCACAGTGGGCGCGCTCGGCGACACGATCATGGGGTTGAACGTCTCCATCTCAGCGGCCGCTTGGGCGATGCTTATTGCGCAGTTGCCGTTCATCATCAATTTATTCTGGAGTGTGAAACACGGTGAGAAGGTCGAGTCCGACAACCCGTGGCAGGCCACCACGCTGGAGTGGGAAACTCCGACGCCTCCGCCGCACGGCAACTTCATCAAGGAGATCAAGGTCTACCGCGACCCGTACGAGTACAGCGTCCCGGGTGCCAAGGAAGACTTCACACCGCAGGCGCAACCCGCCAAGTAATCGACTTTATCCCCCATGGAAATCCCCTATACGGTTAAGCCAAGGCCGGACACCGGCCTGTACAACGGGAAGCTGGGCATCTGGCTCTTCCTCGCCTCCGAGGTCATGCTGTTCGGCGCGCTGTTCTCCTCCTATGTGCTATTGCGAGTGGGTGCCGAGCCCGGCACGTGGTCGATGGGCCTGATGGACATCAAGGTCGGCGCCGGCAACACGATGGTGCTGATCGCCTCGAGCATGTTTATCGTCCTCGCTTGGGCGGAGCTGAAGCAGGGCAATCTTGCCGGGTATAAAAAATGGAAGTGGGCGACCATCGCCTGCGCTGTGGTGTTTCTCTGCGTCAAATGGTCATACGAGTGGCCATCCAAGTTCAAGCACTACGACGTCTGGCTGAACAGCGCGACGGTGCTTCACGAGAAATTCGAGAAAGGCTATCACGAGACAGCGTCGCACAGCGAAGATGGAGACGACGAGCACGGCCACGGCGATGCCGCCGGCGGCGATGTCGAGAAATACGTTGAAGGCATTTACACCACCCGTTTTTTCAAGGAGTCAAGCGAGGCGAGCAAAACTGCATTCAAGAAAGCTTGGGACAACGGGACACTTGCGCTCTCCGGCCACATTAACGCCTACGAAGAAGCCCGGATCGATGTTCGCATCACCGGCTGGAAGGCGGACGCCGGTGTGTCGGAGGCCGATGCCGACAAGGCCTTGGCCAAGTTCAGTGATGCCGATGCCGCCGAGCTGCGTCAAAATGGCGGGTCGCTCCCGGAAAAGACTGATTACGACTCAGCCAAGCGCGCGGAGTACGCGCTTGGCCAAGCGGGATTCACGGTGGCCTTGAGCGTCGTCGGCTACGAGAGGGTCGAGGCACACCCGTGGGTATGGCGAACCAAGCGTGTCACCGAGGACATCGGCGGCAAGCCAAGGGTGCGCTCCATCGAATTGGGACTGGATCACAGCCACCACCACGTGATCACGCTGGACGCTGGAGACATCAAGCGCCTCTCCGCCTACGAGCCCAAGCACAGCACTTTCTTCGGGATTTACTATACCATCACCGGGCTGCATGCGGCCCACGTGTTCGGCGGAATCCTCATAATGCTCTACAACATGCTCCCGATCGGGCTGGCCCTGTGGCACAAGGATCGTGAGCAGTACACCAACCGGATTGAAACCTTCGGCCTGTTCTGGCATTTTGTGGACTTGGTCTGGATCTTTCTCTTTCCAATCCTTTATATCCTGTAAAAAATGAGCGACTCACACGATTCACCGGAATTCATCAAATATCTCGTCAATCTGTTTCGCATCGTTGGCGTCGTGCTCGTGGTTGGCACTTTGGTTACGTGGTGGATCGATGTCACGTTTGCCCTGCCCCTAGCGTGGGCGGCGGTGATCGGCCTGTCGATTGCGTTGGTCAAAGCCAGCTTCGTGGTGGCTATTTTCATGCACTACAAGTGGGACAAGAAACTGATCATGATCACTTGGACCATGCTGATTACGTTCTTCTTCTTTGCCGGCATGATGGGGCTGATCATGTGGGCTGACGGGGATGCCCCCAATTTGGCGAGGATCGAGATGTCTGCAATTTGGGTGGTCTTGGCATCGTTATTGGGCTTGGTGTTGCCGGCGTCATTTACCGTTCTCACCGTCAAAATGCTGAGCCAACCCGCACCCGTTGAAGCGGCGGCGCCCAAGGCCAGGCGTGCGGCCAAAAAGAAGAGTTAATTGAATATGTCACTCAAGGCGTTCCATTTGGTTTTCATCATCCTCTCGATCCTTTTAACGCTGATGTTTGGGATTTGGGGAGTCGTGAACCACGGCTCCAGTGGCAAAACGGCTGAGTTAGTTATGGGCATCGTTTCACTGGCGGGCACGGTTGGCCTGTCGGTGTATCTCCGTTACTTTTTGAAAAAATTGAAACACGTCAGTTACCTGTGACCCAAAAGCACACAACCGCATTGCTACTCCTCGTCTTGGCCATGGTCGCTTGGCCAAGCGCGCTCGAGGCGTGCGCGGTTTGCTTCGGCGCACCCGATTCCCCCATGACCAAGGGCATGCGGTGGGGCATCGCGAGCCTGATTTTCATTCTGGTTCCCGTGCTTGGCGGCGTGGGCGGTTTTTTTGTTTTTCTCTCCAAGCGCGGCAAAGCCTACGCCCATCTTGAGGACCCCGAATTGTTTAAGGAATAATTGTCTAAAATGGACTTACTATCAGGAATAATCAAAGCATTCTCCTTCCCGGAAGTCGTCTCCCAAGACGGGGGGCAGATCGATGGGTTAATCATCGCCGTTCACTTGATGATGCTGGTGCTGTTTGTCGGCTGGATCATCTATTATTTCATCGCACTGTGGAAGTTTCGCGCCTCCAACAATCCCACAGCCGACTACAAGGGCGTCAAGAGCAAGACGATCACCAACTCGATTGAGGGTGCCATCATCACGGCGGAGCTCGTTCTCGTGGTGCTGGCCATTTACTTCTGGAATTTTTACGTCAACAAGCCCGCCGACTTTAGCGATGAGAGCGTGGTGCGCGTCACCGCCGAGCAGTTTGCGTGGAGTGCCCGTTACCCCGGCGCCGACGGCAAACTCGGTACCCAATCCAAGACCCTCGTCAGCGCGGCCAACCCATTCGGCATCGACAAGTCAGATCCGAACTGGGAGGACGACGTCGAGGTGCTCAAGTCCGACATCGTGGTGCCGATGATCAAAAACGAGGACGGCACGCACAAAAGCGTCACCATCGACCTGACCTCGAAGGATGTCATCCACTGTTTCAAGGTGTTGCCCCTGCGCGTCTGTCAGGACGTGATTCCCGGCATGCGAATTCCGATTCACTTCCGACCGGTGAAAGTGGGCCGCTACCAGATCACCTGCGCCCAGCTTTGCGGCGACGGCCATGCCCGCATGAAGGGCGCCGTGAAGGTCGTCAATGAGGCCGAGTGGAACGAGTGGCGCAAGGCCGAGGCCGAAAAGAAAAAGCCGGCCGCCGAAAAGCCGACAGCCACCACGGCTGCGGCCACGGACAAAAAAGCCTAAACATCGCTTGGCCTGACCAAACTCTCCGGGGCGCTCTGAACGGAGTGCCCTTTTTTGTTGTTATTCAGCCGAACAAACAGTGACCTTTACAACAAGCCATCCGGCGGTTCACACTCATCCGGCCTCCGGCCACCTTCTCCCTGAGGGAGAAGGAACCGTGGCGTGGGCGCTTGGCCAAGCCCCCCCGATGGAGAGGGGAGCGCACACGCGAGCCGCGTATGCTCCCCAATTTATCTCCCTCTCCCAGCGAGAGAGGGCCGGGGTGAGGGAGAACGCAAGAGAACCTCGAAGCCATGTGGCCTACTGTTAAATCACCAGTTTAATATAATGGAATCGTACTCACGAACCGTGCGCTGGCTTGTCTGGGGCGGCTTGGCCGTGGTGATCTTGGCCGTCCTGTTTGCATTCATACGCGAGCAACGTGCCCCGGATTCCAGCCCCGCAAACCCCGGCTTGCCGGTAATCTCGCAGTTGACCGACTTCACGCTGACCAACCAGTTGGCCCAGCCGGTCGGCTTGGCCAAGTTTGCCAACAAGGTCTGGTTTGCCGACATCATCTTCACCCGATGCCCCGGGCCGTGCCCGGTGATGACCAAGCGCATGGCCGAGTTGCAGGCGCACTTCGCCGACAAGCCGGACGTCGCCTTCGCCACACTCACGACCGATCCCGGCCACGACACGCCTGCCGTCATGCGGCGCTTTGCCAAGCGCTTCAGCGCGAACGCCGAGCGCTGGCAATTCCTCACCGGCGACAAGGCGGAGATCGTGCGCTTGGCCGTTGACGGGATGAAGCTCATCGCCCGCGAAAAGCCGCCCGGCGAACAAACCACGCCGGAAGACCTGTTCATCCATGCCACCATTTTCGTGGTGATCGACAGGCAGGGCCGCCTTCGGGGGGTGGTCGAGAGCATGGAGGACGGCTGGAAGGAAAAAGCCATCGCCATCGCCAACACATTGCTGAACGAACCGTCGCAATGACCATACAAGATTTGCCACTCATCAACGCCTGCCTCAACGCGCTCGCCACCGTGTTCCTCACGCTCGGATTCGTCTTCATCAAACGCGGCAACAAGACCGCGCACCGCAACTGCATGATTAGCGCGTTCGCGACTTCAACTATTTTTCTGGCTTGCTACCTCACCTACCATTTCAACACCGTGGCGGTGACGCGGTTCGTCGATCCGGCGTGGTTCCGCCCGATTTACCTCGTGTTGCTGCTCACCCACGTCGTGCTGGCCGTGGTCATCTTGCCGCTTATTTTCATGACGCTCAGCCGCGCGCTGAAGGAGCGGTTTCCGCAGCACAAAAAAATCGCCAAATGGACGTGGCCGCTGTGGATGTACGTCTCCATCACCGGCGTGTTGATTTACCTGCTGCTCTACCAGATTTTCCCCCAACCCAAGCCCGTGCCAACTCCCCCGCCGCTCGCCGAGCAACCGGCTATCGAGTAGCGCTTGGCCAAGCGCACGTATGCGCCAAGTGGGAGGGACGAGTTCCACCTCGTCCCATAAGCTTGGCCTCACGCGCGCGGGTGGGCCTCGTTGTAGGCGCGCTTGATTCGTTCGGTGGTCACGTGCGTGTACACCTGCGTTGTTGTGAGATTTGCATGGCCCAGCATCTCCTGCACGCTCCGCAAGTCCGCCCCGGCGTCGAGCAGGTGCGTGGCGTAGCTGTGGCGCAGCTTGTGCGGCGTGAGGCTTGGATCCAGCCCGCAGGCGCTGAGATATTTTTTTAGCCGCAACTGAACCAGGCGCGGATAGATGACGCTGCGTTTTTTCTCCGACGCGAAGAACACCGGCTCGTCAGCGGCGGGCGGCTTGGCCAGGCGCTCCCAGTAAGCCCGAATCGCCTCGACGGCGGCGCGGCCGATCGGCACTTGCCGTTCTTTTTTGCCCTTGCCGTGCACATTGACGACGTATTCGTCCGGCTCGATTTCACCGGCCAACATCCGGCAGATCTCGCCGATGCGCAACCCGCACGAATAGATCGTCTCGAGGATCGCGCGGTCGCGGAGGTACGGCACTTCGCTGGCTTTTTTTCTCGTCCCTTTCTTGGCGTCGCGCTCGGCCTCGAACTCCCGCATCGGCGCGTCGAGCAGCGCGTTCATTTGGTCGATGGTCAGGAATTGAGGTAGCCGCTTGGCCGGCTTGGGCAGGGTGACACCCTTCACCGGCGACGACTCGACGAGCCCGCGCCGCATGAGGAATTTGTAAAACGAATTAAGCGCGCTGAACCGCAGCCGGATCGCCGCTTGGCTGAGTTGCTTCCGCCCAAGCTGCCGGAGAAACAGCCGGAAGTCGTTCCGCTCCAGCTCACCCCAGCGCAGCGGCGACTCGTTGGCGTCGCGGTGCCACTTCGCGAACTCGCCCAGCGCCTGCCGGTAGTTGCGCTGCGTGTACACCGAAGCGTCCTTCTCGTCGGACAGGAACCGGAAAAACATCTCCATCCAGTCCGAGGGCAACTCGCAAGTCTCGGTCAACTCCAGCACGCCAACGAGCCTATCGGGCCAAGCCGTGTTTTAGGAGGGCAATTTCTCGCTTGGCCAAGTAGGCTCCCGGCGAATGAGGACGCGATGGACAGGTTGGCTGGCTGGTTTGGCGCTAATGGGCTGGGCCGTCGGCTGGGCTGCGGAGGAGGCCAAGTCGGCGTCGGAGCTGCCCAAGAAATTCATCCGGATGACGATGAACCCGGAGCGGCCGCGCATCCCGCAGTCGCTCGACACGTCGATCATCCGGTTCGTGCCGACCGATGAGAAACTGGCCAAGGCCGGCGTGACAGTGGACTTGATCGGCGCCATTCATATCGGCGACGAGGCTTACTTCCAAAAACTCGACAACAGTTTTAAAAAGTACGACGCGCTCCTGTACGAGATGGTGGCGGAGAAGGATGAATCCGGTGGCTCGCCCAAGCGATGGAAGGACAGGGACAAGCCGGAGCCGAAAACCACAGGGGGAACCGACTCGGGGGCAGACGCGGAGGAGAAAAGTTTTGAGGCCGGCATGACCGTGATCGGTGGCATGCAGCTTGGCGCGAAAGACTTGCTCGGGCTGTCGTTCCAACTCGACGGGATCGACTACGACGCGCCCAACATGGTGCATGCTGACATGTCGCCGGAGGAGTTCGCCCAAAAAATGAAGGAGCGCGGCGAGTCGTTTTTGACGATGTTCATGCAGTTGTTCATGCAGAGCTTGGCGCAGCAACGGGCGAACAAGCAGGGCGGCGCGAGCGACTTCGCGCTGTTGTTCGCGTTTTTTTCCAGCGACCGTGAGCTGGCGTTGAAACGGGTGATGGCGCAGCAGTTCGCCACGACGGACATCCTCGACACGCTGGGCGGTGAGAAGGGCTCGACCATTATCACCGAGCGCAACCTCATCGCGCTGGAGGTGCTGCGCGAGCAGTTGGCCAAGGGCAAAAAACGGATCGGGATTTTTTACGGCGCGGGCCACTTGGGTGACATGAGCCGCCGCCTTGTCAGCGACTTCGGGATGAAGTTCACCGGCGAAAAATGGGTCGAGGCGTGGAACCTCCGCTCCAAGCCCAAACGGCGAAACCGCAAATAACCTTTGACAGTCGGAGCGGGGGGTGTTGCGATGCGCCGCGAACCTTTCGGATCATGTTAAAAAAAACTCATTGTCTGTTTTTGTTGTTGGCTGCGTTTTTCTGCAGCCCGGTCGCCGGCTTGGACATCGCCCAAGCTCATGAGAAAAACCGCGTCTTCGAGATTCGCACCTACTACGCCAACGAGGGCAAGCTCGACGCGCTGCTGGCCCGGTTTCGCGACCACACGGTGGCGCTGTTTAAGAAGCACGGCATGACCAACGTCGGCTACTGGGTGCCCACCGATAACAAGGAGAACAAGCTCGTTTACATGTTGGCCTTCCCCAGCCGCGAGGCGAGGAACAAGGCGTTCAAGGCGTTTTCCGCCGACCCGGTTTGGAAAAAGGCGTACAAGGAATCCACCAAGGACGGCCGCTTGGTGAAGAAAATTGTGAACGACTTTCTTACCGGCACCGACTTTTCAAAAATCAAGTAGGCTTGGCCACTATTTTTGAAGAAAACGCGGATGACACCAGTCCGGGTTTTGGTCTGGGGTGGGACTGTTCCCCGCTTGGCCAAGCGCTTGGCTTGCGCTCGACTTTTGGCTTGCGTAGCCTCTCTCCTTTCACGGAATTACAATGAAAAACAAAACGACTTCTGACGGCGGGACGTCCCGCAGGGATTTTCTCAAGACCTCCTCCACCGCAGCCGTGGCCAGCGCCGCCACGCTCAGCCTGATTTCTCGCGGCACCGCTTACGGGCAGAACAGCGACACCATCCGCGTGGGGCTGGTCGGTTGTGGCGGGCGCGGCACCGGGGCGGCCAACCAGGCGCTCTCGGCCGACGACAACGTCAAGTTGACCGCCGTGGCGGACGTCTTCCCGGACAAGGTCGATCGCGCCGTCAACATTCTCAAGAAGCAGCACGAAAAGAAGGTGGATGTGCCGCATCAGTTCGTCGGGCTGGACGCGTACCAAAAGCTGATCGAGAGCGGGGTGGACTTGGTGGTGCTCGCGACGCCGCCGGGGTTCCGGCCGGTGCACTTCCGCGCCGTGGTCGAGGCCGGCAAGCATTGTTTCATCGAGAAACCGATGGCCACCGACGCGCCGGGCGTCCGCTCCATCATGGAGTCGGTGAAGATTTCCAAGCAAAAAAACCTGGCGGTTGTCGCCGGTTTCTGCTGGCGTTATCATCACGAGCGCCGGGCGTTTTACGAGCGCATTCTCGGCGGCGAGATCGGTGACGTACAGTCGGTTTACGCCACGTACTTGACCGGCCCGGTCAAGCCGATGCAGCCGGACTCCGCCCGCAAGCCGGAGTGGAGCGACATCGAGTGGCAGGTGCGCAACTGGTACAACTTCGCATGGCTCGGCGGCGACGGTCTGGTCGAGCAAGCCGTGCACAGCGTGGACAAGATCGCCTGGGTAATGCGCGACGAGCCGCCGCTCAACTGCACCGCCGTCGGCGGCCGCGGCATCCCCAACAACAGCGGCAACATCTTCGACCACATCGAGGTCAACTACTCGTACCCGAAGGGTGTGCGGGCGTTCATGGCCCAGCGCCAGCAAAGCCGATGCCACAACGAGAACAGCGATTACCTGCTCGGCACAAAGGGTCGCGCTCAAATCGCACGCGGCATTTTCATCGAGAATGCCAAGGGCCGCTGGAGCTACGACGGCAAGAGCGAGAACATGTACCAAGTCGAGCACAACGAGTTGTTCGAGTCGATCCGCGCCGGCAAGCCGATTAACAACGGCGACCGCATGGCGCTCAGCACGATGATGGCGATCATGGGCCGCACTGCCGCCTACACCGGCAAGGAGATCACCTACGAGCAGATCCTCAACGCGAAGGAGGATCGCTACCCGAAAGACATGAACTGGAAGACCGGCAAGCACACGCCGCCGCCCTTGGCCAAGCCGGGCCTCACGCCTTTTGTTTGACGCAATGAACGTGACGACAATCAATCGCCGCGACTTCGGAAAAGCCGGCGGCTTGGCCTTGGCCGCCACCGCGCTGCCGGCGCTTGGCCAAGCGGCAGTTGCCGACAAGCCGCGCATTCTCAAGTCGATCAAGTTCGGCATGTTCAGCGAGAAAATCTCCATCGCCGAAAAATTCAAGTTGCTCAAGGAGATCGGCTACGACGGGGTGGAACTCAACAGCCCAGGCGGCGTGGACAAAAAGGAAGCCTTGGCCGCCAGCCGCGAAACCGGCCTGCCGATTCACGGTGTCGTTGACTCGATCCACTGGGGCACGCGGCTCTCCTCGCCGGATGCCAAGACGCGCCGGAAGGGTCTCAACGGACTCAAGACAGCCATCCGCGACAGCTACTTGGTCGGCGGCTCGGCGGTGTTGCTGGTGCCGGGCGCTGTTCGCAATGCGGAGAATGAAAATCACCAGCAGGTTTGGGATCGCTCGATCGAGCAGATTCACCGGGCGCTGCCCTTGGCTGCAAAACTGGGCATCCATATTTTAATCGAGAATGTCTGGAACGGTTTCCTGTACGACCCGAAAGGCGACAACAACCAGTCGGCCGACCTGTTGGCCAAGTACCTCGACGAGATCGGCAGCCCGTGGGTGGGGAGCTACTTCGACATCGGCAACCACCAGCGTTTCGGCAAGCCGGCGGAATGGATTCGCACGCTTGGCAAACGCATCGTCAAGCTCGACGCGAAGGGGTGGGGCAAGTCGAACGGCTTCTGCAAAATCGGCGACGGTGACGTCGACTGGCCGGACGTGCGCCGTGCGCTTGCGGAGATCGGCTTCACCGGCTGGTCCACGGCGGAGGTCGGTGGCGGCAACCGCGACCGGATGAAAGACGTCCACGACCGAA
>Ga0208879_1002519_pt1 | contig 15977 bp, 13 predicted proteins | sample Knorr_S15_td_Bot_FD_185605 | JGI IMG/M metagenome (GOLD analysis project Ga0208879, IMG submission 185605) | Marine microbial communities from Southern Atlantic Ocean transect - Knorr_S15_td_Bottom_ad_5009_LV_A (SPAdes) (version 2) | ecosystem: Environmental > Aquatic > Marine > Oceanic | place... | reverse complement strand
GGCTATCTGGAATTCAAAAGCTGCGGTGTAGACAAAGAGGATCCGGAATATAAGGTGTTGATTTGTCCTGGAGATATTTTACTGGCGGAAGACCTGGAGGGAAAAGGCCACGTTTGGCGGTTTGTGGAAGATGATTCTGGTAAAGTTCACCCCTGGGAACGGTGCTATATCCACTTGGGAGAAGAATATGATCATTTTGTTTCCCAGCTGGTAGCGCTTGATTAACAGATCCAGAATTACCATATCAAACAATCTGACTTGAGAAATGTGGGATAAAATTACCACTTCCGCATTTTTATCTGTTAAAAATTATTGGCCTTTCTGGATAGTACTTAGCCTATATTTTCTTATCCCTGCACTGCGGGGAACGGTTGATCCGCCGGAAAAATTCTATTGGATTGACACGCAGTTTCCTTTCCTTTACTGGATGATTATTCCCTATTATTCTTATTATTTCATCCTGTTCACGCTTGGGCACACCACACAGGATAAAAGGAAAATAAAGATGATAAACATCCTGCTCGTGTCCCTCTGTTTTTTTTCATACCTGGTGTACCTCGTCTGGCCGGTTCACAATAAAGTGATCCACAGTCACCTCACTGAAAATCCGTTGCAATTTCTTTATGATATCATCATCATGAATTACATTGATATTAATGCCTTCCCATCTTTGCATGTAGCCATAAGCTCATTGATATGTTTTGTGATTGGCAGGGAAAAAGAAAATCTTCGGAAGGTTTATTGGGTCTGGGGCTTCCTGATCGCATTATCCACATTCCTGTCGAAACAGCATTATTTTTATGATACTGTTTTCGGAATATTATTAGCGGCAATTTGCTTCAGAATTTATTCTGCCATTTTTAAGTCATGAATCAAAAATTACATATTCTGGCTTTTTCAGTTTTTACGGTAATGGTTGTTCCGATCATGGTTCTTTTGGGGCAGTCCCATGAAAAAAATGATCCTCCCGGAACACAGTCACGTTCAGGTCCTGATTTTGTGGTTTCCTTAACCGTTTCCGGGGGCGAAACAAACGGCAATCCTATTCCCTATGTTTTACGGTTCGGTTTTAAACCTGAGGCCACAGACGGGTATGATGAGGGAAATGAATTCTGGACCGGGGATCAATATGCTCCACCGCCTCCCCCGCCCCCATCCTTTGACGCGGCTTTAAGCTGGCAGCAGGATAGGTATTACACCCAAATCCTCAATGGATCTGCAGATGATCTGGTGGAACATGTCTGGGATATCCAATTGCAATATCCTGAAGACGAAATTATACAAGTAACCTGGAATAATACTGGCTGGCCTAACTTAATGACATTCTGCCAACTTCAAGATGCATTTGGTGGAATATTCGTGGATATCAATATGGTAACCGGCGAGGGGTTCGCAAATCCTGCTTTTGCAAGTTGGGATGGATCCATCCTATCTCTTTTTAGTAGTGCAGTAAACACTTTAAAGTTACTTGTCACACCAATGGCCAACGCCTTTTTAAATCAAACTCCCTTTGCGGATGCAGGTGAAAACAGGGTGGTTTTTGAACTGGAACAGGTTGGTGTAAATGACACAACCGGAGTTCCCATATTTGAACCGACATTGGTGACATTGGATGGCTCAGGCTCTTTTGATCAGGACCTGGATATTTTAGCTTTTGAATGGACATCACTGGATGGGATTACTCTGACTGGAGCAACCACACAAAACCCAACTTTTGAAGCGTCGGGAGTCAGTGACACTGTCCAATTTAGATTTGAACTGGTTGTGTCAGATGGTGAACTGCAATCCGAAGCAGACACGGTAACAATTACAATCGTTCCTAATCTCCCCGTAGCCGTTGCTGGAGAAGATTTCGGGGTTGCGGAAAATGTCCAGACTCTCATTGACGGTTCAGGCTCCTACAGTCCTGATGGTTTCGATTTGTCATTTACATGGTCCGTTCCGGAAGGAATCGATAATTTTCCCGGTATAAATGAGGATAGTCTCATATTTACTGCGCCCGCTGTGGAGGAGCCTACAGAGTTTTTATTCACCCTTGTGGTAAGTGATGGAGAATATGATTCTGAAGTTGATTCGGTAACAATAACTGTACTTGAAAATACCCCGCCGGTTGCCAATGCTGGCACAAATCAACACGTCATTGAAGATGTGGAGGTTATCTTAAACGGATCAGGATCTTATGACCCTTCCACCACCGGAACGTTTACTTTCCTGTGGACATCTCTTGATGAAACAATCAATTTATCAGATCCGGCGGAAATGAATACAACCTTTGTATCTCCCCAGGTAGATGACACAACCGATTTCCAGTTTTCGCTGATCGTGAATGATGGAGAATATGATTCACCGGCTGACACTGTTACTGTAACTGTAACCGAACAGAATTATAATACTGACCTAGTAGGACAATTAACCTATGAACAGGGACTCAATGATGTGTGGGGATATGCAGCATCCAATGGCAAAGAATATGCCCTGGTTGGATCAATAACCGGCACATCCATTGTGGATGTGACAACCAATCCTTCTACTCCGGAGGAAGTTGCATTTATTCCCGGTTTGGAATCCACCTGGAGGGACATTAAAACCTATCAGGATTACATGTATGTTAGTACGGAAGCACAGCAGGGAATCCAGGTGGTGGACTTATCTTCACCTGAGGAAGCAGTCCTTGTGGAAACGTGGGATGGTGAGAATAATGAGGGAGTGAGTGTGCATAATATTTTCCAGGCCAATGGATATCTTTATGTGATTGGTACAAATACATCATTTGGTGACATGCATATCCTTGATCTTTCCAATCCGGCTTCCCCGGTTTTGATTGGCACCTGGAGCGGAGAATATCTGCATGATGTGTATGTTCGGGGTAATTATGCTTATGGCTGCGGAATTTACTCCAGCACCATCTACATTATTGATATTTCAGACAAGGAAAATCCAACAACCGTTACCAGCTGGTTCTACTCCGGGAAAGCTCATGCCTGCTGGCTCACAGAAGATAGTAATTATCTCATTACCGCTGATGAGATTACTGGTGGACATGTGACAATCTGGGACATACAGGATTTTAACAATGTCAACATGGTTTCTGAATGGATGGCTGCAGATGCAGAGGATTTTACTGTTCACAATGTTTTTGTTCGGGAGAATTACCTCTACTGCAGTTACTATGCATTTGGTTTGCAAATTGTGGATATATCTGATCCCTACCAACCAACATTGGCAGGATATTTTGATACATACCTAGGAGAGAATGAATTGTACGGAGGAAACTGGGGTGTCTATCCGTTTACGAATAATTGCAATATTTATGTTTCTGACCGATCAAACGGTCTTTTTGTAGTTGATTTTCCTGAATGTGGCGCTGATCTTGGTTTTGTCAGTGCAGTGCCTAATCCACAATCTTTTCAATTACATGCGGCATTTCCAAATCCCTTTAATCCCATCACCACCATCCGGTTTGAAATACCTTCGGTAGAGACACGGCATGCCGTGTCTCTACAAATTTACGACATTACCGGACGGTTAATTGAAACCCTGATTGATGAAGAACTGGGGCCGGGCTACAACACCATCCAATGGAATGCCAATAACTTTTCCAGCGGTGTGTATTTTGTCCGTTTGGAAGCAGGAAGTTTTCATAATACCCAAAAGGTTATTCTTTTGAAATAATCATTAATTAATTTGTTAATTATTATTTTTTCTAAATGAATCCAAAACTATTCTGGCTTTTCAGTTTTGTAGGTTTGTACTGGATTTACTGTCTTTATTGGGGTTTTAAAGGAGCAAAATCTTCCAAAACATCAGCGGACTATTTTTTAGCCGGAAGATCAATCGGGATCTGGGTTTTTGTATTGGCCGCAACCGCCACCAGTTTCAGCGGGTGGACCTTTATCGGACATCCTGGTAAAATTTTTACGGACGGTCTTCCCTATGCTTTTGCTTCCTTTTATGCTTTAACCATTCCTTTCACAGGTGTATTATTTTTAAGAAGACAATGGGTACTGGGGAAAGCATATAATTACATTACCCCTGGAGAAATGTACAGTGATTACTATGGCGGGGATACAATTCGAATGCTGACAGTTTTGGTTGCATTTTTATTCAGTGTTCCCTACCTGGGAGTTCAACTCCGGGCGTCCGGTGATCTGTTTCATGTTCTTACGGATGGCTTAATCTCCGTTGAGGTTGGAATGTTTGCTTTATCAACCGTGGTTGTGATCTATGTTGCCAGCGGCGGATTGCGCTCAGTTGCTTATGTGGATTGTGTACAGTGTGTCCTGCTGGCACTGGGAATCGTGATCCTGGGGTGTATCACTGTTCATTTTGCCGGAGGCTGGGAAGGATTTAAAATTGGCATATCAAAAATTGTGTCCCAGGACATTGCCACAAAAAACGGGATTACTCCGGATGGATTTTCATCCAAAGTTGCTATCCCCAGTTCCATTCAGTTTGTATCGAGTGGTTCAAAATCAATTGGCGGTCCCTGGACGGGAATTATGTGCATGACATACATGTTTGCTCTGATGGGGATCCAGTCTTCCCCTGCATTTTCCATGTGGTCATTTTCCAATAAAACCAGCAGGGCATTTCGCTGGCAGCAAGTGGTCGCTTCATCAGTGATAATCGGAATCATATTATTTACCTTCACCATATTTCAGGGATTGGGTGGTCATATCCTGGAATCAAATGGAATTTTGCAAAACATCACTGATAAAAACCTGGTTCCACAGTTAATCAATTTGATGTCATCATCAGCTCCATGGCTGGTTGGATTGTTGGCAGTCTGCGCCCTAGCAGCCATGCAGAGCACCGGTGCGGCTTATATGTCTACGTTTAGCGGGATGGTCACCAGGGATGTTTATAGACACTATTTTTCTAAAGATGCTTCCGATAAGACACAGAAGTTTTTCGGAAGGATTTTTGTGATCATCGTGGCAGCAGCGGCCTTGATTGTAGCTGCAAAGTCCACACAGGCAATCGTCATGCTGGGGGGATTAGCTGTGGCCTACGGTTTCCAAATGTATCCCGCGCTTCTGGGATTGTGTTATTTCCCAAAGTTGTCCACGAAAGGAGTCGTTTCAGGTTTGATTGCAGGATTAATCGCTGTTACGTTGACTGACAAAACTTCAGCCTGGTTTGGTGTCCCCTGGGGCGCCTATCCATTCACAGTTCACAGTGCCGGCTGGGGAATTCTTTTCAACTTGATTACTGTCTTTTTATTCTCATTTCTGTTCCCGGATTCACGTGACCAAAAAACCCGAAAAACTGAACGCCACAAATTTATCCAGTCAGTTTCCGGATTATCAGCGGATAGAAAAAAATTAGTTCCCCTGGCATGGATAATAACCCTTGTCTGGTTCCTGATTGGCTTTGGACCGTTTGCAACAATCGGGAACACGTTGTTTTCAAATCCGAATAATCCAATGACATGGGCTCCTTTTGGATTGCCATCCATCTGGGTATGGCAATTACTGTTTTTACTCTATGGAATATTTGTTATGTGGTTCCTGGCTTTTTATATGGGACTGTCTAAACCCATTGAAGTTGAAAAAATATAATTCCATTCAAATTGTTTACAGACAGAACTTACTCAAGCAGGGTTAAATTTGAATTTTAAAGACAATCAAAAAGGCGCTGCTGTCAAATTCCCACCACCGGTAGTTTATTTAATCTGGATGGCCGTTGGATTTACCATTCATTATTACCATCCAATGCATTTGGGTGATCTCGGGATGCTCAAATATTCAGGAATTGGAATGGTAATCATGGGGGGAATCATTCTTGTCCATGCTCATAACATTTTCAAAAAAGCTGAAACCAACATCACTCCTTGGGAACCAACCACCACAATTATCACCAGTGGAATGTATTCATATTCCAGAAACCCAATTTACCTGGCTTTTAATTTTGTTCCAATCGGACTGGGAATTTTCTTTAATAATCTGTGGGTTTTGGTCAGTTTCATTCCTGCGGCCATCATACTCTACTTTATTGCCATCAAAAAAGAAGAAAGGTACCTTGAAGAAAAATTTGGGGATGAATATTTAGAGTACAAAAAGAATGTGAGACGATGGTTGTAAATATTATTTGTAATTCACACTTAATTAAAAATTAGGAATAAAATGAAATTCACAGTAAAAATAAAAATTAATCTTGCTCGAAACAAAGTCATTGAGCTTTTTGACAGCACTGAAAACCTGAAAAAATGGCAGCCGGGTCTGTTGAGTTTTGAACACCAAAGCGGAACACCGGGAGAAGTTGGAGCAAAATCCCGCTTACAATATAAAACGGGGAAACGTGAGATCGAGATGGTGGAGACTATCACGGTTAAAAATCTACCGGATGAATTTTCAGGAATTTATGAAGCCAAAGGCGTCTGGAATGAAGTGAAAAACTATTTCTATGAGGTTAATAAAAATACAACCAAATGGGTATCGGAAAATGAATTCCGATGCAGCGGGCTTATGAAAATCATTGCATTTTTTATGCCGGGCTCCTTCAAGAAAGAGACTATGAAATATTTAGAGTATTTCAAGGAGTTTTCTGAGAACTCCTAAACCCTCAAACCATTTCTCCGCATTTACGGATCATCATATTAATTTGACATGTACAGATACAAATTTAATATTGCTATGCTTCTCCGGATGCATTCAAAGGTAAAGGAAATTCAGCTTCCCAATTCATCGTTTTTTGATAAACACCGTTTTTTATTTTCGTGAAATAAAACGGCAGCAATGGATGGATTATATCTAACTGCAAATCGTCCAGTTTTAAATTTCTTTCAGCCACATAAGTTGTATGGTTTTTATTGTGAACAAGCACATGATACCAGGGTTTATCTTTGGGCGGATTTGATTTTGCCATTTGTTCATACCATTCATCTGTAGAACTGAAGGTTTGATCTACCTTGAGTATGACTCCACGGTAATCAAATAATTTATGGCTTATAATTTGACCGGATTTAAATTTTGACATTCTCTACTTCAACAGAACCATCAATCTGCATTTGTTGTATACGGACTAACTTTTTATCATTTACATCATAAAATGATAATGATTGGAAAACCGGTGATTAGCAGTAGTATGATCATGCTGCTGCCCCAGTCCGGTTTTTCAAACATGGGAAACACAATTTCCACAATTTGCATAATCACAAAAGCCACCACAGCATAAGCAGTTGCAGTACGAAAGACTTTCCGCTGTTTTAGTTCTTCGAAGAAACTCATTTCTAACCCAATATTGTTATTCTGAAGGATCCCGATTTATCGGGAAATTGAAGAATCTCAAGTATTTGTTTATTATAGAACGATTGTTTGAGAGCCTTCCTGTCCGGCCGGTAGGCGGGTACCTTCGGCTCAGGATGACAATGCTGGTTTTTGGAAGCCAAGCTCTATCCTCCTTACGTTTAGTGAAGCTACACAAGAGAGACGATATAAAACAATTTATGGGTTAAGTTTCTTTTTAGAGGACGAAACGCAGATAAACAGCGGTTCCTTCATTGAAGGCATTATAAATCTTACTGTCTTAATCCCTACAAAACCCTTAAACGCTGATTGGATAATTATTGGTACAATATCTTCAATCATTTTCATTTTTCGTTCATGTATAAGGTCAAGAGCATTTAATACCTGGGGAGTGATCATACGATCGTCTATGGTTGTAAATCCTGCGGAGTTGAACATGTTTGGTCAATCTCAAGACTTACACCTCTGTAGTTAAATAATTTGTGAGTAATAATTTGACCTGACTTGAATTCTGCTTTACCCATGTTTCTATTTCAAAAAAACCATTTTTTTCGTTTGAACAAATTCACCTGACTGCCCGCCACGGTATGCCTGTAACCGATAAAGATAAATCCCAGCGCTTACCGGTTTACCTGACTTGTCCGTACCATCCCATCGAATTGATTTATATCCGGCATTTTGTTTTTCATTCACAAGTTGGATAAGTTCCCTGCCCATGAGATCATAAACGGTGAGCGTAACCTGGGATTGTTCCGGCAGGTCATAGCGGAGAGTCGTAATTGGGTTGAAGGGGTTGGGATAATTCTGGTGAAGAGCATAAGTATCGGGAACCAGGCTTGTTTTTGTTTTTTTGAGAGTAAAGGATTCGCCTGCCTCAAGATAGGAAATGTGTCCTGTTCCGTTCAGTGGATATTTTTTATCGGTTTCTCCATTCGTTAATTCCCACAACTCCCCGGGCCTGATGGTGAATTCTACCGATAGATCATCTTCTGCACCTGTTATCTCAATGATACAATTATCATCGCACACTTTCCAATCTCCGGTAAAGCGTACATCAATACCACCCGGAGGCTTGGGTGGGAGACTGTAACTGAGTTTTTCCTCTCCTGGAATTTTTTCACCAAAATAGAGAGTCCGATTAGAAATTATGATAGTATTTGGGTTTTCCAGCATTGGGGTGTTACGCAATTTTCCGGCCGGGAGAGTATCAGAGATTGTGATTTCTCCATCCCCATAACTCCGCAGCCAATAACCATAACCCGGTTCAATAATTTCTGCCTCAATATAATTCCCGTTAAAGCCATACATTGTTCCCGGAACGACCAGACCACCTGGATCACCAATGTTCTCAATAGGAATACTTGTTGATATCCCGGCCAGGAGATTCCAGCCCGTTGTGAGAGGAATTATCACTTCATTCATAGGCAGGCCAATTACAGGGTTTGATCCGGCGCTGGGAAATCGCAGCCAATAGCCGTTTCCGGCTATCAAGTCTGTTTCAATTTCATATGTTCCATTTTCCGAAAAAGAATAGAGTGTACCGTCCATGGCATCGGGAAAGACTTGCTGATAGTTTGAAATTAATACTTCAAGGGGCAATCCCACTAAATTCCAGGATTCCATATGGTCAATATAAATCGCCTGGTTATCGGGGCCGATGTTATCAAAAACATAGATATAATCATCCGATTCATCAATTCCCGTTAAATCAAGGTCTCCATCCCTGTCTCTATCGTGCAGGGTTGCGCAGGAAGCGGCATCTACCGAATATAAAATCCGAGGGTTGCCGAAATTCCCATTCCCGTCATTCTCATAAATAGTCCAGGCTCCGGTATCTTCATCTACTGTATTGAAGGATGCAAACAATAGCGCCCGATCATCATCACGCTCATGGGCAACACCAAGACTGCTTGTTACCAGGTCAAGATCGCCATCCCCGTCAATATCTCCCAGATTAATATCCAGGGGAAACCCCACAACCGGGTAGAGTGTTGGCAGAGAAAGATTCCCCTGGCCATCACCAAAAATTACGGCTGCATTATCAGTATAGGAGTTGGCGCTCACCACATCAACATGGCCATCTCCATTTACATCGCCTGTAACAATCATCCAGGCTGAGCCTTGTAATTCAACAGATGAGGTGGGGATTAATCCTCCGTTTCCATCCCCAAGCAGGAGCAAAATTTCATTACTTTCGTAGGTTCCAACAAATAGATCCATTATACCGTCCTCGTTAGCGTCGCCGCAGGCAGCCGAATTTTCCTTGCCTCCGCCAACCTCGATTGGAATTCGGGTAGTGAAAATGCCTCCCCCTAAGTTGGGAAGAATGGTAATGTTATTTCCATCACGGTTGGTTGTAATTATATCAGAATCGCCATCGGCATCCAGGTCCATCACGCTCATACCCCGGACACTTTGATCTGCTTCATAACACACAGAAGGCGCAAGAGCGCCAAGCCCATCTCCAATAAATACACAAATTGTATTTGAGTGAGTGTTGCCTACAACAAAGTCAAGCAGGCCATCATTGTTAAAGTCAGCGCCATGATTTGTGCTGGGGTAAGAACCATTAGGAACATCATAAACCGAAAAGTCATTATGATCATAATTTCCCTCCCCGTCATTCAGCCAGACTCGCACATCATTACCTCTTTCATTTGGAACAGTATAATCGTGAAAACCATCACCATTCAGATCTCCGGAATAAGAGCCATAGGTCTGAATCCATCCTTCAAAAGGCAGGCGGGTGGAAAATTTATCAATCTCAATAAGATCCAGCGACCCGGGTCCGCTGGCTGTCCAGTATTGCCACGCATATCCGTGAACAAGCGGGTCACCATCAATGCTCAGCACGTATTTTGAAATTGTGATCGTAATGTGTTCCCCGGCGGAAAATTCGTTAGCTGGCATAAAGCGAACCCGCTGATTTCCATCCTCCAACATAAAGAGTCCCGGCATGATGCCAGTCCATTGACCAAAGACCCGGATAGTAGAACTGTTCACTGTTGATGGATCTACTGCATTATCAAAATCAATTGTAATATCACTATCCACTGGCGCAGTTATGAGTTGGGATTGGGGGGAAACGGATTCAACATGGAATAGAATCTCTTCCGGATTAATAATAAAATCTACCTCATCAAATATATCCGGCGGGATTTCTCCTCCGTTTCTATCAACCAGGCGCAGTTTAATTTCATTTGTTCCTTCAATCAGGTTCGCTACTGTAATAGTATCCGATGAATAATAATTTGCTGTAAAACTTCCGTTTATATACAATTCAATATGACCATCTGAAAGTATACCCTCTCCCGGTTCGAAGTTAAACAATTCAAATGAAACCTCACGATACCCCGGATCAAAGCTCTCTCCTGGGCCTGGACTTGTAATGGATATGGAGGGAAGCGGTACATCCAAAAAGACAGGGAGAACACCAGAGCCTCCGTTACTAAGAATAAGTATAGCAGCATAGTAATCACCATTTTCTAATCCGGCACTGCTTACACTGACTTCAATACTTTGGCTGCCTGATCCCTGTTCACTCTCACCTTCTGTGGGAGAAATAGAAATCCAGTCCGGTCCTGTGCTAATTCGGACAGAATGGCCATCGTGTGCATAATCATTATTGGTAAAAGCAACTTGTAATCCTGTTTCCCCGTTTGCACTCTGAATTCCAATAGTAGCCGAATGAGTTCCCGAAATTTCTGCATAATTAAATTGAATATCACCGGATGGATACAGCACAATCTGGAAATCATAATGGCTGTTTTCATTTCCTTCCCACCAATGTGCTACCTGATTATACCATACGACGATTCTGGTAGAATCGGAATGATAATAGACATCTCCAGAACAATATTCATTACAGTTATCGTTGACAGGATTTAAATCATCCCAGAAACCAAATATTGCTGGAGAGGGAGCGCTGGGAGACGGTAATTCCACGTTATCCCATTCAGTGTTATCGCTGCCGAACCCCAACCAGCCATTTGGGTTTATGATGCAGTCCAAGTAAGTTTCACCGTAAAAGGGGAAATCGAATCCGATGCTGATTGAATCACCAGCCTGATCATTGTTGGGAAATGTGATCTGTGTACCTATTCCGGTGATATCGATCCATTCATAAGAAATAGAAGGCTCCAGTTCGGAATCTGTCCAAAAATAACCACCTCCATCGGGGCCACCTCCCGGATTTTGAAACGAAGTCAATGAGAGGTCGTATGAAAGAACAGAACCTGCATCACCAAAATTGTAAATCGAGAAAATACTGGTATTGGTTTGATCCGGATCGAGAAAGATGTTAAAGTAATTGGGTGTAAAGAAAAGAGTGGGTTGAGGTTCTTCCTCGACATAAACTTCTACCTGTGCCTGTGATTCTCCGCCGGGTTCATCTGTTACGGTATAAAGAAACGCATCCATTCCGCTGAATCCATCGTTTGGAGTGTAAAAAATATTATCATCCTGAATTACAGCTGTACCATTTTCCGGGTTAGATACAGCGGAGATAGTGAAGAGGTCATTTTCGTAATCGCTGTCGTTTGCCAGCACATCAATCAAAACGGAAGTATTCATAGGAGTCAGTATGGAATCATCCTCAGCAGTAGGGGGATAGTTAAAGCGGTAAATATTTCCATCAAATGAACAAATATAGAGTTCGTCGTTTTCATCCAGACCGAAGGATGAAATGTGGTGCGGCGTGTCCAGCAACAGTTCGTTTGATGGTGGGATATTATCCTCGAAGTACTGCAAAGCCCAGATGCGCCCCGTGCAGTAATCACCGTAAATGTAACGTCCATATAGTGCTGGAATACGACTCCCGCGATAGACGAATCCTCCTGTGATGGAGCAGTCCCCAGCACCCTGGCTGTATTCCCAGATCGGGAATTCCAGCCCCGTCTGGTCACAGTCAACAGGAGGATCGTAGCAGTGAGCCCCTTCCATGGTATTCCAGCCGTAATTGAGTCCGCTCTCCACGATATCAATTTCCTCCCATTCGTACTGCCCAACATCCGCAACCCAGAGCCAATCGGTAACAGGATCAAAACTGAACCGCCAGGGATTTCGAAGTCCCCATGCGTAAATCTCTTCTCGATAACCGTGCACATTTTCGACAAATGGATTATCAGCGGGAATGCCATAGTTTTGGCCGTTATCGGGATTATCCACATCGATACGGAGAAGGGTAGCCAATAGCGTCTCAAGATTCTGACCATTCTCTTGAGGATCACCCGCAGATCCCCCATCTCCCATCGCTATGTAGAGATAATTTTCATTCTGTTCTCCTTCCTCAGGACCAAACTGAATCTGCCCGCCGTTATGATTTGTGTAAGGCTGATTAATCTCCAGAATAACCAACTCACTGGTTGGATCCGCTGAATCTGGATTCTGTGGATTGACACTATACCTAGCAATCACTGTTCGCCTTGGGTTCCCTGCTGTATAATCAACAAAAAAGTAACCGTTCTCAGAGTATTTCGGATGAAAAGCCAGACCTAAAAGTCCCATTTCATTCCCGCTGTCATCCACCGTGTTGCGGATGTCCAGGAATACTGATGCCTGGGCAACATCCGGATCGTTGGGAAATACGTAGATGATTCCTTCTTGAGTTACCACAAAGATGCGGTCAGAATTGTCAGGAGGGTGCTGAAGGTCTAATGGCCGGACAAAGCTCAGGTTCGGATAAGCGACTTCAAGCTGGAACCCTTGCAGAACGGTAAAAAGACCCAAGTATAGGTATACAGGAATGAGCAGCATTTTCATTAGACTTGAGTTTCTTGATAGCTAATTAGTGACATCATGAAACGAAATTAGAGCATTACTTTTTAGTGCCCTACTATTTTGTAACGGTTAACCAAGGTGAATTTACTCAAAAATAAACTGTTGTGTTTGAGAAAATACTGCGTTGAATTCTCCGATTTCAGAACAGCCTGCTAATTTTTTGGTAAAAAAGACAAGCTCCAAATGAGGAGTACTATAATGAAGAAAAAGAGGGGTGAATCCCTGCTACAATTTATAAAAATATCTTATTTAAAGACTCCGGATGTACGATGATAATAATGTGTTAACTGATGCTATAATTTCGAGTGTGTGCCATCACAAAAAGGTTTGTTTTGGGAATGTTTACATCCACACCAGGCAATATTTTTCTCCTCTGTACATTCAATGATTACCGGTAAGAATTCTGTCCCTTTATGGCTTCCATCGCAGAACGGTTGAGACTTGGAATTGCCGCAGGCACACCAGGCATACTTCCGTTTTTCCCCTCTCAGAACAAATGGTGATTTTTGAGCAATATTAGGTTTCGGCATTTATTTATGATCTCCTGAAAAGATTTTCTACAGCAATTGCCAAATCTACACATTTGGTAGTAACCCCTCCCAAATCATGTGATGTAAATGTCACAGTTACCTTTCGCCAGCCTATGTATAAATCCGGGTGATGGTTATTTTTTTCAGCAATTTCAGCAATTTTGTTAACAAATGAAATACCGTCTAAGTAAGAACCAAAAGCAAAACTTTTAGTGATTGATTTATTTTCATATTTCCAATCATAAAGCGATGTCAGTCCTTTTTCGATATCGTCTCTCGATAATAAAATCATCTGTTTTTTTTCTCTAAACTATTGATTTACCGGTAACTAAATTACTCTATTCAATACTTCAATGAAAGAAAAGTGATAGAAAGCTTTGAAAAACCAATGAATGTCATATTGAATCCATCGAAATATGATGATATCTACACGGTGAATAAACCCTTCGATCCGCCTACGCTAATGCTACGGTGGATAAAACTGCTCAGGGTGACATATCTAAAGTTATTTTCAGGGTTTTTCAAAGGGTTCCAATAAATATTTCTTTCAGGATTAATTCATGACAAATTGCTGGAGCTCCGTCAAGCTAATTATCTTCAATGTTTCTTGGTGAGTCGCCTCTAAAAACAGCGGCGGCGCTGCATTATGTTCATTTGCTTCTTTCCATCGCATGGCACAGAGACACCACCGGTCTCCCGGTTTTAATCCTGGAAAATCAAATTCAGGTCTTGGGGTTGATAAATCGTTTCCCGCTTTTTTACTAAATTCCAAAAATTCTTTTGTCAATAAAACACAGACTGTATGCATCCCAAAGTCTTCTGCACAGGTGTCACATGATCCATTCCGAAAAAAACCGGTTTTAGGATTATTGCAGCAGGGTTTGAGTTCTTTTCCAAAGACATTGATGGATTTCTTTTTTTTCATATTATTTCCTCATCGTTTTTCTTTTTTATTTTATCCAAAATGTAATTTGATATTTTATTGAGTTTTCTTACTTCTTTTCTCAATTTAAAAATTTCTGAAAGAACTACCATTGCAAAAACAACACTCAACAAACTAATTGTGATCATAAGTGTCATATCAATTGAATTTTTTTATGAGTTTGATTAATTTCCGGAATTGTTCACCGCTTGCTGTACCCTGGATTTCAAATAGTAGAGTCTCCACACTTGTCAAACACCCGCCTTCATATTTTATTTTTTCCAATCCAATCTTTTTATTTGATTGAATCCGGGAGGATGTTGCGTCTGCAACAATTTCAACCTGATAATTTTTTTTCAATAAATCCGATGCGGTTTGATAGACACAAATATGTGTCTCAATTCCTGCCAGCAGTAAAAATTCAGGATTAATACTTTGCAGTTGTTGATCGAATTCAGTATTCCTAACGCAGGAAAAAACATCTTTTATTATGGGAATTAAAGGTGTTAACAATTTACTGATTTCTGGAGATGTTGGGCCCAGTTTGTCTGGGAGCTGTTCCGTCCAGATAATTGGTATATTCAACAACTGAGCTCCGCGTATAAGTAATTGTACATTTGTAAACAGATTTTCCTTGTCATGCATAAGTTGAGCCAGGTTTCCTTGAATGTCAATGATAACCAGGGCGCTGTCGTTAGCTGTTTTCATAAAATTAGATATTTATTGTGGACAGTTTACGATTACTCTTCCGGTGGCCAATCCTGAATAGTTATTTGAGAAGTATAGTAAATGTTATTATCATCGCATTTAAACCGGGTTGGAAAGTGAAGAACTTCAATTATTGTTACTTCCTGCTCTGTCTTTTTTATTTTTATTTTCGTTCCTTCCGGTACATCATTCATTCCGTACATAACCTTTTTTACTGCCATTGAATTACCTGCTCTCCACTAAAAAATATGTATTGACCGGATATTTTAAATATCTAAATGCCACTTTTTGTTTCCTTCCTTAAATGATTTTTTTTCTCTTTAATGTTCATTGTACTGGAATTATAATATAATAATTTTACTGAAGTTTGTTGTTACATCCATTGAATCTTTTTAGCTGTTGGCAGGAGTGGTTGATTTATTTTATCACCAAAGGACTACCAAAAAACTAAATGAAACTGAAACATTTTATGGGGTTGAAATATTAGGAGCGTTGTGCCAATGCCCGTGTTCCGGGGACCAAATTTTTCCATCAGGTACCTCACCAGAAGGCTGGGGAATTAATTCTGTTGATGTTTCGGGTGGGGTTGGATTGAATGCTGTAGGTGCGTCATGCCAGTGCCCATGTTCTGTGGACCAAGCTTTGCCCTCTGGTGCTGGATCCGGTGGTGGTGGAGTCAGTCCTGTTGATGGCTCGGAAGGATTGGGGTTGATTGCTGTTGGTGCATCGTGCCAATGTCCGTGGTCAGGGGCCCAAACTTTTCCTGGTGGAGGATTATTGGTACCGCTAGAT
>Ga0208879_1002516_pt1 | contig 15985 bp, 4 predicted proteins | sample Knorr_S15_td_Bot_FD_185605 | JGI IMG/M metagenome (GOLD analysis project Ga0208879, IMG submission 185605) | Marine microbial communities from Southern Atlantic Ocean transect - Knorr_S15_td_Bottom_ad_5009_LV_A (SPAdes) (version 2) | ecosystem: Environmental > Aquatic > Marine > Oceanic | place... | reverse complement strand
AATGATTAGAAATTATTCTCTCCTGTTACTGGTTGTTTTGCAGTATATCTATGCTGATCCAATCCGATATTTAGATGAAGTATTTGAAAACGTAACTATCACAGAGGATGTTGTGTATGGGAATGCACCAGATTTGCCTTTTATATTTCTTTTTGAGTGGAATACCTATGATATAGATTTGGATATGGATATTTATGAACCCGAAGGAGATACCGAAACTCATCGCCCAGTCATTATTTTCATCCATACAGGTGCTTTTTTTTCAGGTACCAATGAATTAGATGATGTAGTGGCATTGTCAATTTCTGCGGCAAAAAGAGGATATGTAGCAGTCAGTATTAATTATCGATTGGGTCTAAATATTCTAAGTACTTACAGTGGTGAACGAGCTGTTTTCCGAGGGGTTCAGGATGCTAGTGCTGCCATCAGATATTTTAAAGAATTTGCCGGCGAATACAATATTGATGCAAACAATATATTTATTTGGGGAACCAGTGCTGGCTCATTCATTGGACTTCATTTGGCTTTTTCAGAAGATGACGAACGGCCTGAGTCAACCTATGGTGGTGGAGGTGATCCGGATTTAGGATGTATAGATTGTGAAGGGAATTCATATGACCATGAAAGTCGGCCAAAGGCACTGGTATCCTGCTGGGGTGCAATTGGAGATCTAGATTGGATTGATCCTGAAAATGATGTTCCTTCCATTTTATTTCATGGAACTGCGGATCCCATTGTTCCTTATAGTTCTGGATTTCCATTCACCCTTAATATTTTACTACCAATTGTATACGGATCAAATCTTATACAGGCTAGATTAAGTGAATTAGGAATAGAAAATGAGTTCCACGGTGAAGAAGGGCAACTCCATGAATATTGGGGAACTGTAAATGGGAATTGGTTTAACGGTCCGAATGAATTTTTTGAACAAATACAATCAGATGCATTTTCATTTTTATATAATCAAATTTATGATGCTGAGGTACTCATTCAGCATCAATCGGGTTGGAATTTAGTTGGGTTGCCTCTAACTGTAGAGGATTCATTTTATTTAACACTTTTTCCTGATGCATTGGAGGGAACACTATTTAGTTTCCACGATAGTTATGTGGAAGAAACTAATTTAGTTTCGGGAATTGGTTATTGGCTTCGGTTTCCTGAAAGTGGAGTATCGTCAATTTCCAATGGTACTTATTTAAATGAGTTGGAAATATCTCTGGAAGAAGGGTGGAATATAATCTCGGGCCTTACGGAGATACTGAGTGTAGAAAATATAATCGATCCTGAAGGGATTATTATCCCCGGAACAATCTACAGTTTTGGTGAAGGATATAGCCAATCTCTAATTTTTGAACCAGGGGAAGGGTACTGGATCCGGTCTAGCGCGGCAGGTGAAATAATTTTAAGTACCAATTAAACGGAAGAATTATCATAAAAAAGGATACAATTGCATAGTAAATTCAAACGAAGAAATAGAAAAAGGGATACACAATGAATAATAAGATGATTTTTTCGGGATTAATTTATATCATTTCGTTAACGTTCTCAGCAGGGAATCCGAATGAAGCAGAAGTTTTTCAATCAGACTACAATCAGATTGATGAATTGAAAATGATACTTGAGGATGCCAGCAGAACCGGACAAAAAGTTTTTGTCGAAGAATTTACGGGATTGTCCTGACCATACTGCCCAAGTGCAAGTTTTGCACTGAACGAATTACATGAAGATTACCCCAATACACTTGTTTCGATTGCCTGGCACAGTCCGAATTATAGTCCAGATCCTTCTTTTATCATCCCGGAATATGGTACCCGAGCCGGGTTTTACGGGGTAGGCGGAATTCCGCATACACAGTGGAACGGGATTGTAGAAACTGTCGGTGGTTATCCAAACGGAAACTGGCAACCCATGTACAACCAATTCCTAAATATTTATAATTCAATGGCTCAAAATCAAACACCATTCCTTTTGGATATTTCCGTAGGAGGATCAGGAGATATGGGTATGTATGATATCACCCTTACCTTGGAATCGTCTTATCAAACGGCAAATCACAAGGTGGAGGTTTTTCTATTTGAAGATTACATTTATTCATTCTGGACAGCAGTTGGACAGTGGGGTGACGCAAGGTTTGTAACACGGGATTGGGTTTCATCCAATAATATTACTATTTCTAACGCGGGCGAAACCCAGTCATTCTCAGGGTCGTTCGCCATAGATGAATCCTGGGTAGTTTCAAATGTTGGTATTGTTGCAATTGTGCAGAACATTCCCACGAAAGAAGTAAAACAGGCAGATTTCGCTTATGTTTCTCTAGAGAATTACATGTTTCTTTTCAGTGAATTTATTGATTTTTTTGGAGATGATGATGATGACGGCGTGTTAAATCCCGGGGAAGAAGTGGATGTAATCCTTATGACAACCAATGAATCCATCGCTCTTGATGCAGATAATGTAGTGGGTGTGATTTCAACAGACAGCCCCATTACAATTCCGAATCCGGTTGTTGATTTTGGAAATATTAATGCAGGCGGGGGCATTTCGTCCGGGGAAGTCCACATTATCCTTGACCAGGATATTCCTCTTGGTGAGGTTGTGTTTACAATTGATTTAACAGCTGAATACGTAGATCTAGATGGAAATTCCATGATTTACAATCGGGAGTTTGATTTCGCCCTTGAAGTGAGCCTGGATCAGGCAAACTGGCCTTTTGAAGCCAGTGGACGGGTTGATTCATCTCCGGTCATTGCAGATGTAAATGGAAATGGATCCATGGAAGTTATTTTTGGCGCCTACAGCGGTGCGCTGCATGTTGTTTCTGTCGATGGGATAGAATTACCCGGATTTCCCTTTGAGCTTGGTGATGATATTTGGGGATCACCGGCAGTGGCAGACCTGGAAGGGGATGGAGATGTTGAAATTATCATTGGTTCAAAGAACAAACACCTTTTTATACTGAATGCAGATGGATCAGTTCAGGTTGACTATAATGCAAATCAATTTCTGATGGGAACTCCCGCACTGGGAGACATTGACGGAGATGATGATTTGGAAATTATTTTCGGAGGGTATTCCTCTCCCGGGAAACTGTTTGCGATCAACCCGGATGGGTCCAACGTTCCGGGATTCCCTTATGAGCTTGGTGAAAAGATTCAGCGGGGTGTGGCCCTGGCAGATTTTAATGGGAATGGGAAAGTGGATATTGTCTGCGGAACCGATAGTGAAAATCTCTGGCTTATTTATGATGATTTAACAGTTGCAGATGGATTTCCATTTGAAGCTTCAGGCGACTTCAGGACTGCTCCATCCGTTCTGGAAATAAATGGTGAAAAGATTATTTTCGCGGGCAGCCGGGATGATAACCTTTATGCGGTACATAGTGATGGCAGCCTGCTTTTTCAGGTTGAAACCGGTGGTGATATCGTAGGATCCGCCAGCTTTTCTGAAACAGAGAACGGTACGGCAATTTTCTTTGGGTCGGCGGACGAATATCTCTATGCTGTTGACGGAAACGGGAATGCGCTTGAAGGCTGGCCTGTCAATCTGGGTGATAATGTAGTCTCAGCTCCGGTATTCGCGGATTTAGACAGCGATGGCAGCATCGAAATTATCTCTGCCACTGTATCTGGCAATATTACCTGTTTTCATTTGGATGGCAGTAATTATTCTCATTTTCCAATCAATACAGAAATCTTTATCAGGGGATCGGCATCGGTATTTGATATGGATTTGGATGGCGATCTGGAAATTTTTGTAGGAGGAGGTGAAAGCCTTCATTGTATTGATGTGAAAGAAACAGGCGATATAACCGGGATGTGGAATATGTACCGTGGAAACCATGAGCGAACAGGTTTATACAGTTCCTCACAGGAAGAAGCAAGTGTCGCAGTTGAACATTTGAATGATTGGAACCTGGTGGGCCTGCCAATAATTGTTGAAGATTCCTACTATCTGACGGTATTCCCTGATGCTATTGAAGGAACGCTTTATAGTTTTGAAATCAGTTATATCCAGGAAAGCACTCTTGATCATGGAAATGGATACTGGCTTCGGTTTGACAGCGAAGGATCAAACACCATTACAGGCGCTCCTATTTCTTCTTTAACCGTTCAATTGAGTGAAGATTGGAATCTAATTTCAGGAATTACATCCGTTGTTGATGTGAACTCAATTTCTGATCCTGATGAACTGATTATACCCGGAACGTTTTTTGGATTTTCCGGGGGCTATTTTGAAGTGACTGAATTGGAACCGGGTCAGGGATATTGGGTTCGTTCCGCTGGTGAGGGGAGCATTACGATTTCTTCCGGCATGCGGGCAAAGAGCAGGGAACCTATAAACCATCTTGAAGGAGCCAGCACGCTCACTTTCAATGGTCAAACTCTTTATTTTGGGATGGAAATTCCGGCTGAAAGCTCACTCAGCTACAGCCTTCCTCCAAAACCGCCGGCTGGAGCTTTCGATGTACGGTTTTCTGGTGATTGGAGGTACAGTAGGGATGGTGGTGAAATTCAACTAATGAGCACGGTGCCTACTCTGCCTGTCTCTTACAATGTAATTGATGGAGAAGAATGGATATTAACTAATTCAGGAAAAGGCATTGAGTTACTGTTGAATGGTTCTGGATTTTTGGAAATTCCTGGAGATATTTCATCGATTGTTTTAACAAGAGCGGTTGGGGAAATTCTTCCTGGTACGTTTACCCTTAAGCAAAATTATCCCAACCCTTTCAATCCTGTAACTGAGATCAAGTATGAGGTTCCTGTGGAAGGACTTGTGAGTTTAAAGGTATTTAATATATTGGGAGAGGAAGTTGCCGTGTTGGTGAATGAAAGACAACCTCAGGGGAATTACACAGCCAAATTCAATGCGGGAATTCTTCCTTCTGGAGTGTACATTTACAAATTAGAGGCTGGTGGCTATACCTTAGTAAAAAAATGTATCCTAATGAAATAATGATACAAACAATTTTCTTACTAGTCAGTAGTAAGAATATAAGTTTGGAGCAGAGATGAGAAGATTTTTTTGCATGTTGCTATTCATTTATTCTGGTATATATGCTGCTTATTTGAAAAATATGCCTACAACACTCCATCAACCAAATGGGAGTGTGCTTGAATGCTTTGTCACTGGTGATGAATATTTTAACTGGGCTCATGATGAGAATGGATTTACTCTTATCCAAAGCACGGATGACGGTTTCTTTTATTATGGAGTAATGAACGGTGATGAAGTTGTCCCGTCAGAGTTCTTAGCAGGCTCTATCATCCCTGCTAATGCAGGGTTAACTCCATGGGCAATTATCCCTCAACATGTTTATCTGGAAAAGAGAAGAAAATTCTGGGAAGGTATTGACCGAATTAACCGTGATGCGCCAACTCATGGTACTGTAAACAATATCAATGTCTATATCCGTTTCAGTGATCAAACAGAATTCTCTACTCCACGATCCCAGCATGATCAACTATTCAACAAGCCAGACGGTCCTTCGTTGCTTCACTATTTCGAAGAAGTTTCCTATGACACGCTTCATATACATACACATCATTATCCAAGCTGTGACATGACTACCAACTTATCCTATCAGGATGAACATCCCCGCAGTTATTACATGCCATACGATCCGACAACGAACCCCAATGGATATGATGGTAGTAATGAACGAACAATTCGAGAACAAACGTTATTGGGGCACGCAATTGAATACATTGCGGACGAAGTGCCAAATCCGTTAAATATTGATTCGGATAACGATGGCTATGTAGATAATGTTACTTTTTTGGTGCGTGGATCACCAACCGCTTGGGCCACTCTATTGTGGCCACATCGATCGTCACTCTACTATTACAATGCATTTATAAACGGGAAACAGGTGGGTGATTATAATTTTAATATGGAACAAGGAGGTTATTTAACTGTAGGGGTGATTTGTCATGAATTTTTTCATACCTTAGGCGCTCCGGATCTTTATCATTATGATGGTGGAGGCGCACCTTCTCCAGTGGGGGGCTGGGATATTATGGAAGCTAACGGTACTATACCGCAGTACACGGGTGCCTGGATGAAACATAAATACGGCGGCTGGATTGATTGCCCAGTCATCGAAAGCATGGGTATTTTCCCACTGCTCCCTCTCCAGTCCCAGGAAACGAGTTGTTATCGGATTGATTCTCCCAATTCCAGTCATGAATTTTTTGTAGTGGAGTATCGGAAACAGGAAGGTATTTATGAAGTAAACCTACCCGGGGATCAATCTGGGATGCTCATTTATCGGATTGATGAATATCTGAATGGCAATGCACAGGGACCTCCGGATGAGGTTTATTTATACCGTCCGGGAGGAACGACTACTGAAAATGGGAATTTGGGTGCTGCTATATTCAGTGCTGAAACCGGGAGGACGGAATTCAATGACTCAACAGACCCCTCCAGTTTTTTATATGGCGGCGCTCCCGGAGGACTGAACATTCAAGATATTGGGTATCCTGATGACATTATTGAATTCGTTTATTGGAATATTTTTATAAATACATCCCTGGTGGGAATTACGAACGATAATGATGGAGATGGAGTATTAAATCCTGGCGAAACAGGACAATTGACCCTTGAAATACAGCTACAGGGTGCTCCCAGCAATGCTGAAAACGTAACAGTTACTCTATCTTCTCCATTGGACTGGGTCAGTTTTAACCCTTCAATAATTTATATTGGTACGCTTCCATTAAATAGCAACCCAGTAGAGATTGAAACGTTCATTTCATTGGATGACATAGATGAACTCATGCCTGCCGGTTTTACATTAAGCATTGATGCAGATTTCATTGATAACGATTTAACTATTCATTACACAGATGAATTTGATTTTGAACTGGAAGTTACTTTGAATCAAGCAGGATTTCCATTAGCAACAGCGGAGGTTCGTTCCAGTCCTCTGATAATTGACCTGAATAATGATGGTGAAAATGAGATTATTTTTGGAGATTATAACGGAGTTGTGCATCTATACAACACGGATGGTTCCGAAATTACGAACGGTATATTTCCATTTGATACCGGAAATCAAATTTGGGGTTCACCAGCCGCGGCTGATTTGGATGGTGATAATTACCTGGACTTTGTTATTACCTCAAAAAGTAAGCATTTGTACATATTTGATTATAACGGGCTGAAAACAGATTATGAAACGGAAGTGTACTTAATTGGTACACCAGCCATAGGAAATTTGGATGATGATGCAGAGTTGGAAGTTGTATTTTCCGGGTATTCTTCCGGTAATAAAATTTTTGCAATTAATGCTGACGGGAGTGATGTTGAAGGTTTTCCGATTGACTTTGATGAAAAAGCAAAAGCCGGGGTTGCCTTGGCAGATTTTAACAATAATGGAAAAGATGATATTGTCATTGGCACCGATGATGATCATATTTATCTGATTTTAGATGACGGCAGTACCGCTCCCGGATTTCCATTTCTTACTGGCGACAAAGTTCAGGCAGCGCCGTCCATTTTGGAAGTTAATGGAGAAAAAATTATTATTACAGGATGTAATGATGATCGTCTCTATGCAATTAACAGTGACGGCAGTTTACGTTTTTCTGTTTTAACCGGGGATAAGATTCAGGTCTCTCCATCCATTATGGAATTAAATGGTGAATTATATATCTTTTTTGGTTCCAGGGATGACAGGATTTATGCAGTGGATCTTAATGGGAACGCACTTGAAGGCTGGCCTGTAGACCTTGGAAATGATATAATTTCATCACTCTGTTTTGCAGATTTTGATGGAGATGGCACTCCTGAAATAGTTACTGCAATTAATGGATCAGACCTGTTTGTATTGCATAGTGATGGAACCGCCTATTCGCACTTTCCAATAAATACACAATCCTTATTGAGGGGCGCTATCACAATTTCGGAATTGGATCTTGATGGTGATTTAGAAATTTTTATAGGTGGTGGTGAAAGTCTTCAATGTATTGATATAAAAGAAGCAGGTGACATGAGTGGTATGTGGAACATGTTCCGAAATAACCCCGCCAGGACCGGTTTTTATCGTTCTCCTGAAGAATCCGTGGATGTTATAGTGAACCATATCATTGATTGGAATCTTGTTGGTTTACCTTTGAATGTTGATGATCCTTACTATTTGTCAGTATATCCGGATGGAGTTGAGGAAACTCTTTTTAGTTTTGCCTATAATTACATACCGGAGACTGAACTGGAGCATGGGAACGGTTACTGGCTTCGTTTTGACAGTGAAGGGTCCACTACAATCTCAGGGATCGCACTTTCTTCCCTATCAGTTCAATTAAATCAAGATTGGAACCTGATTTCCGGGATTTCTACTGTGACCAGTTTTGGATCAATTGATGACCCGGATGATCTCATTATTCCCGGAACAATCTACGGTTTTAACGGGGGATATGTTGAAGTCAGCGAACTTGAACCGGGGCAGGGTTACTGGATTCGTTCCAGTGGAAATGGAAATATCACCATTTCTTCAGGTATGCAGGCAAAAACAAGCGAGTTTACTAATCATTTTGAGGAAGAGAATGCTCTGACTATCAATGGACAAACCTTGTATTTTGGAATGGATGTTCCGGAGGAGCATAAGCTCAGTTATAGTTTACCGCCAAAACCCCCGGTTGGTGCCAAAGACATCCGCTTTTCCGGTGACACCAAACTCTGTGCAACTGATGAATGTGTAATTGAAGTGATGAATACCGGACAGCCTTTTTTTGTTGAGTGCGATATTAAAAATGGTGAAATTTGGGAATTAGTCCCTGTCATTGCCAGCCCGACCGACAGGCGGGCGAACGGAACGGAGTGGAGTGCGGCAATCTCATTAGCTGATCAAAAACAAATCACTTTATCTCAGGAGGTTGAACAGTGGATATTGAGAAAGTCCATACCAATCCTTCCCGAATCATTTGCTTTACAACCGGCCTATCCAAATCCGTTTAACCCGGTAACGACAATTATGTTTTCAATCCCCAATAATGGTGTAAAGACGCAGTATGCTGCGTCTCTACAAATTTATGACATCACAGGACGGTTGGTGGATACCCTGATTGATGAAATCATTGAACCGGGGTACCATACTGTCCAATGGAATGCGAGTAAAGTCAGTTCAGGTATTTATTTCTATAAATTGACGAGTGATAATCAATCTATAACAAAAAAATTAGTTTTGATGAAATGACGCATGGTATTTCTCATAGATAATTGAAGATAAGATTTGTAATGAGATGAAAAGAAATTTTTATATGATCCTGTTGATGGTTTCCGGAGTGTATTCTGCTTACTTGAGGGATATTCTTATCACTGTTCATCAGCCGGATGGAACAGAAATCAATTGTTTTGCCAGTGGTGATGAATATTATAATTGGTTGCATGATGCGGATGGATATACGATTATTCAGAGTCAATCGGATGGGTATTATTATTACGCTGTACAGGACGGTGAGGAATTGAAACCATCTATATACAAATATGGAGAGATAAACCCAAATACTACTGCGATTCCAAAGTGGTTGATTATTTCCCCCGGAAAAATTAAAGAAAGGCGTGCAGCCTGGTTTCGTGGTTTTGAACAACGGGATGCACCTACCTCAGGTACGATCAATAATTTGAATATATTCATCAGGTTTTCGGATGAATATGAATTTGCAACTCCCCGGTCATTCTATGATCAACCATATAACAAGGAAGACGGTCCTTCATTGAAACATTATTTTCTGGAGGTTTCATACGATACTCTGACTGTGAACACTCATCATTTTCCTGTCTGTGAACTGAATACAAATATATCTTACCAGGATCCGCATCCGAGAAGCTACTACATGCCTTATAGTCCTACAAATCCCGATGGTTATGGTGGTGATGATGAACGAAGGATTCGAGAACACACATTATTGCGGGATGCTGTGGAATTTGTCAATTCAGAAATTCCCGATACATTGGTTGTAGATGGAGATGGAGACGGACGTGTTGATAATACATCTTTTCTCATTTCCGGCAGCCCTGGAGCCTGGGCAAGTTTACTGTGGCCCCATCGCTGGTATCTTTATACCTATGATGTGGAAGTCAATGGCAGCTTTGTAGGGGATTATAACTTCAATTTAGCTGGTGACCCAACCTATTTTAATGTAGGCACGCTGTGCCATGAGTTTTATCATTCTTTAGGCGCGCCGGATTTATATCACTATTCTTATGATGGGAGAGTTCCGGTGGGTGGATGGGATGTAATGGAAGCCAATTCTGACCCGCCCCAGTATCCGTGTGCATTTATGAAATGGAAATATGGTGACTGGATTCCTGAAATTCCGGTCATCTCAACTACTGGAATTTATTCGCTCAATCCATTGCAGTCACCGGATAATAATTGTTTCCGGATCAATTCACCCTACACAGATGATGAGTATTTTGTTGTGGAATACAGGAAAAAAGAAGGTATGTATGAAGTGGGAACCCCGGGGTATGACTCTGGATTGCTGGTATTCCGGATTAATACTGTGGTTGGTAATGGTAATGCTGATGGTCCTCCCGATGAGGTTTATGTTTACCGATACAGTGGAACCCCATTGAGTAATGGAGATATCAGCCGGGCTCCGTTTAACCAGTCTTCAGGCAGGGTGGAATTTAATGACTCAACAAATCCATCGTGTTTCCTCACTGATACGGGTCCCGGGGGAATCAATATCCGGGATGTTGGGTATGCAGGGAACACGATTCAATTTATGTATCAAACCTTATCTCTTTATGCTGAGATAACAAATATTACCGACGAGGGAGATGGAGATGGAGTTTTGAACCCCGGTGATGATGCTGTCTTTCAGATTTTTGTTTCCAATCCATTACCTGAATTTAATGTAAATAATGTGACAGGTGTATTATCAACAACAGAAGAAAACGTTTTCATTAATAATGGTGAAATATCGTTCGAAGATCTGACTATTGAAGATCCGGAAGATTCCGCCGCAGTCGAGGTAACTTTTCTTCCGGGTGTTCCATTGGGAGACATTCCCTTCACTCTGTACATCACAGCAGAGTATGAAGAAAATGGAAGTGAATTTGATTATTCAGTCGAGTATCATTTCAATGTGGCAATCTCGCTGAATCAAACCGGCTTTCCTTATGGAACGACAGACCAGGTGAGGTCATCCCCTGCAGTTTCGGATATCAATGGGGATGGAATCCAGGAAATTATCTTTGGTGAAGATATTGGTTTACTTCATGTTTTAGGACCGACAGGAGAGGAATTGCCTGGGTTCCCCTTCAGTCTTGGTGGGGAAAATGGTCTTGATGTTTGGGGGTCTCCTGCTGTGGCAGATCTGGAAGGAGATGGAGATGTAGAGATTATTATTGGATCAAAAAATAAACACCTATTTGTTTTAAATGCAGATGGAAGTGTTCAGGTAGATTATGATGCTGAACAGTTTTTGATGGGAACCCCGGCACTGGGTGATATTGATGGGGATGGCGAATTGGAAATTGTATTTGGCGGATATTCTACTTCTGGAAAACTGTTTGCTATCAATCCTGATGGCACTGATGTTCCCGGGTTTCCCATAATCCTTGGTGAAAAGATTCAAAAGGGAGTAGCTCTGGCAGATTTTAACGGGAATGATAAAGTGGATATTGTCTGTGGAACAGACAGCGGAAATCTCTGGCTGATTTATGATGATGGAACAGTAGCAGATGGATTTCCCTTTGAAGCTCCTGGTGATTTCCGATCAGCTCCATCCATATTGGATATGAACGGGGAAAAAATAATTTTTTCCGGAAATAATGATAATAACTTTTATGCCATTAATGAAGAGGGTGCTCTGTGGTTTCAGGTTGAGACTGGGAACGATGTACGCACATCAGCCGGTATTGTTGATTTGATGGATGGGGTGGGTATTTTCTTTGGTTCAGATGATGGATTTATTTACGGTGTCAACCTTATTGGGGATCCGCTTCCCGGCTGGCCTATTCCTTTAGAAGGAAGTATAATTTCTTCACCTGTTTTTTCTGATCTGGATGGAGATGGAGAAGTTGAAATTATCACTGCAACAGTGACGGGCAATCTTTATGCATTTCATTTGGATGGCAGTCTTTATCCTCATTTCCCGATCTCCGGATCACTGCCATATGGAGGATCTCCGGCAGTAAAGGATATTGATGATGACAATGATTATGAGATTCTGATTGGCAGTAGTGTGGGACTAGAAATAATTGATATTAAAGAACCGGGCTCAATCCAGGGCTATTGGAACATGCACCGCGGGAACCTTGAGCGGAATGGTTTATATCATTCTTCGCAGCAAATACATTTTGTGATTATTGACCATTTTGATGATTGGAATTTAGTTGGTTTACCAATGCATGTTGAAGATTCGTTTCACTTGAATGTATTTCCGGATGCTGTTGAGGGTACACTTTATTCATTCGAATATAATTATGTTAATGATTTAGATCTGGAAGTTGGAACTGGGTATTGGCTGCGTTTTAATGATGAGGGATCGAACACAATTGTTGGTCTCCCTGTTTATTCCCTTTCTATTCTTTTATCTGAAGATTGGAACTTGATCTCAGGGATCACAAATTCTGTTCATATTGGTGCAATAGATGATCCAAATGAAATTATCATTCCCGGTACATTTTATGGCTATAACCAAAATTACGAAGAAGTGTCAATTCTTCTGCCTGGAAGCGCCTACTGGGTTCGAACAACGGGACCTGGAACCATAACGTTGAATGGTGATATTTCTGTGGGAAAAGATAGATTCGTGAATAGAATGACAGAAGCGAATACAATCAAATTGAATGATCAAACATTATTTTTTGGTGTTTCAATTCCTGAAGAGGAAAAACTTAGTTATAGTTTACCGCCAGTTCCTCCGGCGGGAGCCTTTGATGTACGGTTTATGGGGGATTGGAAATTTTGTGAAGATTACGGCGAACTTAATATTTTAATGAGTGATAAATCGGTTCTGCATGTATACTTCAATATCAAAGACGAGACAAAATGGTTGTTAAGTAATGAGAAAGAGGATATTAAATTTATGCTGAGTGGCACAGGTCAAATAGATTTCCCCGGTAATTTTTCATCCTTAATACTGGAAAAGATGGGTGGAATTTTACCGAATACGTTTGCGCTCAATCAAAACTATCCCAATCCATTTAATTCTGTGACACAGATCACGTATAGTATCCCTCAGAAAAGTTATATTGTGTTGGAGATTTTTGATCTTACTGGGGCTCATGTGAAAACACTGGTAGATGAGAAGCAAAATTCAGGATTGCAAACTGTCCAGTGGGATGGTACGGATAAGAATGGAGAACTAGTTGGAACCGGGGTTTATTTTTATCAGATAAATTCAAATATTTTTTCTCAAACAAGGAAAATGGTGTTAATTAAATAGGATTTTACAGCAGGTAAATTTATGTATATTAAAGAAAAGGCTATGTTTTATAGATGAATATCTTAGAAATAATTAATGAAAAATAAATTTGATATTTCAATCAATTTGGTGTACACTTTCTGTTCCAAATAGTCGGGTTGCAAAAGATTTGACAGAAATAAGCAGATAATAAAGATACAAACGGAGGAAAAAATGAAAAATCTAATGTCCTTAATATTAGTCTTTTCTTTCACAGGAGGAGTTCTTTTTGGTCTTTCTGGCGAGAAAAGAGTAAACAAAGTCCCAAATAATAAACCGATGCTGATGAAAAAGATGGAACCACTTCCCTCTGCTCGTATGCCGGGCAATCATCCATCTTTCCCTGTTACTATTCCCAATTCGGAGAGTCCCCGATCAAACAGTGGTAATTTTACTATGGTTGATTCCTCTACCAATGGTTTTGGAATGGTTGTGGGTGTGACCCGACCGATTATAACATTCGATGAAAACTGGTTTTTTGTTTATAGACAGTATGCAGGACCGGGCACTACTCATGGACAGCTTGGAGCTGCTTTCTCAGATGATGGTGGCGGAGATTGGACAAATTATTTTAATATAAATGCGAATGGTAATCCCCCTTGGGGCGGTGGTGGTTGGCCTAATGATGGAGGTGCTTACGCCCAGGCTCGTTATCCCAGTGCAATGGGTAACGCAGATTATCCTTACGCTCTTTGGGGTGAGTATACAGCTGAAGGTGTAGGATACGGAGGACATCCATATTATACGTATGATGAGTTTGAATGGGGTGGTGGTTCCTTTGCCTATCCATTAGAAGTAGATCAGTTATGGAACGGAAATAAAGATCTTTGGGTTCCAAGTGCTGAATATTCAACAGATGGTAATGAACATTACTTCAATGTCGTGTTTAACGATTGGACAAGAAGTGACCGTTGGTTATTCCACAGCGAAGCCTACCAGGACGGATTAATCATTTTTGGTGAGGAAGTAAAAGTCATAAATGAAGTTGAACATTTGGAAGGTGGGGATGGAACTGGAAGCTATAATTCAAGCGCCGGAATAAGCATGAGTAATAGTGGAGACGGGCTGGTAGGACTTATTGGTTTGTTTGCCGGCGGCCTTGATGATTTAAGTGCCATAACAAACTACCATACCGCTATTTTTAAGTTGACGGAGGATCATGGCGCAACCTGGCATGGGCCTGGAAGTGACGCACCACCTTATTATCAGCCTGATTATTACTTTATCCCTGATAACGTCTGGCTGCATATGGTAGCCAATTATTTTGCTACTGATTATGAAGGCGTGTGCCCCGGCGATACATCTGAAGTAATTAATGATATGTGGACCTGGTACGAATTTGATATGAGGGTAGATGGTGAAGGTAACCCGCATATCACTATGGAGGTAATGCCCTGTGGTGATAATTTTTGTTACTACCGGAATGCAGATGGATCGGACATTGGTTCTGGTATATTTCACTTTACCATTGATAAGGACAATATCGGCAATCCAGGCTTTGTAAATACACCAACCGGCTGGAACTATTCCAAGGTTGTTGATGTCAGGGAGTCCTGGGTGTGGGGCGATCCAACAGGGCAAAGTCTTATTTGGAGTACTCAGGGTCAAATTGCTATTAGTGCCGACGATCCTGATGTTGTGTGGCTGGTAACCGACCAGATGGTACAGGGTCCAGAAGGGGGTAACTATGACCCGCAGGATCCGTATGATTGCGTAGAACCGTTTGAGGTATTTTACGAAGCGAGTGAAGATATTCTCATTTACAAATCAACCGATAATGGTAATACCTGGTGGAATCCATTAAATGCTACTCCTACCCCTGATACTTATGGAGAAACCGGATGTCCAGATGGAACCATTACCGGTTGGTGCAGCCCTGAGGAACAGTGGCCGCACGTAGCACACTGGGCTACCAATGACCAGGTGTATTTAGCCTACCAGATGCCAAATTGGTATCATAATGAAATTGGTGATATGCTCGGAGCCGATCATGTGAATAGGGTGTATGCCGGCTGGGCAGAATTTACTTCTAATTCAGAACCGCCTTATCCGGGTGGTGGAGGAGGCACAAGTACTATTACTGTGGAAAATCAAAGTGGATGGAATCTTGTTGGTTTACCGGTGGAAGTGGAAGATGCCAGCTATCAAACCCTATTCCCGAATTCGGTTGCGAATACGCTCTACGCTTTTGGCGTTGGGTATGAACCCACCACTGAATTAGAATTGGGTTCCGGATACTGGCTCAGGTTTGATGATGCTGGTTCCAATGATCTCACTGGAGGGACTGTTGACAATCTCTTAGCTTCATTAGCGGAAGGATGGAATTTAGTGTCTGGTGGATCAAGTGAATGTGGAATTGATGATCCGGATGGAATAGTTGTACCGAACACTCTTTATGGATTTGGCGTCGGTTATGAATCTGCATCCAGCTTGATGCCTGGAAGTGGATACTGGCTTCGTACCAGCGCTGCCGGTGATATAACATTTACAAGTATCGGTGCAGCAAGAGTCATCCCGTTTGCGGATCGAATGAAGGACGCGAATTTAATTAGTTTTAATGG
>Ga0208879_1002511_pt1 | contig 16024 bp, 10 predicted proteins | sample Knorr_S15_td_Bot_FD_185605 | JGI IMG/M metagenome (GOLD analysis project Ga0208879, IMG submission 185605) | Marine microbial communities from Southern Atlantic Ocean transect - Knorr_S15_td_Bottom_ad_5009_LV_A (SPAdes) (version 2) | ecosystem: Environmental > Aquatic > Marine > Oceanic | place... | reverse complement strand
AAACCGTATTATTCTTTTTCCGACGCCGGGCCACGGCATAGTGCAAGAACAATGAGGACATTTTTCATCTGTCAGGAGAAATGATAGGAGGGATTGACGGGCAGTCGATTCCCCACACGCTCTACATTTTGTAGTCTCCATGACAACGCTCCCCAGCCAACATGAATCCAAATAACGAACTAGATCGACAACGCCTCATCAAAGCGATTGAGAACTCTACCATCCTACCGCACCACCGGCGCCGCCGGGCAAGAAAAATAAGCAGAGTTGCAGAGGTCGAGGATGACTACGGAACTAATCCAACTCACCAGCCCCTGCTCATGTGTTCTTAGTTCCCCATCCTACCTCACCACCGGCGACGCCGGATAAGGAAATAGCGGGGCTTCGCATAGCTTGGCAGTTTGAGTTATAATGAAACTCTATCGAAACGATTGCCGCCGTTTTTGGGAGTTCCAGCGCTGTTTACTTTGTGCCTTAGAAATCGACTGATCAGCCCCTTATCGCTGATTTTAATATTGACTGGATCCTCGTTCGCCGACGAGCTGGATTTCGTCCATGACGTCATGCCGATTCTCAAAACACACTGTGGTAAATGCCATACTGGTGAGAAAAGAGAGGGTGGCCTGGTCATGAACACCCGCGCTCAACTGATAGCCGGCGGGGAAAATGGTAAGTCCATCATTTCAGGCAACTCTACCAAGAGCCTCTTCCTCGAGCGAATCACCTCCGCTGATAAATTTACCCAGATGCCGCCCGAAGGACCTCGCGTTCCACCCGAAAAGATCGCGATCCTTAAAAAGTGGATCGACGCAGGCTTGCCCTGGGAGCCAGGTATTACCCTAGGCACCTCCAGTTGGGAACCGCCCCTGAAACCACGGGTGATCACGTTGCCCCCACCGACCAACGGTCGCCAGCATCCAATCGACCGACTGTTAGACGCCGGTCTGGCCACACAAAAACAACCGACTCCGCCGACCATTTCAGACGCCGCGTTTCTTCGCCGTGTTTCACTGGATACCATTGGACTTCTTCCTTCACCCACAGATTTGCGGGCATTTCTCCAAGATCCATCCGACGACAAACGCGTTGGATTAATCGACAAACTGCTCGCCAATGACGTCGGCTATGCCGACCACTGGCTGACCACATGGAACGATCTGTTACGCAACGACTACACAGGGACGGGATTCATCACCAAGGGGCGTAATCAAATCACTTCCTGGCTCTACGAATCCCTGCGAGTCAACAAACCCTATGACCTGTTCGTTCGCGAACTGATCTCGCCAACACCAGAATCAGCCGGCTTCATCGACGGTATCAAATGGCGGGGCGAAGTGAATTCCAGCCAAACCCGCGAGATTCAGTTTGCCCAAAACGTCTCGCAGGTATTTCTCGGAATCAATATGAAGTGCGCAAGTTGCCACGACAGCTTCATCGATCGCTGGACCTTATCCGAAGCCTATAACCTCGCTGCGATCTATGCCGACCAACCACTAGAGCTAAACCGCTGTGACAAGCCAACTGGCAAGATGGCCACGCCAAAATGGATGTTCCCGGAAATCGGCGATGTTGACCCGGAGGCACCCAAGGCGGAACGATTGAAACAATTGGCGGCATTAATGACGCATCCCGATAACGGTCGTTTAACCCGTACGGTGGTCAATCGCATCTGGCATCGACTGATGGGCAGAGGCATCGTTCACCCGGTCGATGCCATGCATACACAACCCTGGAATGAAGACTTGCTGGACTATCTGGCGGTCCGGTTCGCCGACGACGGCTATGACCTGCGTCAATTTATCCGTTTCGTCATGACCTCACAGGCTTATCAATCCCGCACGGTAATCCTGAAAGCGGAACCGGCTGATGACTATTTTTACGCCGGCCCGATCGCCAAACGTATGACCGCAGAACAGTTCCTCGATTCCATCTGGCAAATCACCGGTACCCATCCGAACAAACCCGCAGCTCAAGTAGACCGTTCAGAACGAAAACCGGAATCCGAAAACGGTCCCCAGGAAGACACCGAGCCATCCAGGCCCGGTGCGGTAGTTGCCAAGTGGATCTGGCACGACGGTAAGGGAAGCATGAAATCGGAGCTGCGCAAGACACTCTCACTAAAAACAGTCCCCAAATCTGCCATGGTTCTGGCGACCTGCGACAATGCCTTCTCGATGAAGGTTAACGGCACCGTAGTGGCTTCGTCCCGAGACTGGCAGGTACCAGTCCGATTCAATATCGCGTCGCAGCTAATTAAGGGGGACAACAGAATTGAAGTTACTGGAGAGATGTTCGGCGGAAGCGCAGGCTTTATCTGTCAGCTGGTACTGATGGGAAACGGAACACAACACGTTATCACCACCGACAAAAGCTGGGAAGTTCGCAAACCAGGCGGAGCGTGGCAGGCGGCACTGGAGGTCCATGCGTATGGAAACGGTCCATGGGGTCGCGTCCTCGATGGCAAGACTGTCACACCAGGTGCCTTTGGTCTGGCTGATCCCCCCGTTCGCGCCGCATTGATGCAGAACGACTTCCTGATGCGGTCATTGGGCCGGCCCCATCGCGATCAGGTCGTGACGACACGACCGAGCGAATTAACGACGCTTCAGGCAATCGACCTTGCCAACGACGAGATCCTCACCAATTACCTCACCGGCGGAGCCCGACGTATCATGGGACAGGGGAAATCGAGCGGAGAGTTAATCGACTGGCTGTACTTATATGCGTTGTCACGTGAGCCAACGGTAGGAGAACGAGCCGTCCTAACGGAGGTTGTCGGCGACGGCAAAACTCCGACAGCAATCGAAGATCTGCTGTGGATGGTTTTCATGCAACCTGAATTTCAAATTGTGCGATAGGAGTCCCTTATGACTATTCAAGAACAACTAGCACGTCGTGAGTTTTTGAAACAACTGAGTTCCGCTTCGGCCGCTGCTCTCGCCTGCGGGGGAACGAACGCTCTGGGTAATACTCAGGATACGCCACAGCCCACGGCGAAAGCTGATTCCTGCATCTTAATTTGGATGGCCGGAGGCATGGCTGCACCGGATACCTTCGATCCAAAAACCTACTCTCCATTTAAAAAAGGGCTGGACGTCGAAAACATCCTCAGCACGTTCCCCTCAATCGATACGTCCGTCGACAATATTAAGATTACACAGGGCCTGGAAAACGTTGCTCAGATCATGGATCGCGGCACCTTGATTCGCTCCGCCGTTCAGCCGGACCTGGGGAGCATCCTGCATTCACGCCACCAGTATCACTGGCACACGGGCTACGTGCCGCCGCTTACCGTAGCGGCCCCGCATCTCGGCGCTTGGATGGCCAAGGTACTGGGACCCAAAAACCCCGTCGTCCCGCCATTTATCAATATTGGACAACGCCTTGAAGGTGTCGGCGAAAAAGAAGAACTCAAAGCGTTCACCACTGCTGGTTTCTTCGGTTCGGAGTTTGGGCCGATGAACCTGCCTTTCCCTCAGGATGCCGTCCGTTCCGTTCAACCACCCAAGGGGATGGAGCCAGATCGCTTTGGCAACCGCTATCGACATTATCGCAAGCTGATTGACCAGAATCCCAATCGGGAGCTGATGAGTGACTTTCAACAGGAATCCATGCTCCGTTCGATGGATGCGGCTCATCGCCTGTTGCAATCGAAAGAGAAACACGCCTTTGATCTAACGCGCGAGCCCAAAGAGTCGTTTGAACGTTATGACACCGGTCGCTTTGGCCGAGGTTGTCTACTGGCGCGACGTCTCGTTGAAGAAGGGGCTCGTTTTGTCGAAGTGACCACCGAGTACATTCCTTTTATCCACTGGGACACCCACGAAAACGGGCATTCCACTGTGGCCCGGGTAAAACAGGAAATTGATCGCCCCATAGCCCAGCTGATTCTTGATCTGGAGGCCAGAGGTCTGTTAGACCGTACTCTGGTTGTAATTGCCAGTGAATTCAGTCGCGACATGATGATCGAAGGCGTACCCGGATCGACAGCCAGAGACCAATCCCGGGCCCCGAGTAAGACCCTAGAAGAGCCCAAACACTATGGACTCCATCGCCATTTTACCGGCGGTGCCAGCGTCGTAATGTTCGGCGGCGGAACCAAAAAAGGATTCCTCTACGGCAAAACAGCCGAGGAACGTCCGCTGCTGGCTGTGGAGAACCCTGTCTCCGTGATGGATCTTCACGCCACCATCTTTACCGCTATGGGGATCAGTCCTCAGACCGCCTTCGAAGTTGAGAAGCGCCCGTTTTACGCCACCAGAGACGGCCACGGCAAACCCGTCCTCGATGTCTTCGCCTAAACAACGTGCGGCTCCTAGAGGCCACCTTCGACCAGCTTACCAAATCACAACACGAAGTGCTTAGTTAGGCGGTGCTCGTATCTAGCCACGTGAATATGAATCGGCCCACTGGTTTTCCGTCGGGGCTGAAATCGGATAGGCTAAAGGCTTGCAACACGCCAACCAATTGAAACGAACATATGTGATCTTCAAGCATTTACTGATGTTTTAAAGTCTATATTGAGATATTCATGCTCGCCCTTCCGCGTACACGTCGGATCTTACCAACTTTAACGAAAACGATTAAATGAAAATAACAACTGCACTAATACTCCTCCTTGCGGTCTCAACAAGCTTCGCAGATGACAAGCCCGTTCACGTATTTATTTTCTCCGGGCAGTCCAACATGGCGGGCATGGATCCTGAAACTGGATTCGTCCCCGAAGCTAGGAAGCTTTTCGGAAGTGAAGAGGTTGTTTACATCAAAGTGGCAAAAGGAGGTCAACCGATTTGCAGGTGGGTCCAGGAATGGGCTGATATTGCAAAGGAGAAAGGGCTAGATGCCAGGCATAGAGAAAGGATTCTCAAAGGCAAAGGAGTCTTGTTCTATCAACCGATTCTTGATCACTATCGGGCACTGCTGGAAAAACATCCTCAGCCGAAGTCGGTGACTTTTTGCTGGATGCAGGGTGAACGCGATGCTAACGGAGGCGCGGATGCGGCATATAAGGACGCTTTAAAGATGTTGATTGCTAAGCTGCGCCACGACCTGAAGCGTCCGGACATGAACATTGTCATTGGTCGTATTGGGGATTATGCTCTGGATAGACCGTCGTGCGTGGCAGTACGGAAAGCACAGCGTGAAATTGTTGATGAAGATCCTCGAGGCGCCTGGGTCGACGTTGATGACCTAAACAACAAGGAGATCAACGGTGAGATCAAGAGTGTTGTTCACTACACAAAAGAGGGCTATGAATTGCTCGGCAGGCGTTTCGCGCGACAGGGCAAAGCACTCGTCATTGGGCAGGAACCTGCGGCAAACGGCAAGCCGACGGGAGGGGAGTCAGAATAGTCTGAAAACCAGACTAGGACCCCGCCGCCGGGCAAGGAAAATGTAAGCACCCCTCATATCTACGCACCTACATTTGTTATTCATCTTCTGCTGGGGTAGTATGAATGCTTGCCAGCTTTCTAATTTCTCAACACTACTCATCCACCATGCCAGACCTCGAAGACAGCCTCGGAGGTGAAACGCTTGACGGCAGCATCGCGCGCGGCTACGCGCCGCGCTTTTTGCGATGGGGACCGAACAACGGATGAAGGACAGCGATGATGGATCCACCTAAGGCCAAACTATCCCTATTCGAGATTGCGATGATCGAGCAGATGAATCTCGACCCTGGTTACGAGCAGTATCACGAATACGTGGACATGAAAGTCGATTTTAGGTTTCGTGAACTCTATGAAGATGACCCGAAAAAGTACTTGCCGCGGCTGTTGGCGGAACGGGCCAAACTGTATTGCCGCAAGAAAATGGAGATCCCGGTTAACGATCACCAAGCAAACTGGCAGCGTTGGATCGTGGTCCTGCCGGTATTCACGCTCGCCAGCTTTCTATTCTTTGCCATCGTAACGGCGCTGGGCGTGCCAACGATGTTCTTCTCGGGTGAGAAACGCGAAGCAAGTGTTTTGGCGGTCTCAGTGCTGATTTGCGTGATGACACTGCTGTCTTTGATTCCCACCATATCGCTGATATCCCTAATTTTTCAAAAATTAAAAAAGCGCGATTCGGCGACAATCGCTGTCGTGATTCTGTGGCTCATCGAAAACCGTGGCGGGTGGGCGTTGCTACGTCGCCGACCACAGTCCTCTCAGCGGGAAACGTCGAGTCCATTCGCGACTTTGTTGAAAAAGCAATCGTATTTTATGTCAGCTAGTACGATATTCCTAAGCAATCTGTATTTCGTGCTAATGGGAATCGCGATCTGGGGTGTGCTGTGGGGGTTCCTGTTTTCACGAAACGTGGACTACGTCATCGAGGGCTCGTTGGGCCCAGTCGAAGAAGGAGTAACATTCATTGAATCGGTTGGAAAGCCGGTCACATACATTACCGGTACTCCTGCGCCGGGGCCTGCAGCGATGCAGTGGGCTGGCGGTACGTTTGTGTTTGATGAAACAGCATTTGTTCGCAAAAAAGATGGAAAGACGCAAGCGTGGAGCGAAGCAGAAATCAAGGCGCACAAAAATCGAATAATCGCCGGCTTCCGGAGCGACTGGTCTCATTTTCTATTGTCATCGGTGTGGACCTGGGTCTTCTTGCCTCGTGCTGTAGTTGCAGTTGTCGCGTGCGCTTGCATTGTATGGTTTCGTCGAGATTTGTTGCCCAAGGGTGACGATTCAAACAATCGCAAAATCGTCAACCATATTATAAATCGCGCAAATGAGGTCGACGAAATCGACCAGCCAGAGGTAGTGGACGTGCTGGACGTAGTGGACGTAGTGGACGTAGTGGACGTGGTGGACGTGGTGGACGTGACGAAATCTGAGCCGAGAATAGAGAGATTTGCTGTGGTTGGTTTTGGACTGGGAAGTGGTGTCAGCAACTCAACCACACGTCTGGTGAACCTGGATACTCGACTCAAAGATTGCGGTAATCTAAATGGTGCGAAACCACAACTGCGCTTTCGATCGCAGTGGCAGGGCAAAGAGTTTGCGGGCACTTCCTTGGTTTTGTTGGCGTCGCTGACGAGTGTTCCCACCGTCAGTTTTGGAGAGTTTCTATCGGACCTTGTTGCTTCGGCAAAAGGGCGAGCATCCGGTGTGCAGCCTGCGATCCAAGTCATTTTAACCGATGGTAAAGAAACACGCGAGCGACTGGAATACGATCAGGATAAATTCGAGACACGCGTAAATCAATGGATAGGGAGAATTGTTGAATCCGGTGTCGACAAAGAAAGCGTTTTGACGTTTGACGTTTCAACCGATAGGGGTGCAAGTTCAGCTTGGAACGAGCTCAAGCCGGACTCGTCTGCATTTGAGTCTGAGGGCCTTCAGTTCGCTGGAGAGACGAAGCAAGCGATCAAAATCGTGCGGCGGCAATTCGCCGATGCGCTTTCGGCAGGAACAAGAAGTTCCGATGACGATTGGCTGAAAAATTTGACGCTGATTTCAAATGAACTTGGCAAACTCTACGAGAAAGAGCGCCTAAGTTTCCTGAAATACCTAGACGGCAAGAAGTGCGCCGACACTGTGAAAGCCGCGATCGACAGTGCAGAACTTCCCAGCGGGATGTTGCCCGAGGAATTTCAAGCGATGGCGAAAGCGATGGCGCTGTTCAAAACGCTTTCACCGAAGTGGATCGGTGCGGGAGCACTGGGAGGCCTGGCGCTTGGAGTAGCCAGTGGGATCGCGATTATCGCCACTGGCGGATCATTAGCACTTCCAATTCTAATACCGACAGTGATCACACCGACGTTTGGTGGCGCTGTTACGGCCCAATTTTTTAAGACGCATTGGTTTTCAAAGTCGCCGCAGGACAAGTCCCTTGAAACGCGGCCTGCTACAGCAGACGCCTTGTCGGACGCGGCCATACATGCTTTGAAGGCGTCTATCTTGCAGATCATTGTTCTGGAGTTACAGGGAAATCCGGAAGGCAATATTACACAGCAACTCCGAGAACAAACGCAGCGGCTAGATCATCATCCCTTGAGAAACATGAACGACATCGAGACCATGCTGGATGATTTCCAGATGGGCATGTCGAAGATCGGCGGGCAGTCTTGATGGATGTTGAATTTCGCAAGAATGAAGAGCTTTCCAAGCACCCGATTTCAATCTGTATCGTTGGTCACACCAATCACGGCAAGACGTCGACCATACGCACGCTGATTGAAGACGCCCACGTTGGCACGGTCGACGAAGCTCCCGACACGACGACGGAAGTCGAAGGTTCTCGAGTCAGTAAAAAAGGATTTACTCGATTCTTCGTTTTCGATTCACCCGGTTTTACTAATCTGGACGCCCGGCTCGCTGAGTTCGAGATACAGAAGGAACGAACGGCAACACTCGATGATCTAATTGAATTTCAGAAAGGAAGGCCCTCACCCGCTGACACCCGACTGTACGACACACTCAGGCAAATCAAGCGTTCGAATTTGATTATCCAGGTTCTCGATTCCCGAGAAGACCCATCGAATGAATCCTACATCGACGAAATCAATTTCCTAAAAGGCTGTGGCGTTCCGCTGATCGTGTCGTTGAATTACATTCATCGGGGCGACTCGAAGACGATCAAGTGGAAGAAACGGATTCGATCGCTGGGCGTCAATAATATTATTGAATTCGACGCACACAAGCGAACTTGGGAAGACGAACACGATTTGTTCAAGTGCATTCGGCCGCTGCTTTGCGACCCAACGCATTCGAGACTGCACAAGGACTTCCTCGACTACTGGACCGAACTCCGAAAGGTCAATGCCCAGGAGTCGTCGCAAGGTGCAGCCAATGACATCGCCAAGACGCTTTTTAAACTGTCGCACCATGTGACAAGAGTCGACGGTGTCACTCGGGCGAACAAAAAAGAGAAGTTGCAGACTGCGAAATCCGATTTCCAGAAGTCAGTCAAGGAAATTTCCGACGAAGGCGCCGATAGTGTCTTCAACAGATACGGATTCAGTTGGGACGATGCAAAGAAATACCATGACACTGCTGAAGGAGAAAAAACCGCGGCGACATTTTCTTTTTTCGATCACTCAAAATTGAAATGGTCGGCAACCGTCGTAGCCTTTGTGGGGACTGCGACAATCGAAGTACTGATTGGCGGCGTCACGCTCGGGATTCCGACAGTACTAGCCACCGCCGCGGCGTACTTCACAGCCAGTGCCTTCCAGGTAAACCGCGAGGGCGGTGGAACCGCGATCTCTGTCCGCCCGAGCATGGCCATGGTGAATTTGATTGCGCTCACTATGGTGAGCATTGCGAGGATTCTGAAATCCCGCGGCAAGGCCAACGACAAAATGATTGAGGTGGGCCTTGATGAAAACATTGCGAAAGAAAATCCAGAGCTGATTGCCGAGATAGCCAAAATCTCTGGTCGGAAAAAAAAGGATCTGGATGATCTTAGGCGGTACATTGATGAAGCAATTGTCAAAAATTGACGAAGTACGATGGATTTCTTCTGCAGGGCCGTGCGAGGCGTTGCGGGCGGTTGTCGAGGTTGATGCTTAAACGATTGAGTTTAGCGAGCCTTTCGGCAGCCGCATCAGAATGTTCCGTTAGGTGATAGAGCGAAAGTTCTCCCGTTTTTTTCACCTGCGAGTCATTCATTGAGTGGCGATAATCGATAGAATTTCATGCGCCTTCTTAATCAATAACGATGTACGTATACCCCCATTGCCAAAAACATAAAGACAAAATAGACTAAGCATATCAAGTACCCCCTATAGCTCAGCTTGGTAGAGCAGTCGGCTGTTAACCGACTTATCGCAAGTTCGACTCTCGCAGGGGGAGCTATTCTTATTACGCCGAACTTTTTCGGCACGATTAGTTAACAGAGGCCCCAACGGTGAGAGCCTCTGAGATGTTTTTCTGAACCGCCGGAGGTAAAGGGTTATGGAGATATTTTAAAAAGTCATAAACTCTCCGTTTCGATTTGCGCGTAACGGGGTACGAGTGTTACCCCTCAAATCTAACGCTCGATAAGCGAATAATCTCTCCCGTACTCTCCAACTCTCTGTTTAACAGACCTCTCTGGGTTAACAACCCGGTAACACTCGCACCCCGAGTGGAACTCGAACTTTTGAAGAAATTATTAATGATCCGTACGAAAAACAATACTAACGAAAAAATTCGGTTGTTTACACCTGGACCGACGCCTATCTCCCAACGCATTCTCGATATAGCTGCGCAGCAGCTTCCCTATAATCGCACAAAACATTTTTCGCAAATTACCTTCGATATTTTAGCGGGGCTAAAAGGCCTTTTTTCGACCAAGGGCGATGTGGTTATTTTCGCATCTTCGGGAACGGGAGCTATGGAAGCCTCTATTCTCAATTTCATTCATCAAAAAGATCATGTTTTAATTATCAATGGCGGTACTTTTGGTCAACGATGGGTTGATCTCTGTGCTCACCACAAAATTCCTTATACAGAAATGTGTCTTGCACCCGGGGCGTCACTATCCATAGAGCTTCTCGATCAAAAATTGTCGTCCGGGCAATACCGAACTCTTCTTCTCAACTCTCATGAAACGTCAACAGGACAACTCTATGACACCAAGAGCATTGGTGAATTGACTCACAGATATGGTGTCTTTTTCATTGTTGATGCCATCAGCACTATTTGCGCTGATCCATTTCTAATGGATGATTGGTATGTTGATGTTGCTATATTAAGTTCACAAAAAGGCTTGGCACTCCCACCGGGACTATCCTTTCTCGCTCTGAATGAAACAGCCAAGGAGCGATTGCAATCGCAAGCTTCGCGATCTTTCTATTTTGACATCAAAGATTATCTTGATAACCAAAAGCGTGGCCAAATGCCTTTCACACCTGTGATTGGCCACTTTCTTATGCTCCATGAACAACTCAAATGGATTAAGGAAATAGGAATGACTGCTGTTATTGCGCGTCACAGCAAATTAGCTGAGTATTTTCGTGAGAGCGTTGTAAATCTTCCATTTAGTTTCGTACCGCATACACCATCCAATGCGTTGAGTGCGTTAAAAGTCGAAAAAGACATAAATGCCTTTGAACTGACTAAAAGTCTTGCCTCAAAATACAATTGTGTCGTCGCACCAAATGGCGGCTCTTTGAAAGACTCTGTATTCAGAGTCAGCCATTTGGGCCAACAAACAACAGAAGATATTGATTTTTTAGTGGGTGCAATCGAAAGTATTTTAGATCATCAAAAAAACAATAAGGAACCGGAGTATGAAAGTAATTATTATGGCGGCAGGCGTTGGCAATCGGCTCAAGGAAATCCACGGCGTCATACCCAAATGCCTTATCGCGGCGGGAAATGGTAAAACCTTGATTAGTCGCATTGTTGATATTTTCCATGATAAGGGGATTCGGGATATCGGAGTTATTCTTGGTTATCAAGCGGCGACAATCCGCAAAGAACTCAAAAATGATGTTCGATATTTTGAAAATAAAAATTACTTAACAACGAATAGCATAATGTCACTTTGGTATGCCAAAGAAATGTTGGATGACGACGTCATTCTTCTTAATGCAGACTTGTTTTATGAGCCACAGCTTCTTGATGATATGCTAAGACAGGATCACAATGCGACTATGCTTGCCGACAGCACACGCATTGTCGATGCGGATTATCGTTTTGGTTTCAAGGGAAATAGGATTTGTCGATTTGGGAAACAGCTAACAAATCAGGAGACTGACGGCGAATACGTAGGCATGGCTCGCATTGACAAAGGCTTTATTAAATCATTCAAAAATAAATTAGAGACCATGATTGATGCCGGAGACACTAACGCTTGGTGGGAGAATGTGCTGTATTCCTTTATAGATGATCGAATCCCCATTAACTATTTCGATGTAGCGGGAACTTTTTGGACGGAAGTGGATACGGCAAAAGACTACAAGCGGCTGAATGATTGGATTGAAAACGACAGGCGTTTAAATTTCAAGGCAATCTCTCTTGAAGCGAAACACTAAATTCATGAATACGCATGAAACAAAGTTTCAACGATTATGGAAAACGAAAAACAAAAACGATGAGTGGTGGTCTTCTTTTGTCACGTCACCTATAGCGATATTAATAAATATGGTTGTGGTCGACTGGGCTTGGCTAACACCAAATAAAGTTACTCTTTTTTCTTTAATAACAGGTCTCACGGCATCAGGTTGTATAGTGATAGGTGGTCACACGCCGTTTGTCATGGCGGCATTCTTAATCAACATCAGTCACATCCTAGATTGCATGGATGGTCAAATGGCAACATACCGAGGTGTATCGTCCCGCTTTGGTAATTACTTTGACAAGGTAAGTGATCAAATATTGATTTTTTTCTGGTTCAGTGCTGTGGCTTATGCAGGTTATCAAGAAAACCATGAGGTCATGCCAGTATTTCTCGCTTTTACGGGGGTTGCCTTTTACTCCCTTCGCGTATACGTAAAATATGTCACGATCTTTATCGAAGTCGAAAATGATAAAGAATATCTAGAAAAATCATTCGCAGAAGCAACACTTATTCGTGAAGAGTCCGAACAACAGGCTGGGCCGGGGACCGGTTTGATAAAAAACTGCCTGTGGTTTTTACGTGAACAGCGGAAGTTTTTTCTCTTTAATGAAGCTGTCTTTGTTTTTATGATTTCTGTTGCCCTGTTGTTTGATCAGATTTGTCCAATGCTCTGGATTTTTGCAGTTAGCCAAATTTATTTTGGGATCATCAGAACGTGGCAAAGAGGACGTCAGATTTATTTGGGTCAGCATCAGGAATTGCTCAAGCCCATGGAAAAGTAACGAGGTTTAACATGGGAACCTACTTAGAAAGAAAGCAAAAGCTCAGAGAAACTTTTAAACCAAGGGAAGAATGGTGGTCGCGGGTATTTGCAACGCCACTTGCTCATGGAATACTCCATGTTGTTGCCGATTTTAAAGTGTTGACCCCCAATCGATTGACTACTCTCTCATTCTCTCTCACTCTACTAACAAGTTTATTGATTGTATCTGGCATGAGCAGTGCTCTACTTAGTGCGGCCATTCTCCTGCAAATAGCCTATGTTTTTGACTGCATGGATGGCCAGCTGGCCAGATATCGGGAAGTCTCTTCTGAATGGGGTTCATTTCTCGATAAATGGTCGGATTATGTGAAATTTCCTACGGTAGTTCTGGCTTTGATGGTTGCAGCGTACAGTCAAAATGCATCATTCACAGTGATTGTTATGGGGTTCTTAAGTGTTTTTTTTATTGGTTATTTACCGTATCTAAAGGGCTTGTCCCAGCAAGAATTATCAATTGGGCCTTGGGCTGTTTTATCAGGCAAAAACTTTGTGGAAAGAAACTTGAGGTTTTTTTTGTTTGAGGAAGCACAATTGTATTTGATTGTGACAATATGTTTGCTATTCCAATCTTCTTATTGGGCACTTGTTATCATTTGCGTGACACAAGGTATTGTGGCTTTTGTGCAGACGGCGCGGGTTTTTTTACTAAGTCGACACTCCAGATAGCCATCAGAATTTAATTAAACGTTTGGTAAAAGATGATGATTCAAACGTTACCCTTTCAAATTAATATAAGATGTGGTGCCTAACTTAGTCATTAGCTAAAGTCCGATCCGCCCCGGGTAGCTCATCAGCACTTCTCTTTGGTCGAAATTATCCCAGTTTGTCCCCAAATTTCATCTCGGTTCTCGGTGTCTGTATCTGGCTATAAATAGTTCTCGAAAGAACCAAGCTTGAGCACGAACCAATAGCAGAACAGCACTATTCCTATAACCGTGATCACACCAAACCATATTATTCTTTTTCCGACGCCGGGCCACGGCATAGTGCAAGAACAATGAGGACATTTTTCATCTCTCAGGAGAAATGATAGGAGGGATTGACGGGCAGTCGATTCCCCACACGCTCTACATCTTCTAGTCTCCATGACAACGCTCCCCAGCCAACAGGAATCCAAATAACGAACTAGATCGACAACGCCTCATCCTACCCTCTGACCGGCCAGCGGTTCAAACGAAAAATGCCGGGTTAGTTATTAGAAGGCACCCATGAACCCAGCAATGAAACCCACTCCCAGCGGAAGTATTACAAGAACAATAGCCAAAAACCAGTAGATGTCTTTTAGTGTTTTGACCTGGGCCTTTTGTAACTTGATTTGCGCCTCTAGAAGGGCGTTTGTTTTAATTGAATGCGCGGCAGTAACCATTGCTTGTCCCGCAGCGACTGCGAGTAATTCCTTTTCCGAGAAGCTGAAGTCTCCGAATAACAAAGCGTTTTGACATGCAGGGCAAGTCCACTTAGCATTAATTTCGGCCTTATCTTGGTCAAGTCTAACAACAATATGATGCTGACAGTGAGGACATTCTTTGTTGAATTGCAGCAGACTCATAAGATTCCTCCGGCTAAATAACAACTCACCACACCAATAAGATAACCCAATGTTCCTAAAACAATCAACAGCTTACACCTTTCGCTTGGGAGGTTAGTATCCAAATAAGAGCCATCCTACCCTCTCACCGGCCAGCGGTTCAAAGGAAAAATGCCCGAGAAATCAACTATTCAGAATGATACTTTAGTAAAAAACCTTTGGGTCCCCTGATACAATGGAACAGGTGAACAAACGAATCTCGACACTCAGTTAACGATAGTAGTAGCGCTAAGTGTGATCAAATGACAAGGCCATTGCATGACACAGCACGAAGACAGCCTCGGAGGTGAAATGCTTGACGGCGAAGAACAACAAGATCCCGCTGAGCAGTCACTCGGCGACGGGGCGACTATGGGGGGCGATACTGCTGCCCATAGCCTTGGCGATCAGTCCACGTTCGGCGACGCTAATGTGGACGATGAGTTGTTTGATGACGGGATGGAACTGGTAGACCTGTCGACCCGCTACAGCGAAGAAGGTGTGCTTGGTAAAGGTGGTTTTGGTGAGGTGATGCTCGCAACCGATACACGCTTAAATCGTAAGGTTGCGATTAAACGTATTCAAGGTAAAGCCGCACGTAGTAAAATTGCGGTTCAGCGGTTCTTAACTGAAGCACAGTCGATGGCTGAGCTTAATCACACTAACATCGTCCAGATACACGACTATGGTCGTAGTACCGATGGTCCCTTTCTGATTATGGAATATGTTCAAGGGGGTAGCCTGCTGGAGAAGTGTAAAGCTGGTCCTATCGACATGGACGAAGCAGTAAACATCTTTGGTCAATTGTGTGATGGACTGGCTAAAGCACACGCAGCCGGCATCATCCACCGTGATATTAAACCCGCTAATGTCTTATTGACCGAAGATATCATACCTAAGCTCACAGACTTTGGCTTAGCCAAGGATGACACCGCTGACACAAGCATGACGCAGGAGGGGACAGTGATCGGGACACTGGACTTCATGCCACCCGAGCAGCGACAGGGAGCGGAGTTTACGGACCATCGCAGTGACCTCTGGAGTCTGGCAGCGACGTTCTATCAGATGCTCACGGGAGAGTCACCACGTGTAATTGATTTGGATTTGGTACCTACAGAGCTTAGACCGGGCCTTGCCAAGGCCCTTAAATTCAAAAAGGAAGATCGTTTTCAATCTGCTCACGAAATGCGAGAAGAGCTGCTTAACGGTTGGAAACAGTTTCAGGCCCGAGAAAAACTACTTGGCGCGCAGAAAAAACAAATTCAGGAAGAGAAACTTAACGCAGTCCCTAGCGACATACTGGAACTGTGGAATATAGCCGCCACTCACGAGGAAAATGGTAGCTACAAAGAAGCAATTTCTTGTTATTCAGGTGCTATCACATTAGATCCCGAATTTGCTAGTCTCTATAACAATCGTGGGTTGGCGTATCGAAATCTAGGGGAATTTGAAAAAGCGATTACAGATCATTCCAAAGCCATAGAATTAAGCCCCGAAAATGCGGCTCCCTATAACAGTCGTGGGACGGCGTATCAAGATCTGGGGGAATTTGAAAAAGCGATTACAGATTATTCCAAAGCCATAGAATTAGACCCCGAACATGAGTATGCCTATAACAATCGTGGGACGGCGTATCAAGATCTGGGGGAATT
>Ga0208879_1002508_pt1 | contig 16043 bp, 9 predicted proteins | sample Knorr_S15_td_Bot_FD_185605 | JGI IMG/M metagenome (GOLD analysis project Ga0208879, IMG submission 185605) | Marine microbial communities from Southern Atlantic Ocean transect - Knorr_S15_td_Bottom_ad_5009_LV_A (SPAdes) (version 2) | ecosystem: Environmental > Aquatic > Marine > Oceanic | place... | reverse complement strand
ATCCTGTGTAAACACAATATGGTTTCAGCATTATTCAAGTGATTGAGCGGGAAAAAGATATTTTCCTGACCGAACAGGACTTTCAACTGGAAAAGGAATGGTTAACACTGATGGCGGCTCAATACAAAAAGCTTCCGGAAATCAGAGCATATACCGATAACGTTGAAACGAATCTTGGTCTCCGCTTTTCACAAAACGACTTGGTTGAACTGTTTGATGCCATCGTAAAGGATACAGAATCAAGCCGGATTTTCAGCCACTCGCCATTGGTGTATTTTGAAAAAGGTCATTACTGGACGGTTCAGGAAACATACAATAAACTGAATGACCTTTCTCTCCGTCAATTTAACCATATTACCACAGCAGAAAATTTAAAAAGTGTTATTAGCGGACTTGCTGTTAGAGACGTTTTTCTACAGGAAGCTGAAAAGCTGGAATTACATAAAGCCCATTCATTTACGGAAAGAATTACCCAAAAATACAATGCACATTTAATTAACCTGAGTCTTGAAAATTGTTACAACAGTATACCACTTGACGACATTAACCGCCTCCAAAACATAAAAACAGCTTATCTGAATTTTCGAAATGAACTGGCTGACAAAAGTTTAATCAGGATCGACAGTTTAGCAGTAAAATCATTTATTTTGATTCAACAGGCCCTATTATGAAATACACTCTTCGCATAACACTTTTTACAATTTTGTTCGCCTCGTTATCCGCCGGAACAACCGGTAAACTAACAGGTGTCATACAAAATCAGAAAACCGGAGAACCACTTATTGGCTGTAATATCATGTTGGAAGGTACAGATTTAGGAACTGCATCAGATCTAAACGGTGAATACTTTATATTAAACATTCCTCCCGGGAAATATACAGTTCGATTCCAAATGATCGGTTATAAAACGATCGTTTCGGAAAATGTTCGTATTTCCATTGATAATACAACACGCATCAACGGCAGTTTAGGTATTGAAGTCATTGAAGGGGCTGATGTGGTAGTAACAGCAGAGCGGAAATTAATCCGGTTTGATGTAACACATTCGGAATCGCGTATTACTTCGGAAGAACTGGATGCCATGCCGGTGACTGAAATAATCGATGTACTCCGTTTACAAGGCGGTATGACTCAAGATGCCGGCGGCGGATTGCACATGCGCGGCGGCCGCAGCAATGAAATTTCCTACATGGTGGACGGCGTCCCCATGTCTGATGCCTATAACGGAGGTCTCTCAGTTCAAATTGAAAACGACAACATCCAGGAGTTGCAGGTCATCAGCGGTACCTTTAATGCAGAGTATGGAAGAGCGCTCACAGGTGTCGTTAACATAGTTACTAAGGACGGCGGAAATCATTTTGAAGGATCGATCAATACCTATGCCGGTGATCATTTAACCAGCGATCCAATCTATTTAGACCTTGATTCTTACACGATAAATAATGATGCAAGTTTTTCAGCCAATATAAATGGACCCATTATACCGGGTTTTATCACCTTTTATGCTTCCGGGCGAATCAACAAATCTGACGGATGGCTGAATGGACGCCATACATTCACCATGTATGGCGATACATTATTCTATGATAAAAATGATAATGACTATCGCGATAACCAGGAGAAATTAAAAAAATCATTTATCAAAAGCATGAACTGGCACAATTCCTGGTCAGCGCAGAATAAAATTACATTTAAGATAAGCCCAACGACGCGTTTTAAAATAAATTCCATTATCAATTCAAGTGAATCTCAAGGCTACGACCACTTCCGGCAACTGGCTCAGGAAGGTAGAAAAACGCAATATGATTACGGTCGATTTGTCGGGTTTAACCTGTCCCATTCTTTTTCATCTAAATCCTTTGCTGAAATCAATGCTACGGAGTTCACACACCACTTTGAATCCTATTTATTTGAAAAACCATTGGACCCCCGTTACATTACTCCCGACAGTTTATTCTGGGCGCACATTGAAGGTGCATTACCTGAACATATCGAAAACAAATATGGTCAGGAAGTCAACTATTTCCCCCTGTACACTTTTAGCCGCTGGGGTGTGGAAACCGACAGGTTTAATCGAGAAACGAATTCAAAAAGTTTGAAGTTTGACCTTACCAGTCAAATTAATAAATATAACCAGATCAGGTTTGGATTTGATCTTACACAGCACAGTTTAACTTTGGATAGTTATAATTTATTGGATTTATCCCAAGCGGATCAGGTGTTTACTCCCGTCATTCCCGATGTAGGCAATTTTAATCGCTCAACGTATGAATTCAATCCCCAAGAAATGTCCTTTTACATTCAGGACAAGATTGAATATGGAGATATGATTATTAATGTCGGCCTCCGTTATGAATCTTTCGATCCAAAAGCAAAGGTACCGAATAATATTCATGAACCATACATGAATGATCCCCGCAATCCTGCCTTGGACACATTATCATCTGATGCATTGGAAAATATAGATTGGGGCGCCATTTCATACATTGATGATGATAGCCTGGGAAATCCCGTTTCTCATACCTATGCTGAATACTATGACCGGTTTAACGACCAACCTGATTTAGTCAACAAAAAAGGCTGGTGGAAAAAAACTACTGTCAAATCTCAATTAAGTCCCCGTTTGGCTGTTGCATACCCTATTTCAGATAAAGGTGTTATTCATTTTGCTTACGGATATTTTTTCAAAATACCTGATTTTTCACTGCTATATAATGATACTGAATACAAGTTATCGGAAACAGGGACAAATTTCGGCATTTTTGGTAACCCTGATTTAGAACCGGAAACAACGATAAGCTACGAATTGGGCCTGCGGCAGGAAGTCGGGCAAAATACGAAAATAGAGATAACAGGATTTTACAGGGATGCCAGAAATTATGTTTCCAGCGGCATACCCATAGATTTAGGTGATGGTAAATCCTATTACGCTTATGTGAATAAGGATTATTCTAATTCCCGGGGACTCATACTTACTTTTTATAGGCAATTCAGTAATTATTTAGGCTGGCAGCTGGATTACACATATCAGATAGCAGAAGGATCCAATTCAAACCCCAATGAAGAATTTGGAGCCGTATTAGCCGGTAATGAACCCACCCGTTCCATTATTCCTTTAGACTGGGATCAAAGACACAATATTAATGGATCTGTTTCCCTCGGGGTTAAGGGTTGGGGAGCCAATGCTATTTTTCAGTATGGCAGCGGTTATCCCTACACACCTGTCATTACCAATTATGAGCAGCAGGGGGCCGTGTTGTCCAATGTTTTATTACGCAACAGCCGCAGAAAATTGAGCAATTTCAGGATCGATATTAAATTATTCAAACAGCTTCAATTGGGTTCATTGAGGAGCAAATTTTACATAAATATTTATAATTTGCTGGACCGGCGCAATGAAATAAACGTTTATGGTGATTCCGGACGCACAGCTGAAACGATCGAAAAAACTCGCGCTGAAATAATTTCGCCTTTTGAGCCACTACGATCCAATACGATAGGAGAGTATTATAACCGCCCTCATTGGTATGATGAACCCCGGGAAATACAATTTGGATTTCAATTCACATGGTAAAACACATTAGCACACTTTTGATATTAAGCGCTCTGCTGTGGTCTCAATCAGACGAGCGAGGTGATCCAAATTTTCGCCGGTCAACCAATATTGACGTAAATAAAGTCCGCGCCACCATTTTCAATTTTGGCATTACCGGAAGAACAGCAGCCAACCCGGGGGAAATTCCCTACGAATGGCCCGTAAATTCCAATCAACATTACATTGCCATGACTGCTTTAGTTGTGGGTGCTGAAGTAGTAACGAATGCCGGAGTGATCCGGCCTTTAGTGACAATACCATTTCGTTCTGACCAATCCGGAAATTCCATGGCCTGGGAACCTGTCCCCGGTTACCTAAATCCAAATTCCCAAAAAATAGCCGTCAGTGATGATGAAAGTACCTGGCCGCCGTTCTGGCCAGATAAAATGGATGACAGCAACGATCCCGGGTGGCTGGGATCATGGAATGGTTACTTCGGTAAAAATCAATTCAACGCTCAACAAGAAATTTATTATAAAACATCGGATGACAGAAATTTCATCGTGGGTATTCCTTACTCTCCTGACTCAACCGATTTGAGCAGGAAAGGAGCAGGTTTACTTACTGGCGTCCGAATAATGGAATGGAAACAAATCCTTATTGAAGATGTGGTTTTTATTCTACACGAAATCAAGAATGACGGTTCATATGACTATGATAAAGTTTCATTTTCTATGTGGTTGGCTGATCTCGTTGGGGGCGATGGTGACACCAGCGACGATACCCCGGATTTTGATTTGATCTATGACGTCGCCTGGTCCATGGATAGTGATGGTATCGGCAATGCGGCCTTCGGCACAGATCCTGTCGGGGTGGCTGCTACTTCGTTTATTGAAACACCCGGGAATAATACGGACCGCATTGACAATGATGGTGATGGTGAAGAGAATGGACCAATCATTCAAGTAGCCATGATCCAGGGTGAAATTTTAGGCAACGCCATTGACGATAACGGCAATGGGCTTGTAGACGAAAATATGACCCATGTTCCTTTCGGTGGCCAAGCAGGTGTAACCTATGCTGACCGTATTGATAATGATGGCGATGGTGAAGCTGGGAGCCCTATTGTAACACAGGATATGATTAATGCCGCTAACTCCTCCGGGCAATGGAGTATTTGGCCCAATATCGGTGATGAAATTCAAGATTCAATTATTCATCTCATCGGTTTGGACGAATCTGATTTAGACCTGGCCTATGCAGATGGTATTGATAATAATGCAGACCCGACCAATCCATATTTTCTGGAATACCCTGTTGGCTTGGGGGCAGAAGTAAATTCACCGCTGGTTGATTCGGCCATGGTTTTGGCTGCCTCTGACGATGAATGGTTCCGTTACAGAGTCCCGAATACGGATATTATCCTTTATGATGTAAACTACGAAGATATTGGTAAACCCTATGCCGATGGAATTGATAATGATGGCGATGGCGCTGTTGACGAGGGGATCGATGAGGGTATTGATGAAATGATTGATGAATCCAGAGATGATTTTATTGACAATGACGGTGATTGGGAATTCAGTGATGATATTGGTATTAATGGGGATGAATCAGGTGGGCTTAACGCAGGGGTTGGCGATCAAAAACCCACTTCCGGTTCTGGAACAGGATTCCCAGGCGAACCCAATATTGATAAAACAGATGTTTCAGAATCAGACCAAATGGGCCTCACAGCTGTCGGTTATGATCCTGCAGGGTCAATAATAGTAACAAGCGATGGTTATCTGTGGAACTTCTATATGACACCGGGAGATTTTTGGCAGCCGCCTCCTGGGGGGCAGCCGCCCGGTGATTATGATTTATTTGTCACATCAGGCTTCTTCCCATTGAAAGCGGGACAAACGGAACGAATTGCCATGGCAGTTGTACTGGGGAATGATGTGGCTGATGCCTTAAGAAACAAAGCGGTGGCACAGACAACCTATGATTTCGATTATCAGTTTGCAAAAGCACCTGACCCGCCTGTGGTTACCGCAGTGGTTGGTGATGGAAAAGTCACCTTGTATTGGGACGAAAGCGCTGAAGAGTCCGTTGATAAATATATGAGTGAAATTACGAATGGCGTTGATCTCCATGACTTTGAAGGGTATAAAATATACAGGGCAACGGATTTTGAATTTAATGATGCCTATACCATTACAGACGGGGAAGGCAACTTAACCTTTTTAGAGCCATATTCACAAAATGGAAAAAAGGCACAGTGGGATCTGATTGATGGCAGAAGCGGCTGGCATCCGGTTGATTTAAATGGTATCAAATTTTATCTCGGCGACGATACCGGCCTGGAGCATTCTTACGTCGATGAAAATGTCGTGAACGGTCAAAAATATTATTATGCTGTTGTTTCTTATGATTACGGCGGCGATTTGACCAACAATATTATTCCCAGTGATTCCCCTATGAAGCTCCGCGTGAATTCTTTGACCGGTGTTGTGGAATTGGGACCCAATGTGGTTGAAGTAATTCCATCCCCCCCATCAGCAGGTTACGTTGACGCTAAATTTGAAGGTGAAGAAATAAAGCACACCGCCGGTACATCCAGTGGTGAAATATTTCTGGAAATTGTAGATCCATTGTTCATTAAGGATTATCACACCTATCAGATTACTTTTGAAGATACAATATTGCCCAATCAGCAAGGGTTGGCAGGTTATGATACCGTTACCACAAAATCTTATTATCTGGTGGACATTACTTTTGAAGAAAATCCGGATACATTGATTAACAATGATCACTATTTCCCAATAGCGGATGCCCCGATTATTGAGGGGTTCAGGCTGGCGTTTAATAATATTGATGAATTAAGATATAATGATGATAAATCTTATTGGTCGAGGGACAGTATTTGGACATTCAATGTCCTGCGTTATGCCACATTTAATGTTGTGGGATCAAAACTACCTTTTGATTATCGAATTATCTTTACGGAAGAACAATCAGATTCTACCATTGATTTTTGTATGCGTTACCTATCAACTACAACCACATGTTTTCCGGGATTTTTATTTTCAGGACAGGCGGTTAATTTTAAAGTTCAACGGCGTGAATCACTCACCGGCGATGATAGCGTGGACTGGGTGGGTATTCCGGTCGGATTGATTGATGTTATACCCATTGGAGCGCCCGACGGCTATTTCAATGCTGATGGAAACCGGGAGAGTGACTGGATTGTGTTTATGGACTATGAAGATGATAACGGTAATCCGGCGCCGTCCTGGTCTTTCAATTTGAATTTACATCCTTTTGATGATGAACTGATCTATAATGAGCCGCAACCGGGTGACACCGCGTATATTATTATTGAAAAGCCATTTCTTTCGGAAGATATTTACGAATTTACAACCATTGCTGCTGCTATTGATCCGGATCGTGCCAAAGAAGATTTAAAGAAAATCAAAGTGGTTCCAAACCCATATTTTGCAGCAAATGCCTTTGAAGGGCAGAATACATTTACATCCGGCCGTGGTCCGCGAGAAATTCAATTCAGGTATTTACCAAAAGAATGCACCATTCGCATTTATACCATATCCGGTGAATTGGTTAAAACAATAAAACATACATCCACTATTGATTCCGGCACCGGCAAGTGGGACTTGCTTACCAAGGATAATTTAACCGCCTCTTATGGTGTATATATATATCACATTGATGCACCGGGGATTGGTGAAAAAATTGGAAAGTTGGCCATAGTAAAATGATGACTATTTTTAAAAGGAGCCTTATTTTATTATTTATTATTTCATTGTCTTATGGCGTGGATAAGACGGGAACAACTGCTGCGAAGTTTCTATCCATAAATGTCGGTTCTCAAGCGGTGGGCATGGGCGGCGCTTTTACATCAATAGCCAATGATGCCACGGCCATGTATTGGAATCCCGCCGGGCTGAGCTATAATAAAATAAAAGATGTTTATTTCAACCATTCCAATTGGATTGCAGACATTGCTTTTGACTATTTTGGTGTTACCATACCGCTCACAGGAAGCAAAGTTATCGGCTTCAATATTACCTCTGTAACCATGGATGATATGGCTCTGACCCGCTACGGAAATGAGGATACCGGTGAAACATTTTCCGTTGCCGATTATGCTATTGGCGTCACATACGCTATGAACCTTACAGATAGATTTTCTATTGGTTTTAATGTTAAATACATTCAAGAAAATATTGCCAACAGCCAGGCAAAAGGGGCTGCACTTGATGTGGGAACATTATTTACAACACCTTACGGATTCAGGTTGGGAACAAGTATCAGCAATTTTGGCCCGAAAATGAAAATGACGGGCGATGACCTACTGGTTCCCGTTGACGTGGATGAAACAATCGAAGGCAATAATGAAAGTGTTACAGGATATTTATCAACTGATTATTTTGACTTGCCATTACTGTTAAGGGTTGGTATTTCCGATGACATTTATTTTGGTAGTTTAGGTCGACTGACTTGGGCGATAGACACCAACAGTCCTAATGATAACTCCCTGTATGTGAATATGGGTGCCGAAGCAGGACTATTCAAGGAATTATTTGTTGTCAGGGCCGGCGCTAATTCCCTTTTTATGAATGATCGGGAAAAAGAATTTTCCTTCGGCCTCGGAATTAACACACCGGGGATTCTGAATAAAGGGTTACATATTAATTACAGTTTTGAGACGTTTGTTCATTTGGGAGATCTCCATCAAATCAGTATACATATATCATATTAATTCATAAAATTTATTGCTTGAATATCCGGATATTTGTTTTCAAATTGGGAGTGACTCAAAAGTGAGTTACTATCCACATATGTTAAAAATTAAAAACCTTTTAACAATATCTAATCAAAAATAGTATTCATTTAATGAAAGGGGAATCTTATGAATAAAATGCTAAAATCCTTTAATCAAATCGCAATTGCTGGACTAATTTTCATGTCTTATGGTTGGGCACAAATAAGTGTCACCTTCCAAGTGGATATGAATAATGAAACTGTAGACGCAAATGGCGTTCATATGGCTGGAGGTTTTCAGGGCTGGGACCCTGCAGCAACAGCATTGAGCGATGATGATGGTGATGGAATATATTCAATTATCGTTGATACTCTCACTGCGGGAGCATCCTATGAATACAAATACATCAATGGTGATGCCTGGGGACAGGATGAACTCCAGGGAGAACCAAACCGCTCTATTACCATTCCTGATACTAATATTGTACTGCCCCCTTATTGTTTTAATTCTCTCATTCTTTGTTCGGAAGTAAATGTAACTTTCAATGTTGATATGAATTTTGAAACAGTTTCCGATGCTGGTGTACACATTGCTGGAGGTTTCCAGGGCTGGGATCCTGCCGTAACTGAATTATTTGATGTAGATGGCGATGGTGTTTATTCTATTACGCTACCACTGACCAGTGGTGAAACTGTTGAATACAAATACATTAATGGCAATGCTTGGGGACAGGATGAAACAGCCTTTGGTGGGAATCGATCTTTAACTGTTGGTGATGAGGATATGGTATTACCTAATTATTGTTTTAACAGCCTTGAGCCCTGTGAATATGACGCCGAAGGGGTTTGGGTGACCTTCAAAGTTGATATGTCTTTTGAAATTATTAATTACACAGATGGCATCCATATTGCTGGTTCCTTCCAGGGCTGGGACCCGGGTGCGATTGAATTATCGGACGCGGATGATGATATGGTTTATGAAGTAATGTTGGATATCCTCGAAGAAACAGGTGATACGGTGTATTACAAGTTTATTAATGGCGATGAGTGGGGAGAAGATGAGAATATAGGTAGTAATAGAATGCTTATAGTTCCAGAAACTGCTACGGTACTGGATGCCCCTTGTTTTGGAAGTTCTGATCCCTGTCCTGATCCGCCTGCATCCGTAGAGGTCACCTTTGTTGTAGATATGCAAAATGAAGAAGTATCAGGAAACGGTGTCCACGTAGCGGGAAGTTTTCAGGGTTGGGATCCCGCAGCCAGTGAAATGACAGATACAGATGGTGATGGCAAATATGAGATAGATTTTACGTTTGCACCTGGTGAAGAATTGCAGTATAAATTTATTAATGGCAACGACTGGGATTCTGCAGAAACAGTCCCCGATGAATGTGTTACCGATGGAAACCGGACCTGGGTCGCACCAAATTTCAACCGTCCCTATGAAGTCTGCTATGAAATGTGTGTAGCTTGTCCGGCCCCGCCAGTAACAAAAGTAGTTCTCTTTTCTGTTGACATCACCGAATGGCTGGATGAAGAAGGTGCCACAGGATTGCCTATATTTAGCGTCGCCCGCGGTGATCAAATGCAGACTCGTGGTGGATTTAACGGTTGGAACTGTGATGATCCTATAGACTGTGAAATGACACGAACTCCCGGGACAAATATTTTCAGTCTGGCTGTAACGCTTACTGATCAGCCTGATCATGATTTCGAATACAAATTCTTTTTACAGCTTGATTCGACTTCAATAGTATTACTTGAAGTTGAATATGGTCCTATATATGCAGATATGGGCTGGGAAGACTCACCACAAATCGGTGGAGCCAATCGAATTTTCCAATTAGGCGAAGACGACGGTACCGGCTTACTTGAACTGCCTCTTGCTGGTTATTACGATCTACCTCCTGGTGCAGTAGTCCCAACTGATCAGAATATTTCTATAACATTTTTAGTAGATATGACCGATGCCGCTGCGGACGGCTTCAATGCAGATGAAGATACTGCATATGTTGTATTAAAAGACAAATGGTTGAACTATTTACAGCGCTTTGGTGATAATTCCACACATAATGCCACTGCAAATGGTGATGGTACATTTTCCGCTACTATCGATCTTACGGGGCCTGTCCCATGGCACATGGTTTACACGTGGGGATTTTACAATGTTTCTGATAATGCAGATATTCAAGAAGGTGGTGGTTTTGCTTTCGGCCGCTTCCGTGCCCGTTATTTCCACGCCAATTCTGATAGAGGATGTGCTTGGGAGGATTTTTCTTTCCCCCAGGATAGCTGGCAGAAAGATCCACCATTACCGGTTGAAGACTATGATCCAACTGCCATTTGTATCGCTTTGGAAGTCATCAGCGATGTTATACCTGCTAAATTCAATTTGGCAGACAACTATCCAAACCCATTCAACCCAACAACGAATATTTCGTTCAGTATTCCAATGGCTTTGGATGTACAGATCAACATCTATAATGTATTGGGTCAGAAAGTTGTTACCCTCAATGAAGGTCAACTGAAGGCCGGTACTTACAATGCCCGCTGGAACGGTAGGGACCAATTAGGTAACGCTTTAGCTAGTGGTATATATTTCTATGAGCTTCAGGCTGGTGAGGAATATAGACAAATTAAGAAGATGACTTTTTTAAAGTAATTTTCTTACGATTAATAAAAAAAGGGTTCATAAATATGAGCCCTTTTTTTATGACTTTTATTTAATAAGAATACATTTTTTGACTGAATAATTAATATCTGATTCAAATTTAATAATATAAACGCCGCTGGGTGCATTCCCAGCGACCCATTTTGCAATATTTTTCCCCTTTATATAATCACTTAATTCTATTTCTTCAATAAACCTACCTGTAATATCGAAAATTTTAAGAGAATAGTTACTTATTATATCATCTATAGTATAATGGATTTGGACTGTTGAATTAAATGGGTTTGGAAAAAGATTCATGATACCAAATTCTTCCGCATTTACTATATTCTTAATATTTAATTGAATAGCATTGCCTGTCCCTTTAATAAGTAAATATCTCATATTAATATTAGGTATTAAATATGATTCCTGTGAATTATCGGGCCATGAGACGACAATTGAATCAATGCTTGTGTCTTCTCCTAAACCAAAATGTTGTCTCAATGTATTTTGTGAACAATACCCATTCCCCGCTGCAACTTGACTAAATTGTGACCCCGTCTGAGTATAAACAGTTACATTAGCCCCAATTGCAAACGGATCTCCTTCATCTGATTGTAGTGAAAACTGAACCCAATTATGATTGGATTGAGAATCATTTCTATATAACAGGATAGACCCTTCTGCAGACGAATGACCCGCCGCCACAATATCCATATCCCCGTCATTATCTAAATCTCCGTATGCACATCCGATACCATTATTGTAACTCTGCAAACCGGAAGCTTGGCTTATATCTTCAAATGTTCCATCGCTCAAATTGATGAATAATGAATTGGGTATATTACCAAAACCCGATTGATTATTATTATAAATATCCAGCCAACCATCATTATCCGCATCAAAGAAAAAGGTTCCCCAGGCCATGCTGCCGGGCATGTCTTCCACGCCAGCAGAATCTGTAACATCATAAAAATATCCCTGGGGTGAATTCTGTAATAATGAATTTTCATAAAGATTCGTCGTATACACATCTTGCCAACCATCCCGGTTATAATCACCGAATGCGACACCCATCCCCATAACGGGTAAATTAACACCGGCCAAAACGGAAATATCAGTAAAGGACCCGCTTTCTTCTTTTCGAAGAAGAATATTCCCTCTGTTATTATCCTGAGTAATAAAGATATCACCATCCCCATCATTGTCATAATCAAAAAAACCAAGTCCCATCACCAGCCCTCCGTTTAGTGGTCCGGCTGCATTAATATTTTGGGCGATATCGACAAATGTTCCGTCACCATTATTTTTAAAGAAATAATTGGCTTCAGTCAAGCGGCCAACATATAAATCAATCCAGCCGTCATTATTGACATCATGCCATGCGCCGCCTTGAATTCCACCATTAGTTATAATCCCGGATTGAACTGTCACATCACTGAATGACCCATCGCCATTATTTTTATATAAAAAACTGTTCCCTGACATTGCACCAATAAATAAATCAAGAAAACCATCACTATTGTAATCACTCGCCAGGGGAAGTCTTGTTTCTGAATTGGTTGTAATACCCACAGCAAATGATACTTCTTCGAATTCCATATTGCCCAAATTATGAAATAATAAATTGGAGCCATTATTTCTGTCACATATAAATACATCCTCCAGTCCATCATTATCGTAATCAAAAATACAAACACCTTCACCGGATATATTATAATTCATCCCTCCTTCATCCGTAACATTTGTAAAATAAACCTGTCCGTTTAAAACGGTAAATGATGCGATGGCTGCTATGATAAAAATTGTATTCATTTTTAATATAAAATTACGCAAAGTTTATTGAATTTTCAGTCTTTGATTGTGGTAGAATTCGATGATTATTCGTAAACTTTCAACCTGTTTTCACTTTAATAAAACCTAACCGAACCATATGAAATGAAAAAAGTCCTGATAATATTTTGCCTGCTTTTCAGTATTTCACGAGCGGTTGATGTTACAAATTTGTCTGTAATATCCCTAAATCGGGATACACTTAAACTGCATCAAATCATCGACAATGATCAGCCAACCTTTATTTATTTATGGGCAACCTGGTGCCATGTTTGCAGAAAAGACATGCCTAAAATGATCCGTTTCTTTGAACAACAATCAGGTGTGCGTTTTATTCCAATCGCTTATAGAGAATCTTCAACTATTGTGAAGAAATTTTTGCACGAAAACGGTCATCAACTAAATACGTTTATAGATTATTCCGGAGAAGTATTCAACGAATTTGGTGTTGAATCCACCCCGACTGTTGTTATATTTGATCAAAATAAACATGTTGTTTTTAATGGGTATAAATCCATTCGTTATTATGGTAAAATTCTAAAGAAACTTATATCAGAATGATGTACTTCCGGCTCACTATTATTACATCATTTATTGTCATGCTCTCTTCTGCAGCCTATGCACAAGGCGGAATCAGCTGAAGAAGGCCAATCCTCCCGGGCGGGAGTTTGTTGAAATACAGTTTTGCTCAAGAAGGGCAAATATCCATCGGCTTTGCTTATGAGCATGAATATCTATCTTCGCCTATCTATGGCACACATCCTATCCCGAACTATAATAAAGAACGTACGGACAACAGTACAACAACATTAATCCTTAATGCGGGTATTTTCCCCAATGTTACATTTTCTGCATTTATTCCATATCGATATATATTAAATGAAAAAGTATTATTTAGAGGTCAAAATGATAATCAATATGATGGTGGACTTTATTCCAGGGAAGCATACGGTATAGGCGATATTATCCTGCAAATAAGTTATCAGCTAAATCCGATTAAAGGTCATTTCCCTTTACTTATTGGGGCCGGTGTTAAACTGGCAAATGGAAAAATAAATGCAATGGATAAATACGATGATCGTATTTCTGATAATTTACAAGTTGGTTCCGGGAGTGTTGACCCAGTGTTTTCTCTGTATACTAACGAGCCCATTGGATCATTTATGATTTCAGCCGGTGCATTTACTCGCATTTCATCCAGAGAAAATATTTATGGGTATAAGTACGGAAACGAACTCCATGCGCTGACTAATTTGGATTATATAGGATCAGATTTATTTTTTGGTGGTATTCAATTGTATTATTTGTTAACAACTCGAGATACATATGAATACGGTAAAATAGCTAGAGACCGAGGTGGTAAAAACGTTTTCTTCAGCACTAAAATGGGGTCAAAAATTACCGATGAGATTGATTTGGAAATCATTCTTCAAATGCCCGTTTATCAAAACTTGAACGAAAGCCAACTCACCTCTTCTTATTCAATTCAAATTGGAACACTTTACAGGTTTTCACTCTAATGATAAAATTTATTCCGATTATTTTTCTTCTTACTGCTTCCTGTGCGTTATATGAAGATAATGATCAACCGAACATTTATTTTGAAATTCATGATTTTGATATATTAGAATTAGGAAAAACTGTTTCTGATATAAAACTGGGATCGAATAGTCAATATTTGTATTTAAGCGATTACAATAATAATTCACTTTTGAAAATCAATATACAGGGGAAAATGGAATTACTAGATGAACTTATACTTGGATCCCATCCTATTGCCATGGATTTGTCTCCCGATAAAACTAATCTTGCTGTTGCGATGGAAGGTGAAAGTAAAATATATATTATTTCACTTGCAGATTTTTCAATTGCTATCAGTTTTTCTATTTCTCTTATGCACATGAATGATATTGTTTATGTAAATAGCCATCGTTTATTGATTTCTTCAAAAACAGATCCAACTGTTATATCTTATGATTTAAATACTAATATAGAAACAAGCCAATCGATATTAAATGGAGAACTTGTTGTTAATCAAAATGATAGTATCGCTTATGTAGCCTCATCTTCTTCTGTAAAAAAATATGATGTGTCGAATAATCAAGCTTCTTTAGAACCATATATAGCTGATCCTTATGGATTTTCTGCTACAATTAACCATTTTATTATTAGTCCAGATAAAAGCATTTTATTTCTATGTTTATCCAACCCTGATAATTATACAGGTATTAAAAGTGTTTATGCTTATGATGCTGAAACATTAACATTTTCAGGACAATATAAGGTGAATTCATCAGGCATGGGTGTGGCTGTCAGTAACAATAATAGAATATTTGTTGCGCCGACTGATGCGGATAAGAATGGTGTTTTTGTTGTTGAATTTGATGCCCAAACTAAACTGGAATCGAATTATTATTTAGTAGCTGGGGATTTAAAAGAACGGTGTATTGTCATTGATCAAAATACTGAATATTTTTATGTATTAGTTAACACGCCTGGAGATAATAATTCTTTTGAACCGTACAATGATTATTCATTTGATCTACAGCGTGTACACATTTACGATTGATGTTTAATGCTTTTTTCTATTGGCTGATATTTTCTTTCCTTTCTTTCGGACAATCTCAAAATATTACGTTTTTAGCTTCTGTTCCAGATTCCACTGATAATGTTTACCTTATTGGTAATCACCCTAATCTTGGAAATTGGAATCATTCTAATGCGGTGAAGTTAGAATTCGTAAATGATACATTGTTTTCAACAACAGTTAGCTTACCGATACATAAAAACATCAAATTTAAATTCACACGCGGTGATTGGGAGAAGGAAGCATTAAATGAAAACATGTCTGTTCCTTCAAATTATTCAATCATATCAGGTAAATCAGATACATTAGCTTATTCTATTCTTTCTTGGAAGGATTGGCAAACGATTCCTATGGATGAAGTAACTGGAAATTTGATTATCCACAAAAATGTATATTCGCCTCAATTGGATAATTTTAGAACTGTACTAGTTTGGCTGCCTCCTTCTTATAATATTAATTCATCAAAAAAATATCCCGTTTTATATCTTCACGATGGACAAAATGTATTTACATCTGGATTTTCTTTATCTGGGATGGAATGGCGATTGGATGAAACAGTCACTGAATTAATATTTCAAGAAAAAATGAAAGAAATCATAATGGTGGCAGTTTATCATAGTGAAAACAGCACAAATGAATACAGTCCAAAACACCAAGGAAATGAATAT